>Ga0209711_10001694_pt1 | contig 20979 bp, 24 predicted proteins | sample ArcticOcean_MG_C_7_FD_187441 | JGI IMG/M metagenome (GOLD analysis project Ga0209711, IMG submission 187441) | Marine microbial communities from western Arctic Ocean - ArcticOcean_MG_CB11_88 (SPAdes) (version 2) | ecosystem: Environmental > Aquatic > Marine > Oceanic | place: Arctic Ocean...
CTTCGTGTTGGCTTTTGCCACAAAATGAGCAATAGAGAATATTTTTATTATTTTTTTCTGACATATCGAATCAATACCTTATTTGTAAATTAGGGAAATCTTGATAGCAAGTATAAGTTGTGTGGAAGGCTAGATGTTGTGTACTACTTTCTTTTTTCTACCACAGAGTCTATCAATCCGAATTTTTTTGCTTCTTCAGCGGTCATGAAATTATCTCTTTCTAGCGCTTTTGCTATTTCCTCAACCGGTTTACTAGTGTGTTTTGCGTAGATTTTATTAAGTCTTTCTTTCAGCATTAAAATTTCTTTTGCATGAATTTGGATGTCTGTAGCCTGACCTTGAAAACCTGCAGAAGGTTGGTGAACCATAATTCTTGAATTTGGCAGAGAAAATCTTTTACTTTTTTCACCTGCAGCTAAAAGAAAAGATCCCATTGACGATGCTTGACCAATACATAAAGTAGATACCGGAGAATTTATATATTGCATTGTATCGTAAATTCCAAGACCTGCAGTCACTAATCCACCAGGACTATTGATGTAAAAATAGATTTCTTTTTTTGGGTCTTCAGATTCAAGAAATAACAACTGAGCTGTAACTAGAGATGCAACATTATCATTTACTGGGCCAACAAGGAAAATAATTCTTTCTTTTAAAAGTCTAGAGTAAATATCGTAAGATCTTTCACCTTTGCTAGTTTGCTCGACTACCATTGGAATTAAATTGTTCATTTGCTCTTCAATACGACTCATGGGTAAATTTATATAACTTAAGGTTACTTTTTACTAATTTTTTTTATTTTTTTTACTTCAAGAGAAGATTTATTGTCTTTTTTTTCTTTTTTAGCTTCTGTTTTGTCTTCATGTGAATGATTGTCAGGATTTGTATCTGATGACTTTTGTGAAACTTTATTAAAATCAGAAATTATTTTTTCAGCTTCAGTAGTCGAAATATTTTTTTTTGTAAGTTTAATTTTAGATTTAAATAAAGATAGAATTTTATCTTCATATAAAGCTCCCTTTAAGCCTTGCGCGGCCGAAGGATTTTTTTGGTAGTAATCAAGAACCATTTTTTCTTGTCCAGGCATACCTTTTATTTGTTTTTGAATTTCAGCTTTAGTGTCGTCATCGGATACTTTTAGGTTATTTTTTTCTCCGTATTCATTCAAAATTAAACCTAATTTAATTCTAGATTCAGCTATCTTTAAATTTTTGTCTCTATGTTTTTCAATTTCTTCTTTTTTAAGACTGTGAGTCATTGTATGAACTTCCTGCTCTACAAGATTTTTTGGTAATTCTATTTTGTGAAGTTTTTCTATTTGATCTAAGATTTCTTTTTTTGTAATTGAATCTAGGGATTGCTTGTGTTGGGCGGATATTTGTTTTTCAATTAAAGATTTAAGATCATTTAAATCTTTTGCTCCCATGTTTTTTGCAAAAGTATCATCTATTTTAGTTTCATTTGCTGTTTGAACATTTGTTATTGTGCATTCAAATTTAGCTTTTTTATTTGCAAGTTCTTTATTTGGATAATTTTCTGGCAAATTAACTTCTATCATCTTAGTGTCATCTTTTTTAACACCAATTAATTTTTCATCAAAACCTTTTAAAAAAAGATCTTCACCTATTACAAGCCTTGTATTTTTTCCCTCACTACCTTCAAACTTTTTTAAATCTACTGTAGCTTTGTAGTCGAAGATTACTAAATCACTTTTTGCAGACTTATCTTTTTTGTCAGTAAATGTTTTATTATTTTTAGCAATATCTTTAATTTTTTCTTCAATTAGTTTGTTTTCAACCTTAACTAAGTATTCATTTGCTTTATATTTTTCAAAATCTGCTAATTTTATCTCGGGTAACGAATCTACTTCTAATGTATAATTTAGATCTTTACCTTCACCAAAAGTTTTTAAATCTATCTTTGGTTGTCCTGCAGCTTTTATTTTTTTTTCGACTAATGCACTGTTTGAACTTTCTTGCAGCATCTTGTCAATAACTTCGCCATATATAGCTTTACCAAATTGGTTCTTAATAACTGCTGGCGGAACTTTACCTGGTCTGAAACCTTTTAGACTAACTTCAGATTGTAACTCAGATAATTTTTTATCCAATTTTTCTTGAATTTTTTTTTTGTCTATAGTTATGGATAAAACTGTCGTTAGTCCTTTTGTATTCTTTACTTCTATTTTCATTTATATTTCCTGGTGGGCAAGAAGAGACTCGAACTCTTAAACCTTGCGGTACTAGTTCCTAAGACTAGCGCGTATACCAATTCCGCCACTTGCCCATTTAGACAAACCAATCTAAATATTTATTTTTGTTGTCTATCAAATATTTAGGTAAGTTGTTATCATTAAATTTAGTTAAATAAACTCTATTATTCTTGTTCCACTTTTTAAAAGCGTCTATTTTATCTACTGAATGATCATATGGAATATACCTATTTTTTATCATGTCTTCAATATCTACACTCTTAATGCCGGTAAGATCAAATTCATCATGGTGTTCATCATTTTTGTGTTTTATGTATATGTCATTTGGGCTTTTTAGCTCAGTAAAATGCCAGCCGCCATCACTGATAATTTGCAGGTCTATGTATTTTTCTTTTTTATAAATAGCATCGAATCTCCACCATTTATACTTTTTACTTTTAATTTCCCTTAAATGTCTAAATGAGCTTAGGTCTTTGTATTTACACGCTCTAGAACCAAACCAATTGTGCGATTCTAGCACTAAATTAAATTTATAATGAAAGTGTTTTTGCTTAAATAAAACTATTTTTTTTTTTATATTTCTGACGTTGATTTTAGTTAGATCGGGTATCTCATCGCTGTCACTGTATATTATCCAGTCATTATCATTAGCTTTGCTAAAATAAGAAAGTATTTTATTTCTTTGTTTGTCAATTCTACTAGCGGCATTAAAACGGAAAAGTGAATTATTTGATTTATTTGATTTGTTTATTTCAATTAAATTATTTGGTTCTTTGTCGACAATAAGATGTACAATTTTATCTTTAAATTTTGAAAAATTTTTTATATCAAAATTAATTTGCTTTTTTTGGCCACTATGAGTGTATGTTGCTTCACAAACAATAAATTTATCCACATATTCATTTAATATGTTTAATCTTAGCTCAAACAATAATGGTTCGTTGAAGTAGGTTGTGCAATCAAATATTTTCATTTTTTTAATTTTAGTAAGGTGTAATAAATAAAATTATAGAAAAATATTAAAAAAAAAAAATAATAACGTGATAAAAAACCGTCTTTTTGAATATAGATTGCTGGAATAATCATTATAAAATACATAAAGTTAATAAGAAAAGATGTTTTAAAATTTGAATTAATGAGTTTTTTAGATTTTAATAAAAAGTTGTAAAAAAGCATATGAAGATGTTCTCCATCTGGTTTCAGGGGAGATTTTTTTTTGAAAGATTTTCTAATAAATGAAAAGAAAACTTCATAAAAAAGATAAAATAAAATTGATGAATAGAAAAAAGGTGATACATCAGGGTTTAACTGATGTGTTTTTATAATATTAATCGCTATTAATGAACCACACAGATAAGAGCCTGCATCACCTAAAAATATTTTAGCTCTTGGAAAATTAAAAAATAGAAAAGAAAATAATATAATTATTTGAGTAATTAAAATTAATGAAATATCATAATGATCGTTAGTTAGATTAATTCCTAGCAGAATAAAATTAAGTATTAAAAAATGAATAGCTAAAAGACCGTTATAACCGTCGATTAAATTAGCCCCATTTATAATAAATAAAAAACACAATAAAGCAAAGCATGTTTTGAATATGTTATTTTCTAACCACAAGTTTAGAAATTCTAATCCTGATCTAGTTATATGCATTGAAAAAATATTTATACAAAAAAATAAAATTACCAACATCAATGCAAGTCTTATATTTGGGTTAATTTTTATTTTTAAATCATCTAAAAATCCTAAAAAAAATAAAAGTACTGAAATCGTAAAATAATCCTTTAAAAATACATTAAATTTTAAAAAATATAATAAGATGAATAAAATTAGTGAAACTAAAATAGCAATTCCCCCTGCTCTTGCTATTGGTTTTTTGTGAAATGCCTGCGGTTTTAAAAAGTCATTATCTAGAAGAGACCCTGAAAAAAAAAATTTTGAATATTTTGTAATAAAAAAAGTTATAGAAAAACTTATTGCAGAAAAAAAAATAAAAAAGTTTAAATTAAATTCTAATTGCATTTATTTATTGTATTTTTTTACTATATATATACCCGACATTATTATTATAAGTGATACTAGAACTTTCCAAGTGATTTGTTCGTCTAAAATTAGAGCCCCAAAAAAAACCCCAAATATAGGTATTAAATAAGCAACTTGAGTTTGAAATACAATTCCGTTATTTGAAAGTATTTTAAATCTAAGCCACCATGCAAAACCCGTTGCAACTACTCCTAAGTAGATTAATGACAATGTGGACTCAAATGTAGGAGTTGATTTGAATGGCTCTTCAAGCATGAAAGAAAGTGGCACTAAAGTAATCACGGACCAAATTAATGTTGATGTAGTCACATTTATATTTCCTGAATTTTTTAATTTTTTTAAAATAAGAATGCCTGAAATAGAATAAAAGGTTGATCCAAGTAAAATTATTAACACAAATAAATAATTGCCTTCATTTATTATTAATCTATCGAAAAATAAAAGTAGAATTCCAGTGAATCCTAAAATAATGCCTAATGATTTTAAAAATGTTATTTTCTCATCTTTGGTAAAAAAGTGAGCCAGGATTGACCCGGTTATAGGAGTTGTACTCATTAACATCGCTGCCAAATAACTGTCAATTTTATTTGTTCCTATAGCTATCAATGAAAAAGGGATAGTAATGTTACAAATCCCTACTAGCGCATAGATTCTCCAATTACTAGTAAAGGCATAAATTTTAATTTTATAAATAAACGAAACAGCTAACATGGTAATTGTTGCTAAAATCACTCTTATTAACGCTAATGTATAGGGCTCATAGGAATATGTAGCTATTTTTATATTAAAAAAAGAAGAACCCCATATAGCACCCAGAAGTAGTAGTAAAAAAATATCACTTGCTTTTGCTTGTTTCATTGCAATTCTAGATTGTATGTATGTGTTATATGCATAACTCTTATTGCTTTATATTATATTATTGAAATAGTGAAATCTGTTATGTTTAATACAATTTTTTAAATAATTACAAAGGAATTATTAATGAGCGTAAAAGAAATTTTTAAATTAATGAAAGATAAAGAAATTGAATTTGTAGATTTAAGATTTACAGACCCAAGAGGAAAATTACAACATTTAACTATGGACGCAACAATAGTTGATGATGAAATGTTAGAACAAGGTGTTTTTTTTGATGGCTCATCTATTGCTGGCTGGAAGGCTATTAATGAATCAGACATGATTTTAAAACCTGATTTAAGTAGGCCGATTATAGATCCTTTTAATTCTCACAATACTTTAAATTTATTTTGCGATATTTTAGACGCTGTTAAAAAAGATCCTTACGAGAGAGATCCTAGAGGTACTGCAAAAAAAGCTGAGGCATATTTAAATAAATCTGGTATTGGAGATAAAGCTTACTTTGGTCCTGAGCCAGAATTTTTTACATTTGATGACGTTAGGTTTAAAAATGACATGAACGAAACTAGTTTCATGATTGATAGCGCAGAAGGTCCCTACAATACTGGAAAAAAATTTGAAAATGGAAATATGGGTCACCGTCCTGGAGTAAAAGGCGGATACTTTCCGGTACCTCCAGTAGATAGTGCTCAAGACATGAGAGCTGAAATGTTAAAAGCTTTGAAAGATATGGGTGTTAAAGTTGAAAAACATCACCACGAAGTAGCACCTAGTCAACATGAGCTTGGCATGTATTATGGAAAATTAACCGATATGGCCGATAACGTACAGCTTTATAAGTACGCTGTTCATATGGTTTCACACTCGTTTGGAAAAACTTCTACGTTTATGCCTAAGCCAGTAAAAGGAGATAACGGTTCAGGAATGCACGTGCACCAGTCAATCTGGAAAGGAGACAGTCCTATATTTATGGGAGATAAATACGCAGGTTTATCACAACAGGCACTTTATTATATTGGTGGTATTCTTAAGCACGCCAAAGCAATTAATGCTTTCGCAAATTCAACAACTAATAGTTATAAAAGACTAATACCTGGATTCGAAGCTCCAGTAATTTTAGCTTATTCGGCTAGGAACAGGTCTGCATCATGTAGGATACCGATCATTATGAATAAAAAAGCTGCTAGATGTGAAATAAGATTTCCAGATGCAGCGGGTAATCCATATTTAACTTTTGCTTCTATGCTAATGGCGGGTATCGATGGGATTAAAAATAAAATTGATCCAGGTAAATCGTTCGATAAAGATCTATATGCATTAAGTGAATCTGAGGTCAAAAAAATTCCCACAGTTTGTGGTTCTTTGCGAGAAGCAATGGAAAATCTTGATAACGATAGGGCGTTTCTAACACAAGGTGGAGTTTTTACCGACGATCAAATTGATGCTTATATAGAACTAAAGTTTCAAGAAATCTACAAGTTTGAACATACTCCTCATCCAATTGAGTTTGAGATGTACTACAGTCAATAAAATATTAGATTTTCTAGCTCATTTTGACGAGTTAGAGAAATGAAAAAATATACCCTATATAAAATTATTTTTTTATTTTTAGTTTGCTTAAAATTTTCTTGCTTAATGGTTCGCCACGGTTAAAACTTAAGGGAGACTTTTTATTTAGTACCTTGTCATAATATTTTGGCTCAAGTCCATGTCCAGGCCTAATTCTTTTAATGTTATTTACACTAAATTTTTCTCCTTTTTTTATATCTTTAATTACAAAAATAGATCTCCTAAAAATTTTAGATTTTTGTTCGGAAACATCTCTATAAAAAAAAGTTTTTTTAAAAAGATTATGAGCTAGATCAATATCATCTTTAAATTTTTTTATTTCCTTACCTTTTAATGAAAATTCTATATCAAGACCTATTTTTTGATTATTTAGAGCTATATGCTTTTCTATAACTTCTGCACCAGCAGCAACTGCGGCAATTGCTATTCTATTGTCTTTAGAGTGATCTGAAAGCCCTACTCTACAATTAAACCTTTTTTTGAGAATTCTGATATTATTTAAATTAAAATCACTATTTTTTGAGGGATAATTGCTTACGCAATAAAGTAAGGTGATATCTTTTGCGCCATTTCTTTTAGCTGTATTAAAAGCTGATTCAATTTCAACCATAGACGCCATTCCGGTGGAAATAATAATTGGCTTTTTTGTTTTAGATATTTTTTTTATCAAAGGTAGGTCAGTCATTTCAAAAGATGCAACTTTATATATAGGGCAGTTTAATTTTTGTAGAAAATCAACTGATGTTTCATCGAAAGGAGTAGAAAAAATTTGAATATCTATTTTTTTTGCATAATTAAATAATTCTTCATGCCAATTTAGCGGAGTCTTTGCTTTGTCGTAAAGATCCCATAGATTGTAACCTTTCCATAAACCTTCAGTAATTCTAAAATATTTTTTTTTAGAATCTAAAGTCATTGTATCCGCTGTATAAGTTTGCAATTTAACTGCATTAGCACCATTTTTTTTTGCACATAAAATTAATTTTTTAGCCATGTGCAATTTACCACAATGATTTGCGGAAATTTCAGCTACAAAAAAAATAGGTTTAATCATAGGTCTAGATATTAATTAAGTTTAACTTTTGTAAATGCATGTGCCCCAAGAATAACCAACGCCAAATCCACTCATGAGTAGTATATCATTTTTTTTTAATTTACCTTGATTCATAATGGACTGTATTGCCAAAGGTATTGATGAAGAAGTAGTGTTTCCAATATTAAGGAGATTTCGAAATATTTTTTCATTTGGAATATTTAGTGATTTTTGCAAGGTATCTAAAATCAATTTACTAGCTTGGTGAAATATAAAAAACTTAATATTTTTTTTATTAATATTTGTATCTTTTAATATTTTTTCCACTTCTTTCGGAACAGATTCTCTGGCAAAACTATACATTTCACTTCCGTTCATTCTGATTTCATTCTCCTCAAGTTTAAAATTATCAAATCCAGAAGAGTCACTTCCTAATGAATATTTAATAAAATGTTTCTCAGGAGAGCTGTCTACTATTGTTAAGGTTAGCGCATCTCCAAAAACAGTTCGGCAAGACCTGTTATTTTTACTGATAAATTTTGAATACGTATCACAAGTTATAATTGCAGCTTTTTTAATCTTAAATTTTTGCATCAAAGAATCGGCAATTGCCAGTCCGTGTAAATATCCGCTGCACCCTTGATTAACATCAAAAGCAATTGTTGAATGTTTTATATTAAAAACTTTTTGGAAAAAATGAATATTAGATGGTATTAAATAATGTGGAGTTTGAGTAACCAATATCATTAAACCACATTTGTGTAATTCTTGGATCTTATGTTTTTTTTTTAAACCCAGAATAAGATTTTTAATTGTTTCATTAGATTTTGAAATTTTTTTGGAATTAACTCCAGTTCTTTCTAGAATATTCTTTTTGTCCCAATTTGGATTGCTCTTACAGAGGTCGCTAAGAGTTTCTGTCTTTTTTGGAAAATAATTGTATATTTTTTTAATTTTAATGTTCAAATTTTTATATCATTTTTTTCTAAAAACTTAATAAGATTTTTAACAGAATAAAAATCTTTCATATCGTATTTAAGTTTCTTTTTTTTAGATTTTTTTTCAAAATATGTAGCTAAATTAAGTATTGCCAAAGAGTCATATTCATCTAAATTTTCAGAATTCGTATTTAAATTAATTTTATTTATATTAACGTCAACCAATTTGGCTACAATTGTAAATAATTTTTTATTAGTCGTGTTTTTTTTCATTATATACCGCCATCGATTTTAATTATAGATTTGTTAACATATTCTGAATTAATCAAAAATTCTATAGCGTTTGATATATTTTTTATAGATCCAAGTTTTTTTGAGGGAACATCTTTTAATCTTTCTTTTTTAATTTTTGGAGATATTGCATCCCATAAATTAGACTTAAAATAACCAAGACTTAAAATATTTGAAGTTATATTAAATTTTCCGTATTCTTTAGCTACAGTAACTGACAGGCCATTCAAAAATGATTTTGAGGCCGCATAAAGTGATGTTCCTATTTCTCCATCAAGAACTTTTGTTGATGAAAAATGTATTATTCTTCCAAAATTATTTTTAATCATCACAGGTAAAAAAAACTTAACGAGATTAATATTCGCTCTTATATTTATATTAAAATTTTCTTGAATATTTTTTTCACTTTCATTTATCAGAAGTTCATTTTTTTTGTAGACTGCAAAGTTTAGTAAGATAATTTTTTCATTAGTAATTTTATTTTTTTTAAGAAAAGACATTAAAAAAAAACTTATTTTCTTTGATTTCAAATCAAGTTTTAAAAATTTAATATTTTTTTTATATAATATTTTATTTGGTTTTTTTTTATTATAAGTTCCAATTATTTTATATTTTTTTGAAAGCTCATATAGAACCTCTTTTGCTAATGACGATGAAGAGCCTACTGCAAAAATAATCATGTTTTGATCTGAATTACTTCTGTATAGGCGATATACATTCCGTATTGAATTTTAAAATCTATCATTTTTTTTTTTTTCATTTTAATTAATGTTTTACTGTTTTTCTTAACTAAATTTATTGGAAGAGGCCAGTCTTCTTTGGCTAAAACAGTATATTTTAAATTTTTTCTTTTTATGTATTTTTTAACAAATGTAATATTAGATAATGATATTAATGGCATTATAATTATTTTACATTGATTAGCTGCTACATTTAAAAACTTTATTGAATTTTTAACTCCGTCTAACCCAGAATCACAGGGAATTGATTCATTGTACCATAAATTTTTTTTTTTAAAATATGAAGAAATTGCAGAAACGTCATTTACTATAATATCAAATTTTTTATCTGACCATTTATTTAAAAGATCGGATTGTCTTACTTCGTATTCTATTTTGTTAAAGTTTAGGTTTAAATTTTTTTTGCTCAATGCAATTGCATGTGGAGACAAATCTGAAAAATTTATTTCTGCTTTTTTTAAAATTTTTTTTACAGCAATTCCTAGAACTCCTGTCCCACAACCAAGATCTAAAATTTTTTTATACTTAGAATAAAGTTTTCTTTTTTTATATATCGCTTTAATTATAATTTTACTTGTTCTGGTTGGGTTAAAAACTTTTTTATTAGCGTAATATTTTATAGAGATATTTCTGATAGGGTTAAATACTAAGTTTTTCATTTAGAATTTAATTTTAGAAAAATTAATTTTTTTTTTTATTGTTAGTACTTTTTGATCTTGTAGATTTTTATTGAAAACTATAGAATTAGAGATAATTGAATTTGATATTATAGAATTCATTCCAATAGATACGTTGTCGCCTATTTTTAAATTCTTATTTTTACGTTTCGGTATTATATATGTTCCTGCCCCGACTAAAACATTTCTACCGATGCTAATGTTGGCCATTATTATATTTTTTCTAAATTTTTTTTCAATTGTTGGATTCGATATATCATTTGCCATGTAATCTTCGGTTGACGCGCTTATATAGCACCTAGGTCCTATGCCTGTGTATTTTAAAATATTAATTACATTGCCATATTTACTTGAGCTAATTAAGTTGTATGGCGCTATATGTACATGGTCGCCAATGTTAATCTTTCCGATTAAAATAGAATAATCGTCTATTCGACAATTTGAACCAATAGTGCCGACAAAATTATAAAAATTTACATTCTTGCTTATTTCTAAATTCTTACCTAAGCTTTTAAAACCTAATTGCTTAAGTTCCTTGGTTGAGTAAAAATTCATTACTTTTCTACTTTTCTCATGAGCCCTTTAGCTAGATTACTTATTTTTTTATCTTCTTTGTAAATAGAAGATAAGATTTTTGATGCTTTTACTGGAGAGGAATCAAAAGCGAGTCGTAAAATATCCATCCAATTTTTATTATTTTTACTTCTTGTTTTTTCGATGTTTTTAATTATTTTTGAATAGTTTTTTTTCATAAAATTTTTTTTGTATAAAATGTTAATAATTAATCGCTTTATAGTATTTTTTTGAAACACTTTCTATTTTTCTTTTAGTTTTTAAGTTAACTCTACTCATATTTTTTAAATTAATTTTTGGTACAATACTATTGTAGCCAAATAGTCTTTTTTGTTTATCGTTTAAATAGTTAAATAATTTTCTTCCACATTTTGTGTAATCTAAAGATGGTTTGATCCACCAAAGTTTATAGTGAATTATTATTGCCCATCTTTTTTCTCCACTTAAATTTTTTCCTATTTGGTGCCATGTATGGCCTGGTAAAAAAATTATTGAACCAGCTTTAGCTGTTACAGATATATATTTTTTGTTTTTTTTTACTAGATTTTGATTATTGTTTATTCTTACGCCCGATAAATGACTTTTTGGCCAAACATTTGTTGACCCGTTTGATTTATTGAAATCATTTAAACATATTATAGCTACCATATCTGTTGTGTTTTTTAATCCGGTGACAGGTAAATGTCCATCCATATGAACTTTATTTTGTTTTTTATTTTTTTGTTTTTTAAGTGAATTACTAGCTATAATATTATCTAAAATAAATTCATCTTTAAAAATTGTGTTGAGTATTTTCATCACGATTGGTATGTCAATCAAGCTTGAAAATATTTTAAATCTTTTAAAAATTAAATCACGAATAATTAATTGACCATTTACTTCTTCAATAAAATTTTTATTTTTTGAGTAGATATCTTCTAAGTTTTTAATTATTTTTTCACAATAATTTTTGCTTAAACTACTCTCTAAAATAGAATATCCATTTTTTTCTAAATCTTTGATTGTTTTATGAATTTGCATTTAAAATTATTATTTAAATTTTAAAAGATTCTCCACAACCACAACGCTCTGTTTCGTTTGGATTTTTAAATACAAATTGAGAAGAAAAATTTTCTTTTTTATAATCCATTTCTGTTCCTAAAAGATACATAATAGCATTTGGGTCAATTAAAACTTTAACGCCTTTATCCTCAATAATTTCTTCGTTAGGTTTTATTTCTTTTGCGTATTCCATAATATAAGACATGCCTGCACATCCTCCAGTTTGAACTCCTATTCTCACACCAATAGTAGAATTATCTGCACTAGACATAATCTCTTTTATTCTATTTGCCGCATTATCACTTAATTTAATTACCTGTGTCATAAGTTTAATTCTAGTTTTGCAGCTTCCGACATTTTTTCTTTATCCCAAGGTGGATCCCATACAAGCTTTAAGTCAACGTCTGTAACACCTTCAATTGTTAGTATATTATTTTTAACATTATTTGGCAAACTCTCTGCTACAGGGCAATTTGGACTTGTAAGAGTCATGTCTACTTTAACTTTATTTTTTTCGTCAATATCAACATTATAAATTAGGCCCAAATCATATATGTTTACAGGTATCTCTGGGTCGTAAATTTTTTTTATTTCTTCAATTACTTTTTTTTTTAGTTCACTCATTTTTAAATATTTAATTTTTTTTATCCAATGCGGATAAAAAAGTATGCCATACCATTGTGGCACATTTCACTCTCATTGGAAACTGTTGAACTCCAGAAAGTGATGTGATTGTTGTAACTTGGTCTTCAGTAAGGCTATTAACAGTGATTTTTGTTTTATTTTTAACCATATTCAAAAAATCTTCCGTAACTTTTTTTGTAAAGGTTAAATCTTTCCCCTTCAATGTCTCTGTAAGTATTGAGGCTGAAGCAAGAGAAATGGCGCAACCTTCACCTTCAAAACTCATGTCTGTTATTTTTTTTTCACTGTCTAGTTTCAAGTAGATATGCACTTTGTCTCCACACAATGGGTTGTGGGCCTGAGCATTATGGCTATACCCGTTACACTTTCCTTTGTTTCTGGGATTCTTGCCGTGATCTAAGATAATTTCTTGATACAACTCTTTAAGTTCCATTTAAGTCTGAAATATTTTTTTACAGTTATCGATAGCTTTACACAAAATATCCATATCTTCCTTGGTGTTATAAACTCCTATAGAAGCTCTTGCTGTAGCTGCAATTCCTAATTTATCATGTAGTATTTGACAACAATGATGTCCTGCTCGTATTGCAACACCTTCATCATCTAAAATTGTTGCTATATCATGAGGGTGAATATTTTTTATCGTAAAACATAAAACTGATCCCCTGTTCTTAGGGCTACCAATTATATTTATTGAATTATTTTTTTTTAATTTTTCATATCCATATTCTAAAATTTTATTTTCGTGGGCGGCAATATTTTTAATACCAAGTTTTTCAATAAAGTTTATTGATTCTGCAAAAGCAACAACTTCCGCTGTCTGCAAGGTGCCAGCTTCAAATTTAGTTGGTGCATTAGCAAAAGTTATATTGTCTTTTTTTACTTCATCTATCATTCCACCACCGCCTTGATATGGTGGCAAATCATCTAACCATTTTTTTTTTGCGTAAAGCACTCCTAAACCATTGGGCCCGTACATTTTATGGCATGAAATTACGTAGAAATCACAGCCAAGATCTTGCATGTCAATTTGCATGTGGGGTGCTCCTTGCGTACCATCAACAAGAACTGGAATATTTTTTTCTTTAGCCAAATCAACAATTTTTTTTATTGGCATTACAGCACCTGTTACATTTGAAATATGTGTAATAGCAATAATTTTTGTTTTATTTGAAATAAGTTTTTTTATTTCATCAATTTCAACATCACCATTTTTGTTTACTGGTGCAAATTTAATTACCGCTCCTTTGCTTTTTCGAAGAAAATGCCATGGTACATAGTTAGAATGATGCTCCAATTCTGTAATTAATATTTCGTCACCTTCTTTAATATATTTTTCTCCAAAAGAAGAGGCGACTAAATTAATTGATTCTGTAGCCCCCTTTGTAAATACTATTTCTTCTCTATGTTGTGCGTTAATATATTTTTTTAAGATGTCTCTTGTTGCTTCAAATCTATTTGTAGCCTTAACAGCTAAAGTGTGAACACTTCTTCCAACATTAGAGAATTCTGTTTCATAAAAACTAGACAATCTATCTATTACTATTTTAGGTTTTTGAGATGAATTGGCACTATCTAAATAAACTAGAGGCTTTCCATTAATTTTTTGTTTAAAAATTGGGAATTCAGATTTAAGGTTTTTAAAGTCCATTAATTTGTCTTTCTAGTATTTCTTGTAAAAAAAATTTTAATTCAGTAATAGTGATATTTTCTAATACTTCATCAAGAAAACCATTTATTAAAAGCTTTACGGCTTCTTTTTTTGGTATACCTCTAGTCATTAAATAATGTACTGCGTCAGAATCTATGCTTCCAGATGTGGAACCATGAGAACATTTTACATCGTCTGCATATATTTCTAATTCAGGTTTTGCGTCAAATTCGGCGTTATCATTTAAAATTAAAGCTTTACTTAGTTGATATGCGTCTGTTTTTTGAGCTATTTTTTCTACAAATATTTTTCCCTGATAAACTCCTTTGCTGTTATCATTTAATACATTTTTAATTTTTTGATAACTTTTACAGTTAGGTGAGTTATGATTTATGCGTGTTTTAATTTCTTGATGCTGGTCTTCTAACAAATTTAAGGCTGAATAAATGCTGCAACTACTGTTGTCTTTATTTAAATTTATTTCAATTTCAATCTTATTTAGTTTTAACCCTGAGCTTAAAATATAGTTTTCATAATTAGATCCACCCTCTAAAGAACCTTTTATATATTTGTAAAAATGACCATTACTTTTTGATTCTTGAATTAAAATATTTTTCAATACAGCGTTCTCGTCTAAAGAAACTGTATCTATTGTATTTTTAATAAAATTACTTTGCACATGACCTTCATTGTAGTCAATCAGAATTAGTTCAGATCCTTCATTCAACTTTATGGAGTTTTTGTTATTTATTATTTTATTTTTTAAATCTTTTGAGAAATAATTGTAAATAACTAAGGGTTTTTTTAGTTTATAGTTTTTAGTAATTTCCAATGAGAATCCTCCTGATGACAATGCATTATTAAGTAATGTTAGTGTATTACCTAGATCAAGATTGGTTGTCTCTTTTTGATCAAAATCTTTAATTAAAATTTTGTTTTTTTCTTCGTAAGAAAAACTTGTTGAAATTATTTTTCCATTATTTAAAAATATGTGGTTATGCTCAAAATTTTCAATAGTTTTAAGTTCTTTGTTAGATTCCAAATTAACTTCATTGCTAATACTTTCAAAATTTTTATTTAAAATTAAGTTTAAATCTGTAAATTTCCAATCTTCAACTTGTTTAGATGGAAAACCAGATTCATAAAATAAATCAAGATTTTTTTGTCGGGAAGTTATTTCTTCCTGAGAAAGATTTTTTATCTGTTTGATGTTAAAATCGTAACTTTGCTTCATTTAGCCTAAATTTGCGTAACCTGTTTTTTCTAATTGTTCACCTAAATCAGCATTTCCTGTTTTAATAATTTTACCTGCAGACAAGACGTGTATGTAATCCGGCTTAATGTAATCAAGCAGTCTTTGATAATGAGTAATTATTAGAAAAGCATTTTCTTTATTTTTATAAGAATTAACTCCATCTGCTACTATTCTTAAAGCATCTATATCTAACCCAGAATCTGTTTCATCTAAAATTGATAATTTTGGTTCTAATAATTTCATTTGTAAAATTTCATTTTTTTTCTTTTCCCCACCTGAAAATCCTACGTTTAATTGACGTGATAAAAATTTTTCATCTATATTAAGTTCCTTGGCTTTTTCTTTAATTAATTTTAGGAATGTTAAGGTGTCTAATGCTTTTTCACCTCTTGCTTTTCTTACTGAATTCAAAGATGTTTTTAAAAAATTATTAGTATTCACTCCCGGAATTTCTAAAGGATATTGGAATGCTAAAAAAATTCCCTTTTGAGCTCTCTCCTCTATTTTAAGATCGTTTAAGTTCATTCCTTCAAAATTAATTTCACCTTCGATCTCATATCCACTTTTACCTGATAATACATTTGCTAATGTACTTTTTCCTGAGCCATTGGGTCCCATAATCGCGTGAACCTCACCTGGTTTAATATTCAAATCTAAGCCTTTTAAAATAATTTTTTCATTAATAGTGGCCTTTAAGTTTTTAATTTTTAACATTAACCAACGCTTCCTTCTAAACTAATAGCTACTAATTTTTGCGCTTCTACTGCAAATTCCATTGGTAATTGCTGAAGCACTTCTTTACAAAATCCATTTACAATCAAACTGACTGCCTCTTCTTGATCAAGACCTCTTTGATTGCAATAATAAAGCTGTTCTTCATTGATCTTGGTAGTGGTTGCCTCATGTTCTATAGTTGATGTTGAGTTCTTGTTTTTTATGTAAGGAACCGTGTGTGCCCCGCATTTATTGCCCATTAATAAAGAGTCACATTGGGTGTAATTTCTTGAATTGGTTGCTTTTTTGTTAATATCAACTAACCCTCTATATGTGTTGTCCGCATTGCCAGCTGATATTCCTTTAGAAATTATCTTACTTTTAGTGTTCTTTCCTAAATGTATCATCTTGGTACCTGTGTCTGCTTTTTGGTAGTTATTAGTAATAGCTATAGAATAAAATTCACCTACTGAATTATCACCTTGTAAAATACAGCTTGGGTATTTCCAGGTTATTGCAGAACCTGTTTCAACTTGAGTCCAAGAAATTTTAGAATTTTTCCCTCTACAAGCTCCTCTTTTAGTTACAAAATTATATATTCCTCCTACACCATTTTTATCTCCGGGGTACCAATTTTGAACTGTAGAATATTTAATTTCTGCATCATCTAAAGCAATTAATTCAACGTTTGCAGCATGTAGTTGGTTTTCATCTCTCATAGGAGCGGTGCATCCTTCTAGATAGCTTACATAACTTCCTTTGTCTGCAATAATTAAAGTTCTTTCGAACTGTCCTGTTTCAGACGCATTAATTCTAAAATAAGTTGAAAGCTCCATCGGACATCTTGTGTTGGGTGGAATGTACACGAAAGATCCATCGGTAAAAACTGCGGAATTTAATGTTGCAAAATAATGGTCGCTTAAAGGTATAACTGAACCTAAATATTTTTTTACTAAATCTGGATGTTTTTGAATAGCTTCAGAAATGGAACAAAATATTATTCCTTTTTTTGTTAATTCTTCTTTAAATGTTGTGGCTACAGAAACTGAGTCAAATACCGCATCAACTGCTATTCCATTTAATCTTTGTTGTTCAACTAGTGGTATTCCGAGTTTTTTATAAGTTTCTAATATTTTCGGATCAATTTCATCTAAACTTTTAGGTTTTTCTGAAGAACTTTTGGGTGCAGAATAATAGTATAAGTCTTGATAGTTAATTTTAGGGTATTTTGGTTTTTGCCAGTTTGGTTCTTTTAGACTGCTTAATCTATTAAATGCTTTAAGTCTCCAGTCTAGCATCCATTTAGGTTCTTTTTTAATGTCAGAAATAAATTTTATAGTATCTTCATTTAGTCCCTTTGGAGCTCTAATGCTTTCAATGTCGGTGGTAAAACCGTACTTGTATTCTTTGTTAATATTAATATCTTGGTTTTTCATTACTTTTTATCTTTTGTTATTTGTTAAAAAATATTTTCTTGTTTTGTGACTAGTTCATTAAGATTTTTATTTTCAAAGAAACTGCGGATATGTTGTTCGAGATCATCCCAAAGATAATGTGTTACACATTTAACAGATCTTCCGCCGCAACCTTTTTTTGAATCTTTTTTACAATTAAGTGTTCTAATTTCTTCATCAACTGCAGAAATGATGCTAGAAATTTTTATATCTTTAGCTTTTTTTTCCAACATATATCCTCCTTGCGATCCTCTTACGCTTTTAACTAAATGATTGTTTCTTAACTTTACAAATAACTGTTCTAGATATGAAAGAGATATATTTTGTCTTCTGGCGATTTCATTTAAACTTATAGGGCTTGATCCATCATTTGAAGCTAAATCAGCCATGGCCATTACAGCATATCTTCCTTTTGTAGTTAATTTCATTGTTTTTAATGCTTTCTGAGGTTTAAATACCTTATTCCCACTAAACTAGTCAAGTATATAAAAAAATAAATTGTCTCATGTAAAACATGCTATAAGTCATTTTTTTTGACACTAATTATCATTACTAATTCATGAAACCTAAAAGTACCGAAATTTTTATACCTGGACCTGCTGGAAGACTTGAAGGGAAATATTATAAGAATCCAAAATTTGGATCTCCGATAGCAATTGTTCTTCAGCCACATCCTCAATATGGGGGTTCAATGAATAATAAAATTGTACAAACTGCATATAATATTTTTTTAGAAAATGGTTTTTCAGTAATAAAAATTAATTTTAGAGGTGTTGGAAAAAGTGATGGTGTTTTTGATAACGGACAAGGAGAACTATCAGATGCAGCGGCTGCATTAGATTGGATAGAGAGAGAAAACTTAGACTATAGTCAGTGTTGGGTTTCTGGCTTTTCATTTGGTGCTTTAATTTGTATGCAGTTAATTATGAGAAGACCTGAGGTAAACAACTTTATTGCTATATCTCCTCAGCCTAATGTGTATGATTTTTCATTTCTTGCTCCATGCCCAACATCAGGTCAAGTTTTGTATAGTGATGGTGACGAATTAGTAACAAAAGAAAGTATTGATGAGTTAGATAATAGAATTAAAAATCAAAAAGGTGTTGAAGTAATGTTTACAAAAATTAAAAATGCAAATCATTTTTTTAAAGGTAGAGAGAACGAACTATCTATAGAAATAGAGAAGTATATTAAAGAAAAAACTGCTCTTATTTAAACTCTATTAGTCTTCCGCCTGTCATCGGCTTTGTTACACCCGTTGTCTTGATAAATGTAATTGGTTTTTTGAAAAAAGATCTAATGGCTAGATAAGCAAAGGCTTGGGACTCTATAAAATCTCCATTTAATTTATATTCGTCTATACAAAATGTAGAAATATTACTTAACTTTTTAATACGTTCATAAATATATTTATTTTTTCTTCCGCCTCCACATAAAATAATTTGCTCAGGCATTTCGGAAAAAAATTTAAACGAATTAACTATGGTTTGTATTGTAAGTTCAGATAATGTAGTAATTGAATTTTCTAAATTTAATTCGTTTGCTGGACTAAGATTAAAATCATTTACATCTAGCGACTTTGGAGGAAGAGAGTCATAGTATGAATCGCTTAAATAACTATCTAACACGTTTGTATCGACTCTACCCTTGAAAGCTATTTCTCCATTTTTATCAAACTGTACTTTATTGTTAGATATTCGTTGTAATAATTTGTCTATTAAAAAATTACCAGGACCTGAGTCAAAACTTATCATTTCATCATTTTTATTTAAATAAGTTAAGTTTGATATTCCTCCAATATTTATAAAAACAACCGGTGTCTTTAGTTCTAATTTTTTTTGTAATAACTTATGAAATATAGGAACTAAAGGTGCGCCTTGACCTCCATTTTTTATATCATTTTCTCTGAAATCATAAATTACATTTAAACCTGTTAATTTGGACAAAAGTTTTCCGTCTCCTAGTTGCCTAGTTTTTTTCTCTTGAAAACGGTGAAATATTGTATGCCCGTGTAGTCCGACTAGATCGATTTCAGACTTACTTAATTTTAATTTTTCTAAAAGGGAATTTATAGCTTTAAAATGCAGTAATGTAATTTCTTTTTCTAAATCAACTAATTCACTTTTATTGATTTCTAAATCTGAAACTTTATCTATTTTTTCTTTAAATCTTCTTATTCTAAGTCTTCTTTTTTCTTCATAAGGATAAAAACAATCTCCTATTAAATATAATATATCATCTCCATCTGACTTGATAATTGACGCATCTATACCATCACAAGATGTTCCACTCATTAATCCTATTGATGTAACTAGTTTTTTCATTAGTAATTATTTTATTTATAACTATTATTGTGTAAAAGTAATTTTAAATCAAACTATCTATGAAAAATAATTTTATTTATGAAATTAATCAAAGAGGTTTTTTTCATCAATGCACAGATCAAGAAAAATTAACAAGTATAATCAATCAAAAACCTATTAGAGCTTATATTGGTTTTGATTGTACCGCTCCAAGTTTACATGTCGGAAGTTTGTTGCAGATTATGTGTTTAAGAATGCTGCAAAAATATGGCCACCAACCAATCATTTTACTCGGTGGAGGTACAACTCTTATAGGAGATCCCTCAGGAAAAGATTCAACTAGAAAAATTCTAGACGAAGAAACAATTGATAGAAATATTGAAAAAATAAAAAAGGTATTTGAGAAACTATTAAATTTCGAAAATGAAAAAACTAAGCCTATATTTGTAAATAATGCTGAGTGGTTAAATAAATTACAATACATAGAATTTTTAAGAACTGTAGGAAAGCATTTTACTATTAATAAAATGTTAAGCTTCGACAGTGTTAGATTGCGGCTAGAAAGAGAACAGTCTCTTAGTTATATGGAATTTAATTATATGATTTTACAGGCTTACGATTTTTATAAATTAAATGAAAAATATAATTGTGATTTACAAATTGGTGGCTCAGATCAATGGGGTAATATTGTTAATGGAGTAGAATTAATTAGAAAGATGAGTCAAAAAGAATCTTTTGGACTAACAACTCCTTTGATAACAATAGCATCTGGAGCAAAAATGGGAAAAACGGTGAGTGGTGCCATATGGTTAAATGAAGAATTGCTATCTCCATATAATTATTGGCAGTTTTGGAGAAACACTAATGATGACGACGTTCAAAGATTCTTAAAATATTTTACTGAAATTAGTAGTGAAGAATTAGTAAAAATTACAAATGAAGAAAAAAATATTAATAATTTAAAAATTTTACTAGCAAA
>Ga0209711_10001710_pt1 | contig 20826 bp, 20 predicted proteins | sample ArcticOcean_MG_C_7_FD_187441 | JGI IMG/M metagenome (GOLD analysis project Ga0209711, IMG submission 187441) | Marine microbial communities from western Arctic Ocean - ArcticOcean_MG_CB11_88 (SPAdes) (version 2) | ecosystem: Environmental > Aquatic > Marine > Oceanic | place: Arctic Ocean...
GGAACTGAGAACTGAGGTGTTCCCATAAAGATAATTTTATATGGCATTAGTTTAATTAATCTAAACCACTATTCTTTCTAATACTTTTTTTTGTTTTGAAAGTTTTTTAACAATATAATTTTTTTTCAATTTTGACAGGTAATCAATAAATAAAATTCCTTCAAGATGATCGATTTCATGTTGTATACAAGTGGCTAGAAGTCCCTCTGCTTTTAATTCTTGTTTTTGACCTTTGTAATCTATGTAACTAACATGACATTCATTAGGTCTATCAATTTCCGCAAACTGACCTGGGACAGAAAGACAACCTTCTTCATATGTAGAATTATTTTTTGATTTTACAATTATTTTGGGGTTGACAAAATATAGTGGAGTTTTTTTTTCTTCTTTTGACAAATCGATTACTATTACTCTCTTTGGAACTCCTATTTGTATAGCTGCTAAACCAATACCTGGAGCCGAGTACATTGTTTCAAGCATATCATCCATCAATTTTCTAACTTCTTTATCAACTATCTCAACGTCATGAGATATTTGTCTTAGGAAGGGATCCGGTTCTGTTAAAATTTTTTTAATAGCCATTTTTTTCCTAGTATATTAGATTTCACTTCTTTCGGGTAGTGCAGTAATTAAAATTTTATTTCTTAACTTTGTAATACCTGAGTTTATTAATAAATGATTAATAAAATAAATTGTTTGTGAGTCTAAATCTAAAATTTCATCTTCTCCTATTAACTCTACTATTTTTAACAATAGTAGACCTATTTCATTATTTTTTCCTAAATTTAAGAGTTCTGCGGGTGGCACATTATTTTTTATAACTTCTTGGTCAATTATTTCTTTGGGAATAATAACGCCATCACTTTCTAATGCTTCAAAAAGAATAATGTCTTTCAAAGAGGTTTTATATTTTTTATTTTTTTTTATTTTTTTATGAATAGCTTGAAATTCTTTTTCTATATTCTTTTTAAAAGAATCTTTTTCTGTGTAAAATTTTATTATTTTGGAGGTATGGTAGTAGTTATTGTTATACTTAATTTTTCCAAGAGTGTTTTTCTTATAAATAATATTTTTAGCTACTAACTGCTGGTATGATAATGGTATCTTTTCTGGATCAAGGGTTTTTAACTCTTTGTCTAAATATTCTTTAAATACATTAGATAAATTATCTTTTTTAAATAAATCATTTAATAAAAAAAGATATTTTAATTTTGTTTCAATGTTGTCTGATAATAAAACTTTTTGATATATGAGAGCTCTTGCGTTAACTGGATCAAGCTTAAGGTAAACTTCATCAGTATTTAGAAAATCGTTAAAATTAAATTTTATATTTTTGTAAATTTCAAAGATATATAACTTAGACAAAGAGTTTCTACTAGCTGCGACTTCCAGCCCTTTAATCTGTTCCTTATTTTCAAAATCGTTTACTTTAAATAAGTTTGCAGCCATTAAGTATTGCCATATTTGTTTATCTGTTTGCTTGTTTGGTTTGTATGTAAAATCTGGAATTGTTACTGAAGATAAATAGAAGTTTAATAGATTTGTATCATCAATTTTTAAATCTACTTTATCACTCAAGCCTAAAAAATAATTAATTTTATTGTCAAAAAATTTATTAGATAATTTTTGTTCTCTAAGCAAATCAAGAATAAGTTGAGCTTCATCTTTTTTATTATTTTTGACAAGACAAATAACTTTAAACTGATCTAGGTATGGATCTTTTATATCGCTACTTATCAGTTTGATATTTTGACAAGCTTCTTTTAAATTAGCTTTTGCAATATTTCCATCAACTAAATATCTTATAATTTTTTTTTTATTTGGAAATTTTTTATTTATATTTAAAAAAGTAGTTATAAGCTCATCTTTCTTATTGTTAATTAACCAATCTAATTTGTAATTTATAAATTCTTTATCAGTCATATTCTGATTTGGTAGTTTGGAGATTGTAAATAAAGTATTCACAAATATCTCCTGAGCAAATGAAGAAAGTTTAATTTTATTTATTCTCTCTATTGTGTCTTTAATTCTAGTCCCTTCTGAATTAACCCACATATTAAGTGTGAAATTATTTTTATCCGGATCAAATATTCCATAAACTAAATCTTTGTTAGTTTCTGTTTCATTAGTATTAACCTTCATTCCTTCTGGTAAAACTGCGTTTATATTAATTTTTGATTCTGACTTTTCTGAGGGATAGCTTTTTGCTTTAACAGTATTTTTTTTTTGGTTTAAATTTTCTTTTTTCCATATATCAACACTATCCTCTGAAAGAAGTGGTGTGAAAATAGCAAGTAGTATGAGAGAGAGAAAGAACTTTTTATTTAAGTTTAATAATTTCATTAGTAATATTTTTTTTAATTTCTTGCTTTGGAGCTGGAAAATTAAATTTACTAAGTAAAAATAAAACCAGTAAAAAAGCTAGAATGTATAAAAAAAAATTTATTATTTTTTTTTTAACTGATACTCTTGAAGTAAAACGTCTGTTGTAATTAAATTGCATAGTTTTTAAATATCTTTAAACTGAATAAATAAGACAAATTTATGATAAATCAAATTATAAATCAGGGGGTTTAATTGAAAAAAAACCTTACTTTAACAGGAATGATGGGTGTTGGTAAATCAACCATAGGTAAGGCCATTTCAAAGCAACTTTCAGCACAATTTATTGATATTGATAAAATCATCGAAAAAAAGCTCAAATTAACTGTTCAGAAAATTTTTGAAAAGAAAGGAGAAGCTTTTTTTAGAGAATATGAAGAAAAAGTAACACTTGAGGAAATTAAAAAAAAAAATAGAGTTATATCATTAGGAGGCGGAGCCTTCATGAACACAAAAATTAGAGATTGTGTTATTTCGGATACAAAAAGTTTTTGGCTCTATTTAGACATAAATTTATTAGAAAAACGACTTGCTGGTACAAAGAAAAGACCCTTGTTAACTAATAAAAATATTAGAATAGATTTAGAAAAAATATACAGCGAGAGAAAGTATACTTACTCTCTTGCTAACTACAAGGTGGACTGTAGTAATTTAAATGCTAATTTAATAACAAAAAAAATAATTACACTTTATGAAAACGACTAAATTAAAAGTAAAAAATTTACACTCAAATTACTCAGTAATTATAGGCAGCAATATTTTAAGTCAGATATCTTTTGAAATTAAAACCTTATGTCCCGGTGCTAAAAAAATTGCCTTAATAGTAGATAAAAATGTCCCTGATAAATTTAAAACCAAATTAAAAAAATATTTAAAGAAATATACAGTTTATACATTTGAATATTCTGTTAGTGAAAAATTTAAAACATTTTTAAATGTTAATAAACTTGTAGAGAAGTGCCTTTCAAATAATTTTAATAGAAATGATGTTTTGATATCATTAGGTGGTGGTATTTTGGGTGATTACAGTGCTTTTGCCGCAAGTATTATAAAAAGAGGAATTAACTTCATAAATATTCCTACGACTTTATTAGCTCAAGTAGATTCTTCTATTGGTGGAAAAACAGGTGTAAACTCAACACTTGGAAAAAATTTAATTGGAACATTTTATCAACCTAAAGTGGTTATTTCTGATGTTGAAATTTTGAAGAGTTTACCAAAAAGAGAATTAGTTTGTGGATATGCTGAAATTTTAAAACACTCTTTAATTTTAAAAACTAATTTTTTTAATTGGCTCGAAAATAATTCAAAAAAATTACTAGTAGATAGAAATTTGAACTCATTAAAAAAAGCAATTACCGAAAGCTGTAAGGTAAAAATATATTTTGTTAACAAAGATATTTATGAAAAAAATATTAGAATGATACTAAACTTTGGCCATAGCTTTGCTCACGCTATAGAAGCACAAAACAACTACTCTAAACGAATAAATCATGGTGAAGCTGTTATTATGGGCATGATGATGGCTGCTAAATTATCTTATATAAAAAAATTATGTAGTTTGAATACTCTTAATCAACTAAAGCAAATCTATAACTCTAATAATTTAAAGTATGATATTAAAAAAAGTTTTAAAAAAAATGAATATAATAACATTGCCAAGTATATGAATTCTGACAAAAAAAATAATGACAAAAAAATTAATTTAATTTTGCTAAGAAAAATTGGTCAAACAACACAACCAAATATGTGCAAAATTTCAAGCACTGAATTAAAAAAGGTATTTAGCAAAATTATTTAATTTTTATTTCTAAAGCATGAATTTTGTTTTTCATTTCTTCCGCAAGAAGAGACATGATTTGTCTCTGTGCTTTAATTTTATCTAACGATCTTAAATAAATAGAATCAATTTCAAGTTTTAAATGATACTTTTCAGAATCAAAAAATCTGTGCTTTTTGTGTTGATTGCTATTATCTACTATTAAAATTTTTTCTACTTCAATATTTTTCTTAATTTTATTTTCTATATAGCTTAAAAAATCATTCATATAATCTCAATTTACTATATAACTATTTTTTTTGTATGAAAATTATTTGTGACTGGGAAAATTGTGATCAAATTGGTAGCTATAGGGCACCTTTGGAAAGAGACAATAGTAAGAAATATAGGTTACTTTGCTTAGAACATATAAAGATTTTTAATAAAAAATGGAATTATTTTTCTAATATGACCGACCAACAAATTGAGTATTTTGTTAAATCAGATCTTACTTGGCACAAAGCTACTAAAAGCTTTGGCTCATCTGATAATTTTTTTAATATTCTTTGGAATAACGCTTTAGAAGATAAACTAAATATTTTTAAATCTGAAAGTTTCAACGAATATAAAAGAACTCAATTAAGCAATACAGATAGAGACGCATTTGATGCTATGGAACTAAAATATGACACTAAATGGGAAGAAATTCAAAAACAATTTAAAACTCTTGTAAAGAAATATCATCCTGATAAAAATCAAGGAAGTAGAAAATTTGAAGATAAACTAAAAAAAATTACTTTAGCATACAGCCAACTAAAGATGACCGTAGCGAAAAAAAAATGACTAATTTATCAACATCAAAAAAACCAGACATTAAAATATCAGTTAAACAAACTTTTGGTATAGATACAGATATGGAAATAGAAGCATTTTCAGAAAAAAATGAATTTGTTCCAAAAATTGATCAAAACTACAAATTTGATAGAGATACAACTTTGGCTATACTTTCGGGATTTGCATTCAACAAAAGAGTCTTGATTCAAGGTTATCATGGAACAGGAAAATCTACTCACATTGAACAGGTCGCAGCAAGACTGAATTGGCCCTGTGTCAGGGTTAATTTAGATAGTCACGTTAGTAGAATAGATCTTATCGGAAAAGATGCGATTGTTTTAAAGGATGGTAAACAAGTTACTGAATTCAAAGAGGGAATTTTACCTTGGTCTATACAAAATCCAGTTGCGCTAGTGTTTGATGAATATGATGCTGGTAGACCAGATGTGATGTTTGTTATTCAAAGGGTTCTCGAAAGTGAAGGAAATTTTACATTACTTGATAAAAATAAAGTTATTAGCCAACATGACTGTTTTCGAATGTTTGCAACAACTAACACGATAGGTCTCGGTGATACAACTGGACTTTATCATGGAACTCAACAAATTAATCAAGGTCAGATGGATAGGTGGAATATTGTAACAACTCTTAACTATTTACCTTTCGAAAAAGAGTTAGAAATAATTTTAGCAAAAAATAAAGCTTACAACTCTAAAGAAGGTAAAGAAAAAATATCAAATATGATTAAAGTTGCAGATTTAACCAGAAAAGGTTTTGTAAATGGAGATATATCTACAGTTATGAGTCCTAGAACAGTTTTGCACTGGGCTGAAAATACAAAAATATTTAATGATCATGGGTATGCCTTTAGATTAACTTTTCTGAATAAGTGTGATGATATGGAAAAAAAAATTATTTCTGAATTTTACCAAAGGTGTTTTGGTGAGGATCTTCCGGAATCATCAGTCAATGTTACTATTTCCTAGATGGAAAAAAAAGATGAGATAATAGAAAATTTTAAAAGAGCAATTACTTCTACTATTAAATCAATTATTGGAGACGAACAAGTAGAAGTGATATTTGGTAACAGTATAAACAAAAAAAGTAGAAGAACTATTAATCTTCCAAGCCTCAATATCATCAACAGTGAAATTGATTATATCAAGACTAGAGCTTTGGCGGACTCTGAAGCGTTACGGTTAAAATGTTCAGATATAGATATTTATAATTCTTTTGAGCCTCGTGGCAATATTTCAAAACTATTGTATGCGGCTGCTGAAAAAATTAGATATGAAAATATCGGGTCTTTATATTTTAAAGGTGTTAAAGAAAATTTAAACTATCTTTATGAAATTAAAAATAAAAAAAAGGTTGAAAATGAAAATAATGATTATGAATTTTTAGATGCTTTTGAACACTACCTAAGAAGTAATATTTTTAAATTTAATGAAAATAAAGATTCAGAAAACAAGTATAGCAAATATAAAAAAAAATTAGATACCAAATTAAAAAATAAGTTAGAGGCGCTTAATAGTTCACTTTTAAACCAAAAAAAATTTAACTCTTTAATTTCAAAAATAATTTTACAATTTAAAATAGATGAAAATATCAATTCCGATCAAATGGAAAATGACCAAAAAGATGGTGATAATTTAGAAAATAGAGCAAAAGATGAAAAAAATCAAAGCTCAAAAGATATTGAAAATAATGAAATATCTGTCGATACCAGTATACCTGATGTAAATCAGCTATCATCAGAAATTGATAAAGAAATTGAGGCTAATGAAGAAGAGGTGTCTCTTAATTCTCCAGATAAAAGAAAAAAGACAAATAAAAATTTTGGAGACTTAAAATATAAATCTTACACTCAAGAATTTGATGAAATTATTGCCGCTGAAGAATTAGAAAGTGAAGAAGAACTTTTAAGGTTGAGACAAAACTTGGATCAGCAATTGTTAAATTTAAAAAATTTTATTTCCAAATTAGCCAATAAACTTCAAAGAAAGTTGTTGGCAAAGCAAAATAGATCATGGGAGTTTGATTTAGAAGAAGGTTCATTAGATGCCTCAAAACTAACAAGAATTATTATAGATCCTCTTAATTCACTTTCTTTTAAAAAAGAAAAAGACATAAAATTCAAAGATACCTTAGTGACTATTTTAATTGATAACTCTGGATCTATGCGAGGAAAACCAATTTCAGTAGCAGCAATATGTGCTGATATCCTGGCAAGGACTTTGGAAAGATGCTCTGTCAAAGTTGAGATCTTAGGCTTCACTACTAAGCACTGGAAAGGTGGTCAGAGTAGAGAAAAGTGGACAAACAACCAAAAACCTTTATTTCCCGGTCGCCTAAATGATCTAAGACATATCGTTTATAAATCTGCTGACACTCCATGGAGACAGTCAAAAAATAATATGGGTCTAATGCTTAAAGAAGGACTTTTAAAAGAAAATATTGATGGAGAAGCTCTAAAATGGGCATACAGCAAAGTCCTTAGACGAAAAGAGGAAAGAAAAATATTAATGGTTATATCTGATGGTGCGCCAGTAGACGATTCTACTTTATCTACAAACGCGAGTGATTTTTTAGAAAATAATCTAAAGCAAACAGTAAAATGGATAGAAAAAAGTTCTTCTGTTGAGTTATTAGCTATTGGTATTGGCCATGATGTTACAAGATACTATAATAAAGCAATTAAAATTGCAGATGTCCAAGATCTAGGAGATGTAATGATTAATCAGCTAACAGACTTGTTTAGTGAGGACCAAAAAAAAACAGTTCACTGAGACTGGGGCCAATTCTTTCCAGTGTTTAAATCCTTTACTTTGATAATTAATATTCTGAAAGGAATTAGCATTAAAAGTGCCATTAAAAGTTTTATAAATAAATCTCCAAAAGCAAGAGACACCCAAGGTATACCCGTTCCTAAAAAAGCAATAGAAAAAAATAAAAAAGTATCGATGGTTGAGCCAGTGATAGATGAAGTTATTGGAGCCACAAACCATGTTTGGTTTCGTAGCCGTTGAAAAATTTCAATATCTATTAATTGAGCGATTAAAAAAGCAGTTCCAGATCCAATTGCTATTCTAATCGATATTATATCTTGAAAATTTGTTGAGATAAATACTGTTAATAAAATGCCCACAACAAAACCAATATAAACTAATTTTCTAGCTTTTTTTTTTCCAAATGCTCGATTTGCTAGGTCGGTAATTAAAAATACTATGGGATAACTAAATGCTCCATAAGTAAGTACGTCTTGTAGGTTAAAACTATTAATTGGAAATTGTACCAGGTAGTTAGAAGCAATTATTACTCCTCCCATAAAAATTGAGAGTGTTATAAATAAACTTATTCCTGAATTTGTGTTTCTAGACACTAGGCTGATACGTTAATACTAACTTTTAGTTTCTGGGCTTTTTTGGAGAGCTTTTGTTTTTTTACTGATTTCAAGTACTGATCTAGGCCACCTTTAAAATCAACTGAACGTACAGCTGCGTTCGTGACTCTTAGTGAGATATTTTTTTTTAATTTATCACTTTTAAAAGTAACTTTTTTTAAATTAGGTAAAAACCTTCTTTTTGTTTTATTATTAGCATGACTAACGTTATGACCTTTTAATGGGGATACTCCTGTAAGTTCGCATCTTTTAGACATAAATAAATTTTATATTTGTATAATTTTTGTGTTTAATATGGTCAAGTTAATATATCTAGATTGACAATGAAACAACCAAATAATATGAAATTTAATGGACTTTTACTTACCTATTGCTCAGGTTCAAATTAGCATCATTACAGTTTTAATCTTAAGCTTTGCTGTTGGTTTTTTATCAGGGATATTTGGTATAGGTGGTGGTGTTTTAATGACCCCTATTCTTATTTTTTTAGGAATACCAGCAACTTATGCTGTAGCTAATGTTGCCAATACTGTTTTAGGAATATCGGTTTCTGGAGCCACCACTCATTGGTATAAAAAAACTCTAGATTACAAAATGGGTTTTATGATTGTGATTGGTGGACTAATTGGAGCTATTTTAGGAATGTACATTTTTAAATATCTACGAGAAGTTGGTAATATTAATACAATCATAGCATTACTTTATATTTATTTGTTAGTAATTATAGGAACACTTATTTTTGTCGAAGGAGTCAGAGAAGTAACGGCATTAAAAAAAAAGATAATACTTAAAAAAAAATTACATACACATTATTGGATTCATGGACTCCCATTTAGAATACGATTTAGTAAATCTAAAGTATATGAAAGCGCATTAACTCCAATCATCTTAGGATTTATTGTTGGTTTATTTGCATCTATTATGGGAATTGGTGGCGCTTTTCTAATGGTTCCAGCAATGATTTATTTAATTGGTATGCCAACCAAATTAATTCCGGGAACCTCTTTATTTGTTACTATTTTTATAACGGGGTTTGTAGTTATAGCCCACGCTGTACAGTTTAAATCCATTGACCTTGTATTGGTTTCTTTTTTATTATTAGGATCAATCATAGGTTTACACATAGGTTTAAAAATTTCTGAAAAATTAAATGCATCGGAGTATAAAGCTTTGCTAGCTATTTTATTAATAGTAATTGGTGTTTTTATGGGTGTAGAAACATTTATATTCAATACAAGTGCTGACGTTTTAAGAAATATACCAATGCCTAATTTTAATTCTGATTTAACTCTTTCAATAAAAGATTTAGCAAAAAACTCACCCATAATTTATGCTTCTATATCAGTTGTGTTTGTTGTTTTTGTAGGTTTTATTTTTTCTTATATTAGAGAATTAATTCATCACTTTAGATATTCAAAAAAAATTAACAATTAATGCCGATAGCTTTTTGAATATTGTTTATTTTTTCTTTTTTTAAAATTTCAATTAATTCTTTCTTAATATTTTTTACTATTCCAGGACCTTTGTAAATCATTCCAGTATAAAGTTGAACCACCGTAGCTCCTGCTGCGATTTTTTCAAAAGCACTTTCCCCACTATCAATACCGCCTACACCAATAATAGGTATTTTTCCTTTGTTTGATTTATAAAATTTTTTTATAAATCTTAATGATAGTTTTTTTAACGGCTGTCCAGATAATCCTCCAATCTCATTCCTGCTTGTGTCAAGTAAATCATCTCTATTTTGGTTTGTAGTATTTGTTAATATCACACCATCAATTTTATACTTTAATATCATTTCATTAATATTAGTAATTTCACTATCTTTAATATCTGGTGAAAGTTTTAAGGCTATTGGACAGGTTATTTTTTGTTTCATTTTTAGTTTTAATAATTTACTTAAAAGTTCGGATAATAATTTTTCTTCATGAAAATCCCTAAGACCTGCGGTGTTAGGTGAGGAAATATTAACAGTTATATAGTTAGCGAACTTATTTAAACTACCAAAACACTCTAGAAAATCTAAAACTTTATTCTTAGTATCTTTGTTAGGTCCTATATTAATACCTAAAAACTCTTCTGGAGTATTTTTTTTTAATCGCTCTGTTACTACGTCTATGCCATCATTATTAAATCCTAGCCTATTTATTAGCGCCCTGTCCTTTTCAAGCCTAAATACTCTTGGTTTAGGATTACCAAATTGTCTTTTAGGCGTGATCGTGCCAACTTCAACAAAACCGAAACCAAGTTTAAATAAAGAGTTGTATACTTCAGCGCTTTTATCAAAACCAGCTGCAAGTCCAATTGGGTTTTTCAAATTCTTTTTAAATAATTTTGTTGAAAGCATTCCTTCATTCTCAACTTGAAAAAAGGTTTTTGGCATAAAATTAAATTTTAAAGATTTAATCGCTAAATCGTGAGCAGCTTCTGGGTCTAAGGTAAAAATATAAGGTCTTAATAGTGAGAACATTTAGTTTATTTTAATTTTTTCGTTAATTAATTTTATTGTTTCTTTGACTCCAAAAAAACTAATAAAAAAACCCATTCTAGGTCCATCTTTGCTGCCAAAAAGAATTTCATAAATTAATATAAACCATTCTCTTAGATTTTTTTCATAGCCACTTTCTTTTCCCGTGGTGTATACAACTGTCTGTATGTCTTCTGGTTTAGAATCTTGTTTAACTGACTCTAATTTTTTAGCTAAATTTAAAAGAGCTTTTTTTTCGATTTCATTAGGTGCTTTATATATTTTCTTTGGTTCAACCTTGTCTTTAAAATAGTTAATTGCATATTCGGTTAATTGATCGAGAATTGCGTAATTGTCTGGTTTAATATCTGGATGAAATCTTTGTATAAATTTCCATAAAATTTTTTTATTTTCTGCATTACTTGATCCAACTAAATTTAAAAGCATTGAAAAAGTCATAACTATTTTTTCATTTGGTGGTGTGCCACTGTGAACATGCCAAACTGGATTTAATAATTGCTCATTGGGTTTTTGTTTAGGGAATGTCTCAATTAAAGAAAGATATTCATCAACTGCTTTCGGCACTACATCGGAGTAGAGCTTTTTTGCACGTTTTGGGTTTTGATACATGTAAAGAGATAAACTTTCTGGAGAAGCATATCTTAACCATTGCTCTATTGAAATCCCATTACCTTTTGATTTTGATATTTTTTCTCCTTTTTCGTCCAAAAATAATTCGTAAGCAAATCCATTTGGGGGTCTTTTGCCCAAAGTTCTGCAAATTTTATTTGAAAGTATTGCGCTTTCTGTCAGATCTTTTCCATACATCTCAAAGTCAACATCAAAGGTAAACCAACGCATAGCCCAGTCGACTTTCCATTGTAATTTACAATTACCATTTTTTATTTCTGTTTCTATTTTTTTTCCATTATTATCAAAAATAACTATCCCATTTTTTTTATTCATTTCTAGTAGTGGAATTTCTAAAACTTTTCCTGTAGTTGGACATATTGGCAAAAAAGGGCAGTATGTTTTTTTCCTCTCGTTCCCAAGTGTTGGTAGCATAATTTCCATTATTTCTTCGTATTTTTCTAATACACGCATTAACGACTCATTAAATGTTCCATTTTTATAATTTTCAGTAGAGCTTTTAAAATTAAATTTAAAATTAAATTTATTTAAAAAATCTTTAAGCATTTCGTTATTATGTTTTCCAAAGCTATCAAATTTATTAAATGGATCTGGAATACTAGTTAAAGGCCTGCCAAGATTTTCGTGAAGTATTTTATCATTTGGAATATTATCAGGTACTTTTCTCAAACCATCCATGTCATCCGAGAAAGTTATAAGATCTGTTTCAATATTTTGAATATGATTTAAGGCATTTATCATCATGCTAGTTCTAGCAACTTCTCCGAACGTGCCGATGTGTGGTAAGCCACTAGGTCCATAACCAGTTTGAAAAGTTATTTTATTCTTAGCTTTTATTAAATCTTTTCTATCTTTTAAAAGTTTTCTAATTTCAACAAAAGGCCAAGAAGAAGTTGATTGAATTAAATTAACATCAAGCATAAGAGTGGTTTATTAAATTTTACATATAAAATACAGATATAATTACAAGATAATAAGTTGAATTTCATAGGCATTTAAATAATCTATTTTTATCATGACTTCGAACAAAACTGTATTTTTTATAATTGGAGCTCTATTGATTATCCTGGGTTTCTTTATGATGATCCCTTATGGGGTGCAAATATTTTACAAAGAAAATAGTCATAGTTTTCTATCGTCTGCATTTATTACGATTTTAATTGGTACAATGTTTGTTCTGGCTAACTTACAAGAAAAGTATCATTTAAATCTTAAACAAACATTTTTATTCTCAACTGTCACATGGATTGCTGTAGCTTTTTTTGGCTCGATACCTTTTATTCTTTCAGATCTTAATTTCTCATTTAGTGACTCATTCTTTGAAAGTATGTCCGGTATAACTACTACCGGTTCTACTGTCATTACAAATTTAGATGAATCTCCAAAAAGTATATTGTTATGGAGAGCTATTATGCAATGGCTTGGTGGTGTTGGGATAATTGTAATGGCTATTACTGTGCTGCCTCTTTTAAAAGTTGGTGGTATGCAATTATTTAAAATAGAAAGTTCTGATAAACCAGAAAAAATTTTACCTAGAACCAGTCAAGTTGCTCTTATTATAATTTCTACATATTTAGTTTTGACCTTATTTTGTGCTTTTTTTTATAAAATTCTTGGCATGACTCTTTTTGATAGTATAGCTCATGCAATGACAACAATTGCTACAGGAGGTTTTTCTACACATAATGAGTCGATTGGCTATTTTAAAAATTCAAACATAGAAATTGTTGCTACAATATTTATTATCCTAGGAAGTATACCTTTTATATCTTACTTAAAATTTATAAAGGGAGATAAAAAAATTTTTTTTCAAGACATTCAAATTAGAGGATTAGTTTATCTTTTTATTTTTTCTTCTTTAATCATGTTTTTATATTTATTATTTAATAGTGGTAGTAATTTGCTAATTGAAAAAATAAGGATAGCTTCCTTTAACGTTGTGTCTATTTTGTCTGGAACTGGATATGTAACTAATGATTTTAGCTTGTGGGGGAAATTTCCTTTAATATTTTTTCTTTTTTTAATGTTTATAGGGGGTTGTGCAGGATCAACAGCTTGTGGAATAAAAATTTTTAGGTTTCAATTGTTATTTTTGTTTATAAATAATCAAGTTAAAAAAATAATTTATCCAAATAGTGTGTTTATACTAAAATATAATAATCAAAAAATTACAGATAGTTATATGAGTTCAATAATTATTTTTATTTTTGCTTATTTATTTATATTTATGTTAATCTCTATGCTGCTCTCAATTACTGGCCTTGACTTCTTGTCTTCAATTTCTGGGGCAGCAACATCAATATCAAATGTAGGTCCTGGCCTTGGTGAAATAATAGGGCCAAATGGAAACTTCAAATCTGTTCCTGAAGTTTCTAAATGGATACTGTCATTTGGCATGCTGCTTGGACGGCTGGAACTATTTGCAGTTTTAATATTATTTCTTCCATCCTTTTGGAGAGATTAAATTCAATGTATTTATCAAACTTTATCAAACCATATTTAGACCAGAGAATGCTAAGAATTTTATTACTTGGCATAATGAGTGGTTTTCCTTGGGTGTTAATAGGTAGTGCTTTAAGTTTGTGGTTAAAAGAAAGTGATTTAAGTAGAACTACAATTGGATGGGCTGGATTAATTTTTGGAATATATGCAATAAATTTTTTATGGGCTCCTTTAATTGATCGATTACATCTACCATTTTTATCAAAAAAAATAGGTCATAGAAAATCTTGGATAATTTTGATGCAATTAATTATTTTTATTTCTTTATTGGTTTGGAGTTTATTAGATCCTACTAAAAATTTGTGGCTAGTGATAGCAGTAGGGCTAGGAATAGCAATATCCTCTGCTACGCAAGATATAACTATTGACGCTTTAAGAATTGAACAGATAAAAGAAAATGAAAAAAACCTCTTAGCTGCTGGGGCGGCAGTGTCAGTAGTTGGATGGTGGACTGGTTATAAAATTGGAGGATTAATATCTTTACTTAGCGCCGATATACTTCAAAAACAAGGGGTAGAAAATTATTGGCAAATTTCTTTTATAATACTTTCAGGGATTGTTGTCCTTTGTAGTATAGGTTTGCTTTTTATCCCAGAAAAAAATTCTAAAAAAAAATTATACTCTCAGAATAAAAGTGATCAAAAAATATTAGACAAAATTGGTTTTTCTAATGTTTTTACAAAAAGTTTTGTATGGCTTTACAGTACTGTAATTAATCCACTATTAAGTTTTTTTAAAAAAAATACGGTTAATGTAGCTCTTTCAATACTTGGCTTCGTTTTTTTATTTAAAATTGGAGAAGCTTTTCTTGGGAGAATGTCTTTAGTGTTTTATAAAGAAATTGGTTTTTCTAAAACTGATATAGCCTTGTATTCAAAAGGAATTGGTTGGCTCACTACAGTTATGTTTACTTTACTTGGTGGATTATTTGCAGTTCGAATGGGTTTGGTTAAAGCCATGTTTTTATCTGGGATACTTATGGCGTCAACAAATCTTCTGTTCTCAGTTTTAGCCTGGATAGGTAATTCTGAAATTTTATTCGCATTTACTGTTTTAATAGATGATTTGGCTGCCGCATTTGCAACCGTGGCATTTGTAGGATTTATTTCTGCTTTAGTGGATAGAAATTATACTGCAACACAATATGCTTTGCTTGCTTCGATTGGTACTGCAGGGAGAACACTTTTTGCTTCTTCTTCGGGTATGGTGGTTGACTGGTTAAATGGAAATTGGATTATATTTTTTATTATTACTGCTTTGATGGTAATTCCTTCTTTAGTTTGCTTATTTCTAATCAAAAAAAAATTAAATTTAAATGAATAATTTTTTCTCAAATAATTATCCTGTAATTAATCTTTATAAAAAATCTTCTTATAAATCAGAAATTGTTACTCAAATGATTTATGGCGAAAGCTTTGAAATAATTTACAAATCTAAAAAGTGGATAAAGATTAAGATTAAAGAAGATAAGTACATAGGGTACATTAAAAAAAAAAAATTTATTCCTTATTTAAAACCAACACATAAAATTTCTACATTATTTGCTAATATTTATAAAAAACCTAATTTTAAAAGTAAAATTGGAAGACTTCCCTATGTTGCTAAAATTAAAGTAGATGAGCTGTATTCCAAATTTGCAAAATTTCAAAATAAATGGATTGAAATAAAAAATATAAAACCTCTTAAATATAAGAATAAAGATATTTTTAAAGATGTTAAAATCTTTAAAAATGTAAAATATAAATGGGGTGGGAAAACTTTTGAAGGAATTGATTGCTCAGCTTTAGTTCAGGTATGCTTAAATTTTAATAATAAATTTTGTCCTAGAGATACTAATCAGCAAATAAAATTTTTAAAAAAAAATATAAATTTAAAAAACATAAAAAAAAATGACATTATTTATTGGCAAGGTCATGTTGCTATAGCACTATCAAATAAAAAACTTATTCATGCTTATGGACCCGTAAAAAAAACTCTTACGATGAACGTTGCTCAAACAATTAAACGAATAAAGGAAACATCTGATTTAGAAGTGGTTTCTGTGAAGAGATTGTGATTAGATAAGGTGGCTTCAGTCTCCCTCCACCACCTTAACTCTATTATTACCTGATTCGTCAAATTAAATTCAACTCGTATTTGGTGTGTGTATAAAATAATGGCGGAGAGAAAGGGATTCGAACCCTTGATACGGTTGCCCGTATACACGCTTTCCAAGCGTGCGCCTTCAACCACTCGGCCACCTCTCCAAAAGTTAGAGTTGTTTGAATGTTCCCTGTTTGCTTAAATATAACTTATAAAAATTTTGGTACCATTTAATTGTACTTTTTAAACCAGTATCAAAATTGATTTTTGGCTTCCATCCTTTAGAGGTTATAAATTTATTGTTTGCTTGCATTTTCCATATCTCATTAGGCCTATATTTAATTGAACCAATTCTTAGTTTTGAATCTGAGTCTGAATATTTATGAATTTTTTTAACTAATTCTTTTATTGAAATTGGATTATTACTACCCACATTAATGGGATCTAAACTATGTTTAATTTTTTTATCTAAAAATAGAATTCCATCAATTATATTATCTATATAATTAAATTCTCTAGTTTGTCTTCCGGCAGTTGTTTTAATTTCTTTATTCTGTAAACATTTAAGAATAATTTCTGGTATTATTGCTTTTTCACTTTGATACGGTCCGAATGTGTTAAATGGCCTAACGCATAATAAATTTAAGTCAGTATGTTTAGATTTTACTAGTGAAAATAGTTCACTTGCATATTTTGTTACTCCGTATGGAGACATTGGGTTTGGTTTTTCGTTAGCGTTAAAAGGAAGAATTTTTTGTATACCGTAGATCTCAGATGTACCCATGTGTATTAATTTTTTTATTTTAGGTCCATGATTTAATAAATTAACAGTTGATAGTAAATTAGAATCAACATTTTCAAAAACATGCTTGAAACTATCACCCACATGATTATAGGCAGCTAAATGAAAAACAACATCAAAATTCATTTTTTTCATTTCTAGCACAGAATCTGTATTTCGAAGATCTGCTTCAATAACATTAATTTTTTCCCAAATTTTAACTAATCTAGGAGAATCTATTATACTGTTGTATTTAACTATGACTGAAACTTTTGCGCCCAATTCTAATAATTTTTTTGTTAGGTGCGATCCAATAAAACCTGCACCACCTGTTACTAATACTTTTTTATTTTTCATTTTATTCATTTAAGGTAAAATATTTGTTATATTCTAATTTCGCATTATAAAGTTCAGTCTTTGAATTAATTGTAATTTGCAAATCATTAAATTTATAAACATTTACTTGTTTCTTTTTTATAAGATGTTTAATTGCTTCAACAACACCTTTTCCGTCATTTAAATTTATAATTTTGTTACTAATTTTTTTAAAAAAATTAGGACTTATTACTGAATAACCTACAAAGTGATTAAATGTTGGTTTTTCTTCAAAAGTTTTTGCTCGATGTTTTGAGTCCCAATCAACTATACCAAAAGGGCTCTGAATAGGTGCTACAACTATGGTTAAAGCACATTTTGATTTTCTATGTTCTCTTAGGAGATCTTTAAAGTCTATTTTTGCTAAGGTGTCACCATAACTTACAAATGTATCAACTTTTATATAACGCCTAACAAAAAAAATTCGCTTTAAAATACCCGCACTTATTCCAGCGTCATCAAAAATAGCATTTTTTATTTTTTTGGATAAGAAATTTTTTAATAATAAAGATTTGTAGCCTAAACAAAAAATAAATTTACTCACTCCTTTGCTCTGATAATATTTTATTTTATGTTCTATTATTGTTTTTTTTCCTACTTTTAATAAAGGTTTTGGAATTTTTTTTGTAATCTCCCCCATTCTTTTTCCTTTACCGCCACAAAGAATAATCATTGGGTTTTTGTTAATTTTTTTTTGCATTTTATTTTGTTAAAATAATATTTTTAAGCTCTTCTATAAAGAGTTTTTTTGTTGGTAAAATATTTAGCTTAATTTCTCTTTGAATGTCTTGATAGTTTTTGTTGATGTGGGCTACAAGTTCTTGCAAGGATTTAATGTTTCTTTCTGATGCAAATACTCCTTTTCTGTCTCTTATTACATGTAAAATTTCCTGAAAGATAATAACTGGTATGTTCCTTGCTAAAGCTTCATCTAATACTTGTGGATGAGCTTCTGTATATGATGGCAAGATAAGTATGCGGTGATCATCATAAAATTTAATTATTTCATCATTTTTGTTTTCAAAATTTACAATTGAAACATTGTTTGATGTTTTAATCATCTTGTCTTCATTTCCCGGTGTGACAATAGTCAAGTTTAACTTTGATTTTTCTATAAGTTTTATTAAAGAAAAAATACCTTTTTCTATTCTTATTCTCCCGATATACAAAAGTGCATTTTCTTTTATTATCTTTTTATTATTCGTGATGAACCAGTTTGGGTTTAATTGGGAAGGGTGTACAACTTCTCCATTTTTCTCTCTGAGTAAATGCTTCCTACAAGCAATCAACAAGGAAAATTTAGATACTACTGAAAACATAAAGTGATAAATCATTGGACCGTAAAAGCCTAAAATTGATTTATATTCTTTATATCCATCACTTCTTAAATAAACAAATATTTTTTTTCTGAATAGCTTTAAAAATATAACTGCAAAAAAAGTATACGGTGAAATTGAAATTACTAAATATTTGTTTTTTTTATCTCTGAAAGATTTAATTAAATTAAAAATGTACGAGAAAATATTATTAAATATTTTGATTTTTACTAAATTTATATTTTTTACTCTTTTAAATTTTGATTCTCTAGCAAATATACAAACATTAAAATTATTTTCTTGTAAAGACTCGGGTATAGATTTCATATCTATATTGTCACATTTATAAACTCCTTCACTTAGTGAAATACTTTCATTTGTAATAATGTAAAGACTCGTTTTCATTTACGTTTTGATAACATTTTGAGCCCTGTTTCTAAATTTATTTTTGGCACCCATCCTAATTTTTTTATTTTTCACTTAAGTTTCTTTATTAATTTTCAAAACACCAATAAACGCTTCCTGGGGTATTTCTACTCTGCCAAACTGTTTAGATCTAGCCTTTCCTTTCTTTTGTTTTTTTAATAATTTTTTCTTACGATCACCAGCACCACCACCATGTATTTTAGTAAGTACATCTTTTGAAAATCCTTTTATAGATTCTCTTGCTACAATTTTTCCTCCTATAGCTGCCTGAATTGGAATCATAAAATTGTGTCTAGGTATGAGATCTTTTAATTTTTCACAAACTTGTCTTCCAGTTTTTTCAGCAAAATCTTTATGTATAATCATTGCTAAAGCATCAACAGTTTCTGTGTTTACTAGAATGCTTAATTTAACTAAATCTCCTTCCTTGTGACCAGTAATTTCATATTCAAAACTAGCATAGCCACTTGAAACAGATTTTAGCCTATCGTTGAAATCGAAAACTATTTCATTAAGTGGTAAGTTGTAAGATAAGACAGCACGATTCCCTGAGTAAGTTAAATTAGTTTGAATTCCTCTTTTGTCTTGGCAAATTTTAATGATCGTTCCCAAATATTCATCAGGTGTAATGATAGTAGCTTTAATCCATGGTTCTTCAATTTTTTCTATTTTTGTTGGGTCTGGCATATTAGAAGGATTCTGTAGATCTATAATTTCGCCTTTTGCTTTATGCACTTTATAAATTACCCCCGGTGTAGTTGTTATTAAATTTACATCAAATTCTCTTTCAAGTCGTTCTGTTGTAATTTCTAAATGCAGTAAACCTAAAAAACCACATCTAAAACCTAATCCAAGTGCACTTGATGACTCAGCTTCATATGAAAAACTTGCATCGTTTAGCTTTAGTTTAGCTAAACCGTCTTTTAATTTCTGATATTCAGAGCTATCTATGGGAAAAAGTCCGCAAAAAACTACGGGCTTACTGGGTTTAAACCCTGGTAGAGGTGCGTCTATCGGGTCTGAGGCATCACAAATAGTATCACCTACTTTTGTTTCTAAGAGCGATTTAATACCCGTGATAATAAATCCAATCTGTCCAGAACTTAATAACTCTATGTCAGTAGGTTTTGGTGTAAACACTCCAACCTTCTCGATTACGTATTCTTGATCGTTGGACATTAATTTTATTTTCATACCTTTTTTAATTTGTCCATCAATTATTCTTACTAAAATAACTACACCTAAATAACTGTCGTACCAGCTGTCCACTAACAGTGATTTTAGTTTATTGGTTTCAATACCTTTTGGTGGAGGTAGAATTTTAACAATAGACTCTAAAATGTCTTCGATACCTTCTCCTGTTTTGCCTGAACAATTAATTGCACTCGATGTGTCGATTCCTACTACATCTTCTATTTCTTTTTTAGTTTTATCTATATCGGAAGCTGGAAGATCTATTTTATTTAATATTGGTACAACTTCATGGTTGATTTCTAGGGCCTGATAAACGTTTGCCAATGTTTGGGCTTCGACACCTTGTGTGCTATCAACTATCAACAAAGAACCTTCGCAGGCAGATAAAGATCGACTGACCTCGTAACTAAAATCTACGTGGCCCGGTGTGTCAATAATATTTAAAATATAATCTTTGCCATCTTTAGCTTTATAATTCAGTCTTACTGTCTGAGCCTTAATTGTAATTCCTCTTTCTTTTTCAATGTCCATGGAATCAAGAACTTGGGCCGACATTTCTCTGTCAGTTAATCCTCCACATTTATGAATGATTCGATCTGCAATTGTAGATTTTCCATGATCTATGTGCGCAATTATAGCAAAATTACGTATTCT
>Ga0209711_10001717_pt1 | contig 20764 bp, 13 predicted proteins | sample ArcticOcean_MG_C_7_FD_187441 | JGI IMG/M metagenome (GOLD analysis project Ga0209711, IMG submission 187441) | Marine microbial communities from western Arctic Ocean - ArcticOcean_MG_CB11_88 (SPAdes) (version 2) | ecosystem: Environmental > Aquatic > Marine > Oceanic | place: Arctic Ocean...
ATTTACCTGATGGCCCTTCAAAAGAATATTTTAGATGGTTATATACAGCAGTTACCAGAGCACAAGAAAAATTGTACTTAATTGGCTTTAAAGATGAGTATTTTGAAGATAGCTAGCGAAATAAATAACTAAAGAAAAGTTGTCCATAATCATTTCCTCTATTATTTCTCAGATTGTTTAATTTATTGCTATGAAAGTGGTATGCATATCCGAAAACCCATTTTTTAGCTGTAAACTTATACCCAATCTCTGCATTAAAACGAATGGTATTGGGCTTAAAAGTAATAGGACTATTATTATTAAATAAACTTCCTTGTATGGTTGCGTCATAAGCTACGTATGTTAAAGAGGTTTCGTAATAAAGAAAAGATTCTACACCTCTTACAAACGAGGTACTTTCATTATTTAAATGCGTATTAAAAGCAATAGAATTATGCATAGGTTGTAATTCTTTAAAACCAATTCTTCCAAGAAAACCAATGGTTGCTTCATTAAAAATAGTTCCAAGCCTAAGCTTACTCTTAAAATTACCATCTAAATTATTTGATTTATTTGTGCCTAAAGTTTTGTGATATTCAGTATCAAAATTAATAGCTATTGCATTTCTGATTTGATATTTCCAACCATCTGGGTTTCTGAAATTATAGATTTCATGTACTGCTTCTTGTAACTCTTGACCGAAAGCACTTTTACCAACCACTCCAATTTGAAAGCTGTTTTTTAGAACAGTTTTATTTTTAAAAACCCTAATAATGCCTAAGCTTCCATATAAATATCCTGCAAAGGGTCTATCATGTGATTTTTTATTTATTACGGTAGATTTAAAAGGAGTATATATTTGATGCCCTAATTGAAATTCAATTATTTTTTTACTGGCTTTTTTAAAGTTTGGTGCAAGATATCTGTAGCTAAAAAACATACCACTACTATAGTATCTATCTTTTTGGGTAGAGATATACAAATCGTTGTCAGTTATCAAGCTAAATTCTTTCGAGAATTTTTCTTGAGAAAAACTTATGGAAGCAAAAAATAAAAAAAGTAAAAGAAATATAAATTTCATCTCAGCAAATATAAAAGTTAATAAAGCCTAAAGTTTAAAAATTTATATAAAAAAAAGTAATATTTTAGAGGTCAAATTATTTTTTTTATAAATGGCAGAATCTAAATCTATATTAGAAGCAGAAGATTTTTTTGGATCTAATTCATCTCAAGAACTAATTTCTAAGATGAGCAACAAAGGAATATCACATCAAAAAGTATTGGACGTTCTTGCGTATGAAAAACAATTAAGATATCTGCAAATAGAATTGGTAAAGCTACAACAATGGGTACTGAAAGAAAACAAGAGAGTTGCTGTTGTTTTTGAAGGAAGAGATGCTGCAGGAAAGGGTGGAAACATAAGAAGATTTATGGAGCATTTAAATCCTAGATCTTCTAGGTTGGTGGCTTTAAATAAACCTACCAATGTAGAAAAAGGTCAATGGTATTTTCAGAGGTATATAAAAGAATTACCAAACCCTGGAGAGATTGTATTCTTTGATAGAAGCTGGTATAATAGAGCAGTAGTAGAACCAGTAATGGATTTTTGTACAGATAAAGAATATAATGAATTCTTAGTACAAGTTCCAGAATTTGAGCACATGCTGTATGAAGATGGCCTTATTATTATAAAGTTTTGGCTCTCTATTTCTAAAGAAGAACAGCTAAAACGTTTTAATGCAAGAAATGACAATCCACTAAAAAGATGGAAATTTAGCCCGGTAGATAAAAAAGGACAAGAATTGTGGAATACTTACACACATTACAAAGATGAAATGTTTAGTAAAACACATACTTCTTATAGCCCTTGGATGCTTATTAAAACCAACAATAAAAAAACAGCCAGATTAGAAGCAATGAGGTATGTGCTATCTAAGTTTGATTATGATGGCAAAAAGGAATCATCAACTACATTAACTCCAGATCCAAACGTTGTAATGCGTTATTATAGATCTACTTTTCAAATAGATTAATTATGGACAGAGAATTATCAATTTTAGAGTTAAAAAAGTTAAATTCTAACAAGGGTTTAATATCACTATTATCTAAAGAACAAATTAATGTAGAGAGGACTCTTAGATATATTGAATACGAACGTAAACTTATAAAACTACAAACAGAAGTAATTAAATTACAAACGTGGGCTATTAATAATAATGAACGAGTTATTGTCTTATTTGAAGGAAGAGATGCCGCAGGAAAAGGTGGAGCAATAAGAAGAATTACAGAAAGAATTAACCCTAGACATCTTAAAATTGTAGCGCTACCAAAGCCAACAGAAGATGAACAAACTCAATGGTATTTTCAACGTTATATAGAACAGTTCCCAAAAGCAGGTGAAATGGTTTTTTTTAACAGAAGCTGGTATAATAGAGCGGTATTAGAGCCTGTTAATGGCTTTTGTTCAGATAAGCAATACCAAACATTTATGGGTCAAGTAAATGATTTTGAGAGAATGATTTTAGAATCTGGAATTCATTTGGTGAAAATTTACATGTCTATCTCAAAAAAAGAACAATCAAAGAGGTTTGATGAGTTAAGAAGCGACCCCTTAAAGCAATGGAAAATGTCTCCTGTAGATGAAAGAGCGCAAGAATTATGGGATGAATATACGAACTACAAACAAGCCATGTTTGAAGTTACTGATACAGAAAAATCTCCTTGGAGAGTAATTAAGGCCAATAGAAAAACAGAAGCAAGAGTAAACACCATTACTCATATTTTAAAAAGAATACCCTACGATAAAGACATTATAATTTAATTATAATAAGGTTTTAATTTCATTAAAAAGGAAATATATTTCTGCAGCAATTATTTTACTAGTTTGTAAATAAGTAGCATCTTGTTCTATTGAATCATCTGAATGTTTTGGATCTGTATACGGAAGATGAAATCTAGCAGATGCTTCAGGAATAAACGGACAGTTTTCATCAGCATTGTTGCAGGTAGTTAAAACAATATATGGCGTTTTGTTTTCATCATCATCATAGATTTTAGAGAAACCTAATAATGAAGATTTATTTTCATCAAAAGAGATTCTATATGTTGGGTTTGTATGAGAAAACTCTTTAATATCAAATTTAAAACCCACTTCAGTCAAAGTTTTAACCGTATTCCTATGAAAAGCAGTCACCTCTGTACCTCCTGATAAAGCATTGATGTTTAGCTTAAAATAATTAGCCGCAAAAAAGCTCCAAACTTGGCCAAGTTGGCTTCTTCTAGAGTTGTGAGTACAAATAAAATTAATGTTAGCCACATTCTTATTTAACACGTAATTAGCCGCTATTTTTTTAGCTATTTTTACTAGAAGTTTTTTTCTTTCATTATCAATAACAATATTTTGATGAGAGTCTTCAAAGAAATTCTTTACCATAGTAGTGTTAGTCTTAACCATCTTCTTACTTTTGTGTCAAAGGTATTATATATTTAAATAAATAAACATTAAGTAAAGGTTAATAATGTATTTCAATATTGGTAAGAAGGTAGCGGTATTAGATGATATTTTAAAAGGTGTTATTGTAAGTCTAAACGGACAAGTTGTTGGTATTAAGGATGATGATGGTATGGTGTATGAATACAATCAAAACGAATTGGTAGTTATAGAAGAAGATCAACATCAATTATCTAAATATTCAGACATTAATAATCCTTTATTTAATGATAAATTACAAGATCAGAAAGTAAAAGGGTCTAGCTTTAAGAAAGAGAATAATGAGGTAATCTTAGAAGTAGACTTACATATCAACCAATTGATAAAAAGTACTACAGGGATGGATAATTTTGAGATGCTTTCTCTTCAGTTAGAGACCGCAAAAAGAAAAATAGAATATGCTATTTCTAAACGTATTTCAAAAATTATTTTTATTCACGGAGTAGGAGAAGGGGTCTTAAAAAGTGAGCTTCATTATTTATTTGGGAGATATCCTGTTAGGTTTTATGATGCTTCTTACAAGAAATATGGACTAGGTGCTACAGAAGTTTATGTGTTTCAAAATCCAAAGTCATAATTAATAAATACTTTTGTAGAATGAAAAAAGTTTATTTAGATAATGCAGCAACTACGCCCATAGCTCCAGAAGTTATAGATGTGATGCAGGTATCTATGCAAGATAATTTTGGAAACCCTTCATCTACGCATCAATTTGGTAGAAAAGCTAAGAACCTTGTGGAGACTGCTAGAAAAAATATCGCAAATTTATTGCAGGTATCTGCTGCTGAAATTATTTTTACAGCAGGCGGTACAGAAGCAGATAATTTAATTTTACACAATGCAGTGAACAATCTAGGTATAGAAAGAATTATTACTTCTAAGATAGAACATCATGCTGTTCTTCATACCGTTACTTTTTTAAAGGAGAAGTATTCAACAGAAATAGATTATGTAGACATAGATACCACTGGTGATGTTTCTATAATTCATCTAGAGAAATTATTAAAAAACTCAGACAAAAAGACCTTAGTAAGTCTAATGTTTATAAATAATGAAATTGGAAATATATTACCCTTACAATTGGTTTGTGATTTATGTGAAAAATACCAGGCTTTATTTCATTCAGATACTGTTCAAGCGATAGGTCATTATTCGATAGATTTGCAGGAGACTCCTGTAGATTTTATAGCTGCAAGTGCACATAAATTTCATGGTCCAAAAGGAGTTGGGTTTGCCTACTTTAAAAAAGGATTTGGCATACAACCTATGTTTCACGGAGGTAACCAAGAGAAAGGTGCCAGATCCAGTACAGAAAATGTTCATGGAATTTTAGGAATGGAAAAAGCATTTGTAATTGCAACAGAAACATTAGATAAAGATAAATTAGCAATGAATTCTTTAAAGGTTTTTTTTATTGAACAATTGTTGCAAATTAATTCTAAGATTCGTTTTAACGGACAATCTTCCGATATAGAAAACAGTAGCTGCACTATTTTAAATGTATTGCTACCAGTAAATAATGAGCTACTATTATTTAACTTAGATCTTTATGGTATTGCTGTTTCAGGAGGCAGTGCCTGCCAAAGTGGAAGTAGTAAAGGATCTCATGTATTATCAGAAATCATGAATCAAGAATCGCATACTTCAGTTAGATTCTCTTTTAGTAGATTCACTACCATTGATGATATAAAATACGCAATCCAACAACTAAAAAAGCTACTCTAGAGTAGCTTTTTTAGTTGTTGGATTTTTATAAGTACTACAGTATTTAATCTACACGTATTTTTTTAACTATTTGACCTTCTTCCAAAGTAACTCTTACAATATAAATACCTGCAGGAATTTTAGTTTCCATTCTATACTCTTGTTCTGCACCTAAGTTATTCCATGTTTTAATAGACTGTCCAAGAATATTATACAATCCTAGCTTTTTAATATCAAGATTTGCATAATTTTTAATCACTAACTCATTAGCTGTATTGTCTACATAAACTCCTAGTTGGTTTTCCAATAAGATATCATCATCAATACTTAATGAAGACTCAACAAATACAATAGAGTATTTATCTAAATGAGAACCAGCAGTAAGTGTTATTACTACCCCTTGTTCATTATCACTAAGTTTATAGGTAGCCCCAGTTACTTCATCTTTTAAATAGACATCTTGCTCTAAGTTTTGTTGTTCATCTAATTTGACCACAATTTCACCGTCATATTCTAAGCTAAAGCCAAGTGGTATTTCTATATCTGTAGAAAATTCTTGTATACCAGCAATTACATATTTAGTATCATCTTCTTCAAACTTCCAGAACATTTTTGTTTCTTCAGCTCTGTACTGCACATCATTTTCAAATGGTTCATATAATGGAGAGTCATATCCAAGATCAAAAGAGAAAGATTTATTTTCGTTAAAAGATACCCCAATCTGTCTATGTAAAATTTGTGTATCACTGTTGGTATAGTCTAATCCAATTTTTACTACAGGGTCTTGGTAAGTTTCTGATACTTCATTGTTGTTACCATCTCTAAAGAAAAAAGAATCATCACCTTCATATCTATATTCTCTTTGGCTGTTATTGAAAACCACTTCACCACCAGTATTGCTTCCAGTTATAAAAAATCCTTGTGCAACAGCAATATATTTTCCAGGAACTTTAAAAATTATATTAGCATCTCCATTATTAGGCGCTGCAATACCCATAGATAAATTTCTTGTTGCATATCCACCAACATAATTAGAGCTGTTGTGTCCAAGATCATTTTCTTCAGTAAGTCCAGGATGTTGTTCCCAGAAATAGAGCGTACCAGTAATAGACCCACTATTATCCTCTAAGAATTTTTTAGAATTAATAGCCGAAGGATATGGATTACCAACTAAATAACTTGTATTAGAACTAACTGTTGTTGTTTTAATCAAACCATCGTTAGGAGTCCCTTCAAAAGTATAGTTTTGTTCTATTCCTGGTCCTTTAAAGGTAAATCCTTCTGAAGGTAGTAATGTACCATCTTTTCTTAACTGAAACCAATTATCAGAAGAACCGTAACTATAAATCCAATAATCTGCAATAGTAATAGGTGATGTATTAGATCCATTATAGCCATTTGTCCAATTCATATCCATTGGATTTGAATCTGCAGAGGTAGCAATTGTACCATCCTTCATAACACTAGCTACAGAATACGTGTTTTGCCCAACAGTAGTTACTGGAGAACTAAAGTAGTTATATCTGTAAGTAGAAGGTGTAGTAGAATTTTGATCTATATACAATTTACCATTACCACTTATCTCAGAATTTTTTGAATGTATGGTAATTAACTGAGATCTAGTTCCCGCTAAACGTATCTCATCATTAGTTTCAGTAATAGTAATGTTCTCAGAAACAACTAATAGATTATCTTGTATTGTTAGTTTACTATTGCTATCTACCGTTAATTGTCTGGCAGAAAGAGATGAATTGTTGTGCAGATAATCTTCACTTATAACAACTCTTCTAGATCTATCTGGAGTTCCGTTACTCCAAGCTCCAGCCGTTCTATTAGTTACTCCGGTTCTATGATACCCTAATTGTGCATTAGAATTCTCACTAGCATCATCAATCTCAGAAATAAGAGGATCATGTGGATGTCTTTCTGGACCTCCTAAACTAAGATCTCTATAGGGGTTCAAATTATCATCTATAAATACAGACCATCTATCTGAGTCATTAGCAGCTACCGGATTAGATTCTTCGTCTTTTAATACCATAGACGTAATATTGTTTATAGAATGAATAACATCTAAACGATTAGTCCATGAAGTATTATCTGAAGTAGTAGACAATACTAATATATCATTTCCATCACTAAAGTTTGTTATATTATCATTTGTTATTGAAATAGCTCCAGAGTTTATATTACTAAAACCGCCTCCTGCATTGTTTTCAATAACAATAGATTGGTTGGCATTTAATGTAGAGGTAATTGTATAACTAGCAGAGGGTGTAAGCCCTGTCATATCTCCAGAATTATTGCTAAATAAGTTTAAAGTAAATGTACCTCCTGGAATCTGATCAGCACCAATATTGGTTACCTCAATCATTTTCTTGGTATTAGATTGATATACTTGAGTAATTAAAATGGTATTAATATTATCTCTAAAGTCTACATCTCCACCAGTTGCTAAATCATTGTCACTATCTCCTAAATTACTTGCATTTGGAGGGTTAATACCGTTATTAACCGTAAACCCTAAAATACTAATATCATTAAAGTTGTCAAAATTATCATCTAAACCATCTTCGTCTGTATCTGTGCCACTAGTTACATTATTGCTATTACCATTTTCGGCAATATCTAAGATACCATCGTTGTCTGTATCTGTATCTACATAATCTGGTATTCCGTCTAGTTCAGTATCTACAGGAATTATTCCTACTGTACCTCCAATTTCATAATTGTCATCAACACCGTTAGAATTTACGTCTGTTATTGCAGTAGCTATACCACTTGGTGCTACATAAGAACTGGTTCTTTGTAGCTCTATATTATCTGGAATTCCATCATTATCTGAATCTATATCTACAAAGTTCTCTAAACTATCTGTATCTGAATTTACAGGAGTTAGACCAACACCAGGGGTAGATTCATACACATCATCTAGTCCGTTACTATTAATATCAGTCATTCCACTTCCTACACCACTAGGTGCTATATAACTACTATAGTTTTGCGCTTCAATGTTATCTAAAATACCATCATTATCTGAGTCTAAATCTAAGCTATTGATTAAACCATCGCCATCTAAATCACTTGATGAAGAGGCAGATTTGTATGGATGGTTAACTGGTAAACTACCCTCTAAGCCCCATTTGTGTGCTAGGTAACCTTCTAATTTTTCACGGTCATTGTTACTAACTAGCCCACTTATTACAATAAATTCTGCAATAAAACCATCTAGTTTGTAACCTTCATTATTAATTGCACCGATATAAAGTTTATTATTAGTCCCTCCAGCTCCGCTTTCTGTGTAGTTTAGGTCTAATGCTCCATCTATCCAAACATTGGAGCCATTTGTAACTCCATCATTTATTATTGCTGTATATGTATGCTCATCAGTATCATCTGTTCCTGGAGTAAATGTACTACCGTTTCCATTAGATATACCATTTTGTCCACATAATAATTGTAGTCTATCCCAACCTCCGTTGTCATTACCCCAAAGACTTCGTTGAGAGTTATCATTTAAATCACTTTTATAAACAGCGAATATACTCACTTGAGGTTGCACATCTGTATCTATATCAAATGATGTTGACATATAATCATCTGAGAAGTCTAATACATTTAATCCTCCTTGAGATCTAAGTAGAGTTGTAGGTTGCCTTACATTAGAACTTTGAATTGCATGATTGTTATTTCCTGATTTATCATTCCATTGACTTACTTTTCCTCCACTTTCTGTTATCGTTGAACTGTCTGAAGCATCTAACCACACTTCTGGCGATAAAGAAGATATAGAAAAATCTTCCTCTGTATCCAAAATACCATCATTATCATCATCTAAATCACAAGCATTGTTTATACCATCTGCATCTGGATCATTTGCTGTTGGAGTACCTACTGTTGCCCCAAATGTACATGGATCTTCTACAATTAAGGTTGCTGAACGAATCTCGCGTATACAAGTATTACTATCGTGTGATACGATTACATAATATTCGTTATTGTGTAAACCTGTAACATCGCTTATACTTAGAGTATTTGTTTCTGTTCCTGAATATACTCCTGTGTCAGTTAATAAACTGCCTCCATTATCTGGGTCTCCTAAATACCAACTGTAGTTTAATCCTGAATTTGCATTGCCTGGTGTACCATATGTTGGTGTTCCTGAACTATACGAGGTTGCCTCATCTGCGCTAGCTTCAATTACAAAACTTGCAGTTGTGTTGGATACTGCATCTGTTGGTGGTGAAGTAATAGATAACTGAAAAGCCGAATATTCTGAGCCATTTGCTCCATTATAACCTCCAGTACCTACGGTTACTAATCCGTCTGTATCAAAACCTGAACCATCTAATATTCCATCATTATTTGCATCTGTTCCTCCTGATTCGGTTACATCAAAACATCCATCACCGTCTGAGTCTAAATCTAAGCTGTTTGGTATGCCGTCTCCGTCTAAGTCTGAAGAAGATCTTGTTAACACCAAAATATTGCTGATGGTATAGCCATTACTACCATAATCACGCATAGAACTATCTATGTAATAATCTACAGCACTGCTTGCTGTTAAACTTGTATAAAATACAGTTCCATTCTTTGAATAGGTAATTGTGGTTCCTTGACGCTCTATGGAAAATACATCTGTATCAGCAGTTACTGAAGATGATGGGCTTTTAGCTGAACCATTTTCATATACATAAACAGAATTCCCATCGAAATAAAGTGAATAATCAATATCAGTATAACCAGAAGTGCTATTGTTTCCTGAGGCATTTAAACCAATCATGATGTACCTTTGAGAAAATTGTTCAACTTCTAGACTAAGTGTAAAATCTTCATTTTGTGCAATCCCTAAATCATTGGAATGAACGCTTCCTGCACCCCATCCGCCTGAAATATTGTTTACTGTAAAATTATTAGACTCTGTGGTAATTGCTGAACCACCTGCTACTGCAGTTAAAGAAGTAACAAGGTTCTCTTCTCTTGTATCTAAAATACCATCATTATCGTCATCTAAGTCAAAAACATCGTTTACACCATCACCATCGGTATCTGCACAAGCATTTAGTGTATCTACAAGCGCAAAATTATCGTAGCTAGACGTGTAATTAATAGTCCCTGTAGTTCCGTCTTCGTATTGGTCTAAAAGTCCGTTATCATTGGCATCTGTAGTAGTACCATCGTTACTTGTACCAGCTTCTATGATATCTAAACAACCATCGCCATCTGAGTCTAAGTCTAAATTGTTTGGAATGCCGTCTCCATCAGTATCTGCTGTGCCTTCCAAGCTGTCTAAAACTCCATCATTATCATCATCGATGTCAATTGAATTTGGAATCGTATCACAATCACTATCTCCATCGGCAGTTACAACAGTAACGGCTTCACCGTTAAGGGTATAACAGCTTTCTGTCTGACTGTAGAAAGAGGCATAGTACATACCCGCCGAAGCAGTTTCTGGTGCACTCACTTTATTAGCATCTGTAGCTGGAAGCCCTGTATGCCAAGTTAACGTTGTATTGGCTGGTTGGTTGCTCGCCGTAATGCTTGTTAAATCCATTGTGTATGGATTCACAGCATCATTACAATCATTGGTAATGGTTGTTGCACTTAACACCGGTGCATTTACCCCTGTAGGACAGTCATTACAAAATTCTGAGGATACTTTTACAGCGTCAAAAAGGCTTAGTGTTGAATTTGGACCTACATCATCAGAAGTTAAACGAATGTACTTATAGTTTCCGTTTAAGTCATTCGGTACTGTGTAATTTAATGTTGTGTAAGATGTACTTCCAATATTTTGAGAGGAAGATTCTGAGGTCCAAGTTGAATTGTCTTCAGAAAAGGCGATGGTAAAACCATCTACATAACTACCACTCCAATGACGCCCATATATTGTGATAGTTGCTCCACTACTAAAGGTGTCTTGGTAGGTTAGGGTAACAGGAGCATTAGTGCCTCGTAAAGAAATTCTGTTGGCAGTTGTACCTGACCCAGTTTCATCAGGAGCACCAATTACACCATTATCTGTTCCCCAACTACCACTATGATTTCCTGTAGCAGCAATCACATACTGTTCTGTACTTATTTTCCCAAATTCACAATCTACACGCCATAGCACCTCTACTAACGAAGCATCGTTAAGAGCTGTAGTGTTTGGATAGGTATTTAGCACATTGGTAATACCTGCATTTACAGGCCCAAAGTTGTTATCGTCTGTATCTATAGCATCGTCTAAACCATCATTGTCTGCATCTGCACCGCTTAGGGTTAACCCTGCTTCTGTGGTATCGTTATCTTGATCATTATCACTATCTGTATCTAAGTAATCTGGTGTTCCGTCTGCGTCTGTATCTATAACTGAAATTCCATTAGTGGAAACATAGGCAGAGTTTAAACCATTATTAGTCGCATAAGTAGCTGTATTATCTGAAGCAGGTACTACATATGCTGCAGTGGTTTGCGCTTCTATATTGTCTGGAATACCATCTCCGTCTGAGTCTAGGTCTAAGTGATTGGGAATGCCATCTAAATCGGTATCTGTCGTACATACTAGAATAATATTGTCAAAACCCAAGAAGGCATAGTTCCCATCTATGGCAATTAAGATACGGTCATAATCTTGTTCGGCTGTAAATGAAATCGTATAACGCTCCCAATTGGTTGTATTGTCCACCAAATCGCTAACACCTAATAAGTCAACATTATTAATGGCAGCAATTGATGAGACGGAAGCTTGTGTGGTATTATTCAAAGTAGGTGAAGTTCCTGAACGAATACCAAATAGGTGAATATATCCAGGATTTTGAAATTCGCCATTACCTATGTTTAAGTTCATCTGATAAGCATAAAGGTCTAGGGTATAACCATCTCCATTTACCAGAGGATTGGTTAAGTTATTCCCAAACACTTCATTTCCATTGCCATTCTGAGGCCCGTGAAAACCAGCATAAGCCGAACCTTCATTTGCAGGTTGATGATTGATTGTTGTAATTTGAGTTGTTGAATTGGTAGTGATGTATCCTACTGTGCCGTTGGAGTTGAACCAAGTACTACCAGAGCTATAAGCTGAAGCAAAATTATTGTAGGTAGATTGAGTCATGTTATCCGCAAATTCAAAACTTGGGTCTGATATATTGCCACAACCTTGTTCCATACTGTCCAAAATACCATCATTATCATCATCGATATCAAAGACATCGTTTACCCCGTCACCGTCGGTATCTGCACAGGCATTAATAGCAGTATTTATAGCATAAGCACTATAAGAAGATTCATAGTTAATAGTCCCTGTAGCTCCGTCTTCGTATTGGTCTAAAAGACCGTTATCATTGGCATCTGTAGTAGTACCATCGTTACTTGTACCAGCTTCTATGGTATCTAAACAACCATCACCATCTGAGTCTGTGTCTAAATGATTGTAAGTACCATCTGCATCAGTATCTAAACTACAGCTGTCTTTAGGATATAAGCTTGCATTGAAGTTGTTGGTTTCAAAGTAGATTTCATTTGAGTAACCACCACTCCAAATAGTTCCTGAGATACCTTGTATTCTATAGTATTTGTATACCCCTGCATTTTTGGTAACTGCAAAAGCTTGGTTTCTAATAGTCCCTACACTTGGTACATTACTATTACTATTTGTTTGGTTATACGTAGCTCCGTCATTTAAATCTGACCAAGTTGCGTTGTTAGTACTAGCTTGTAATTTTATAGAAGCTCCATTGATAAAATGGCTATTTCCATTGATATACCCAATATAGATACTACTTAACTCCACAGCTTGTTGGAATTCAAATTGGTATACGGTTTGATCTATAGCAGATTGGCTATTAATAAATTGTACAGCATAGTCAGCACCTCCAGTTCCATTTACTCCATCTACTGTTTCATTAGGCTGGTTATAGGTAGCAGACATGTTAAGCTCTGTAGTTACTTCTACAAATTCTGTTCTATCTCCGTTTTCAAATTCACCAGCTAAATAATAACAGCTAGGGCTTTCTGTAGCATCTAAAATTCCATCATTATCATCATCTACGTCTATATCGTCATTTACGCCATCTCCATCTGTGTCTGGATTAGGAAAAGGTTGGTTAGCTACTTCTATGTTTTCTAAATAAAGAGTAGTTGTAAATTCTTGTTCAACAATGTAATGAAGTTGAGTAGTGTTGTTTGTTTCTTCGATACTCTTAAAGTTATCATTAGCAACTTCCCTAAAAGTGCTATTTTTAACTAATGATGATGAATTATTAGTATCAGAAACTATTTCATTATTATTTACATAAGAATTTTCTTCTAGGTCTAAATTGTCTGTGTAAGAGTTGTTTTCTAACCAATCTAAACTTGCATAAGATATGGTGCTATCTGAAGAAAAGTTTTCAGTAAAATTAGTTTGAGATTGTATTGTTTGTTTAAATAATAAAAACAACACTATTAAAAATAAAGTTGTTTTGTTATTAATAATACTTTTTAAAGCTGGGATAGGTAGTGTTTGGAAACACTTATTTATTATTTTCATTAAATCTTAATTTAGGGAATAGAGATTTTTTATTAGTTAAAAGAAATTAATTATTTAACAAATAAATATTTTAATTTTATTGTTTAGATGTTGTATGGATTATTAAATAAAAGTAAGTGGCTTAATGAGTTTTTTGGTTGGGGTAGTAGATTTTTGAGATTCATAGTTTTGTATTAGGGTTATAAACATTAATCGCAATAATATATTGAGTTGTAACTCAGTAGATTTGGGGAAGTACAAAAATAAATAAAATTTTCAACAAAAACAATTTAAACATATGATAATATTTATAAAAAATTATCTACATGTTAAAATTCTAAATGATGTTAATTTAAATTGTTTTTAGGTGAGAAGTTTTTAATTAGAAAGTTAAAAAATAAAATTAATTTCTACCTGTCTTATCATATTGTCTTATCATGAAAAATGCCCATACCAGCACAAAAGCAACTACAAAAACCGAAAAGTATAGTACAATGTTATCTGCGCTCATGCTCTATAAGTTTAAGATAAATTAGTACGCCCAATAATGTAGGTGCCCAGAGGCCAATGAAAATTCCATGTAACTTATTTCCAGACAAAAATAGATATTCTGCTATGATTATAATGACAAAACACAAGGCTAGCATTAGTAGGTTAGACCACCCTATTTTTTTTATGAAATTCATTAAATTGCTATTTTGCATAAAAATAAATAAAAAATACTGTTGGCAATGTTTTTTTATTTTTATCTCTTATAAGATTTAAAATGTTTAAAAAGAGTTTTTTTCATATTTGTTATGAATTGTAAGTATAGCTAATCCAAATAGTACCGCTACAAGAATTAGAATGGTATTAATTAGCCCACTAACTCCAAAAGACATTCGAATTAAAATAGTAGAGATTATAAACCCAGAATTTCTAATAATTTTATGAAATTGATCTGTATAAAAGAATGAAATTAAAAGTAATACTACATCTACTAAAATTAATACTGTAAAAAATTGATCAAAAAACAGGTTGTTAATACTCTCAAGTGAAGGAAATTCATTGGAAGAAATAGAAATTCCTGTAGACCATTTTACAAGCGTATCTATAGCCATAAAGAAAAATAATGGTACTAAGATAACTGCTATTAGTCGTTTCTTTTTTACAAACTTTTCTATTACGGGTTTTAAACTAACTTGTTGCTCAACTTTCTTTCTTCCTTGCTTTTGAAATAAATAAATTAAAAAGAAAAGAAGAAGGGATGCAACTAAATCATAAGTAAATTGTAAATCTCCTTTAATTTCAAACCAATTAGAAGTAAGTTCTAATGATGATAAATCTTTAAATAATTTACGTATTATAATTAATGTAATTATTTCGTATTGTTTGGTAATATATGTTGTAAATGATTTTGGTAGATAATAGATTAAAAGGTATACTTCGTAAATTAAAATAAATGAAAAAGGTGTGTAAATTGCAGATATAGGATTGTTTAATAATTCTGTACTTGAAGAAAAATTTATAATGTTTAATTTCAATAAATATATAAATGCTAAGTGAATAAAAAAACTTAACAATGCAACATTAAGAATAATTTTTTCAGTTTTTGTTCTGGTTTTATCTGAAAGAAATTTATCAAATAAAAAGGGTAGTATTTTGTTAATTTTAGTCATATAATATATTGTATAGTAACAATTTGTGAAATTTGCTACACTTTTAATAAAACTAAAATTAGTGAAACAAAATGAACTAAAGTAACATTAGTAGCCTTTTCTACTGATTAATTTTATGATATTGTTTTATTATTATTAAATAAAACCATTAATTTCTATTACTTTTGAAATAATATTTATTTTTTTTCCCCCAAACAAGCTTATTTTACTCCTTAAATAACCTTAAAAAATGAAAAAATATATTCTAGGGACTTTGTTCTTTTTAGTACCTTTTTTTATAATTTCTCAAGAAATTATTTCACCATCTGCTGGAGACTCCTCAGGCAGTGGAGGATCATCATCTTACACCATTGGGCAAGTGTTTTTTAATACTATAGAAAGCGACAATGGTTCTTTATTTCAAGGTGTTCAACAACCTTTTGAATTTCAAACCTTAAGCACCCCAGCACTTTTAACTGTTCAATTAACAGCGGTTACCTATCCAAACCCAACAACAGATTTTGTTTTGTTAAAGATATTAGACACTGCTCTAGAAAATTTACAATACACTCTTTTTGATCTTAATGGTAAAACTATTGTTAGTAAAAAAATTAACAGTTTTAGCACAAAAATTACTATGAAAAATTTCGCCATAGGGATGTATCTATTAAAACTCACCAAAAATAATCAACCACTAAAAACGTTTAAAATCATTAAAAAACAATAGTTATGAAAAATTTTTCACCTCTTGTAATGTTTTTAGTATGTAGCTATGTAGCGTTTGCTCAAACTCCAGAAAAGATGAGTTATCAAGCCATAGTTAGAGATGCAAATAATACATTATTAGTAGATAAACTTGTTGGAATTCAGGTGAGCATATTACAAAATTCAGAAACAGGCTTGGAAGTATATATTGAAACGCATTCTGTTGTTACAAACATGAATGGATTGGTTGCTTTAGAGATTGGTATGGGGGTAACCTCTTATGATTTTAGTAGTATAGATTGGACTAATGGTCCTTATTTTGTTAAAGTAGAAACAGATCCAAACGGAGCTGATAATTATTCTATTTCTGGTGTAAGCCAGTTAATGAGTGTTCCATATTCTTTATATGCCAAAGCTTCAGGTAACGGTATTACTACTTCACAAGCCGATGCGATAGTTACCAATACCGCTAAGACAGGCATCACTTCAGATCAAGCCGATGCGATAGTAGCTAATACCGCTAAGACAGGCATCACTTCCGATCAAGCAGATGCGATAGTTACCAATACCGCTAAGACAGGCATCACTTCAGATCAAGCCGATGCGATAGTAGCTAATACCGCAAAGACTGGTATTACTTCCGATCAATCGGATGCGATAGTTGCCAATACTGCAAAGACAGGTATTACTTCGGATCAATCGGATGCGATAGTTGCCAATACTGCAAAGACCGGTATTACTTCCGATCAATCGGATGCGATAGTAGCTAATACCTCAAAGACTGGTATTACTTCCGATCAAGCCGATGCGATAGTAGCCAATACTACAAAGACAGGCATTACTTCCGATCAATCGGATGCGATAGTTACCAATACCGCAAAGACAGGCATCACTTCCGATCAATCGGATGCGATAGTTACCAATACTACAAAGACTGGTATAACAACAGATCAAGCAGATGCGATAGTTGCCAATACTGCAAAAACAGGCATCACTTCAGATCAAGCAGATGCGATAGTTGCCAATGCTGCAAAGACAGGTATTACTTCGGATCAATCGGATGCGATAGTAGCTAATACTGCAAAGACCGGTATTACTTCCGATCAAGCCGATGCGATAGTTGCCAATACCGCAAAGACAGGTATTACTTCCGATCAATCGGATGCGATAGTAGCCAATACTACAAAGACAGGCATTACTTCCGATCAATCGGATGCGATAGTTACCAATACCGCTAAGACCAGCATCACTTCGGATCAATCGGATGCGATAGTTGCCAATACCGCTAAGACCGGAATTACAACAGATCAAACAGATGCTATAGTTGTCAATACTGCAAAAATTAGTCTTCCCTCTGGAGGAAATGAAGACGATATTTTAAAAATTATTAATGGAGAGTATGTTTGGGTAGGGGAACCAACCTATCAGCTCAATACTTTTTATTCAAAACTAGGGGGGTATGTTATCGACATCAACTCTGATGGCACGCATGGTTTAGTTGTTGCTATGCAAGATCAAGGTTTTGGTAATTGGTATGATGCTACAAATAAAATTAATGATCCTGATAACCATGATTCAGATGGGGGTAAATTTAGAGATTGGCGTTTACCTTCCAAAAGAGAATTAATCCTTATTTATCAGGTTTATTTAAATAGTAATCCTCTAGACCTTCTTAGTACTACCTATTGGAGCTCCACTGAATTTAATTATTTGAAGGCTTGGTGTCATGTGATTTCAAGTAATTCTAAATATTATGATAGTAAGTACGGCGCTACTTTTGATATTAGAGCTGTAAGATTTTTTTAGACTAATTATTCACATAAAATACATCTGTTTATACTCAAAAGATTTTTTATGGTATTTTTACAATAGAATTAATAAATTTTATGACTAAACCTTACGTTAAACAAACCATAGAAAATAATATTTCATTTATTGAATTTTATCATCCATCTCATAATTCGTTACCAGGTGATATCTTACAACAATTAGTAGATTTAATTAAGAACGCAGGAGATAATGAAGATGTTAAAGTTATTGTTTTAAAAAGTGGTGGTGAACGTACTTTTTGTGCAGGCGCTAGTTTTACAGAATTAGCAAATATTACTGATGAAGCAGCAGGTAAAGTGTTTTTTTTAGGTTTTGCAAATGTGATGAATGCCATGCGTACTTGTCCAAAGTTTATTATTGGTAGAGTTCAAGGAAAAACAGTTGGAGGAGGTATAGGATTAGCAGCCTGTTCAGATTATTGTATGGCAACTAAATATGCAGAAATTAAGTTAAGCGAATTAAATATTGGTATTGGCCCTTTTGTTGTTGGTCCGGCAATTGAACGTAAAATAGGATTGAGCGCTTTGTCACAAATCTCTATAGATGCCTCTACATTTTACAGCGCATCATGGGCAAAACAAAAAGGGTTGTTTACTCAAGTATATGATAATATTACAGAATTAGATTTAGCTGTTAAAGACTTAGCAACACAATTGTGCAGCTATAATCTTGAGGCAATGAAGGAAATGAAAAAAATGTTTTGGAGAGGAACAGATCATTGGGGGCATTTACTAGCTGAGCAAGCTCAAATAAGTGGCAGATTGGTGTTGTCTAATTTTACAAAAGAAAAATTAAAAAAATTTAAATAATAATAACTTTTTATACAAAGTTATAAATTTATTGAAACACAAAATAACTAGATTTTCCTTATTTTCCTTATTTTCCTTATTTTCCTTCTTCTTCTTCTTCTTCTTCTTCTTCTTCTTCTTTTTAGACCATTATGAGGCTAACCATTAAAGTAGTTTTTATTAAATTATAGGGCTAATAGCTTTAAAATATAAGACATGAATAAATTATTTTTAATTATTATTTACGTATTTTTTACTAAATAAATGTAATATTATTAATGCTTTTGGTAAATTGATGTTAATATTTTTTTAAAAAAAGATTATTTTTATGAATATGATAATATTGTTTTATTAAAAAATGATATTCATATTTTCACTTCCAACAACTTTGTTGAAATTACATTTTTCTAATTTTAAACCCTGTTTTTTTGAGAACCAAAAACTCAACGAAAACATTTTCGTAAGGCCGTAGCCCTTTACTTATTTGGTATTATGAGATTTTTGTTGAAAATTAGCAACTTCTAAACATAAAAAAAACAAGATGACAAAAATCAAACTAACAATGTTAACTTTAGTATTATTTACAAGTTTTAACATGTTCTCTCAAGAGAAAGAAGAAGAAAAAGGAAATTTTACTTTAAGTGGTAGTGTAGATACTTATTATTCTACAAATTTATCAACATCAGTGAGTGGAACTACGGGAACCTTATCTGATGTTCCTGCCAATGGTTTTGGCTTAGGAATGGCAAATACTGTCTTTTCTTATGAAAAAGGAAAAACAGGTGTTGTCGCAGATTTAGCATTTGGTCCAAGAGCTAATGCAGCAAATGCTTATGTTGGAGCAATAAATCAATTGTATGCCTATTACAACGCTTCAGAAAAAGTAACTTTTACTCTCGGTCAATTTAACACATTTTATGGTTATGAGGTGATATCTCCAACTGGAAATTTTAATTATTCTGTATCATATTTATTTAACGCAGGACCTTTTTCTCATACAGGTTTAAAATTAGATTATGCTGTCTCTGAAGATTTATCTTTCATGCTTGCAGTTACTAATCCTCATGGTTTAACAGCAGGTTCAAATTTTGATGGATCAATTGATGAAAATGGAGACATCTCTTACAATGATTATTACCAATTAGGTTTCCAAACTGGTTATAAAGGACAATACTTTAATCTAGCTTATGGTGCTGATGGTTTTGGTTCTACAGATGTATTGTATTTAGATTATACTGGTGGATTTGACTTATCTGATTCTTTCTTTGTTGGGATTAATGCTGCTTATTCAAATTCTGAGGAGGCTGATTCAGGTTACCAAGGTTTTGCTTTATACCTTCAAAATGAATTTTCTGATATTTTTTCTCTCGGATTTAGACCAGAGTTTTTTACATTAACTTCTGGAACTGGTGATCAAAGTGTATCTGCATTTACTCTATCAGGAAACACCTCTTTGTCTGACAGTTTAAAACTAATTACTGAACTAAGATATGATACTTCAGATGATATAATCCTTGTAGGAGGTAAAGATAATGCAACAGGCTTAACAATAGCTGCAGTTTATTCTTTCTAAACAAAAAACTAATTTAAAACTTACAATTATGACTAACTTTTTACCTAAATTAATTTTGAACTTACCTAGCATAATTCAAGAGATTGCAGTAGATAGCTTAATAGTTGCTACCGGTGTAACTCAAGAACAATTAACGGCTGCTGTTGATGCAGCGGTTGAATCTACAACTCAGTCAATCTATGGAGATATGGGAATGCTTTGGATGCTCTTATCAGGAATTCTAGTATTCTTTATGCAAGCCGGATTTACCTTAGTAGAATCTGGTATGACCAGATCAAAAAATGCAGTAAATATTGCAATGAAAAATATTTTAGACATTTGTGTTGGGTCATTAACCTACTGGTTAGTTGGATACTCTTTAATGTATGGTGATACTACTAATGGATGGTTTTTCTGGAGTGGTTTATTTCAAGGAGAAGGAGCAGATTTATTCTTCCAAACAATGTTTGCTGCAACAGCTGCAACTATTGTATCAGGAGCTATTGCGGGTAGAACTAAGTATTCTACTTACATTATTTTTTCTATAGTTATGACAGCAATTATTTATCCAATTGCAGGAGGTTG
>Ga0209711_10001722_pt1 | contig 20730 bp, 17 predicted proteins | sample ArcticOcean_MG_C_7_FD_187441 | JGI IMG/M metagenome (GOLD analysis project Ga0209711, IMG submission 187441) | Marine microbial communities from western Arctic Ocean - ArcticOcean_MG_CB11_88 (SPAdes) (version 2) | ecosystem: Environmental > Aquatic > Marine > Oceanic | place: Arctic Ocean...
TTCTCTTGCTCTAAAGATGCTGCTAAGGTTAGTGATCCGTCAAGTTTTGAATTAATATTTCCTGCCAATAATGAGGCCTGTCTGGAAGGATCTAAAATAAATGATACCCAAAAAGAAATTATTTTTCGATGGGGAGCCAGTACAAATGCAATTAGTTATTCTTTAGACATTGTAAACTTAACTACAAATGTTGGGCAAACATTATCAAGTAATAGTACTTCACTTGCTGTTAAGCTAAATTCTGGTGAACCGTATTCTTGGAAAGTAATAGCCAGTGGTGAAGAAGGGGCTAAATCAGCTAATAGCGATCAATGGAAATTCTTTATTGCAGGAGATGAGGTGATAAATTATGCCCCTTTTCCTCCAGAATTGATTTCTCCTAGGCCTTCTGCAACCATAGACGTTAGTTCTCTCAATGAAATTGTTTTAAATTGGATTTGCTCTGATGTAGATAATGATATTATTACTTATAAGATTTATCTAGACACCACTGACGGATCTACTTTAGTGAGAGAACTGGACTATGTGCAAAACAATACTGAGCTTGGCGTTGATGTCGTTAAAGGCGAAGCTTACTCCTGGAAGGTCATTGCAATTGACAGTAATGGAAACAGTTCTTCTTCAGGAGTATATAGTTTTAAAACACAATAATTTTTATTTATAATTAATTTTCTTATTTTTAATAAAATTAATTTTTTTGGAAATAATCATTCACTATTTCGAAAACATACCTTCTGCGCACAGGAGTTTAATATTAGTTGGTGGAATTTCGTTATTCTGGCTACTAGAAGGGCTTTTTCCATTAATCCGTTTTGATTATAAAAAATGGAAGCATGCAATCCCAAATATTTTTTTTACAATAACAACAATTCTAATTAATTTTTCGATGGCTTTTTTACTACTAAAAACATCGGATTGGGTAATTCTAAATGAATTTGGGATCTTAAATTTGTTGCCCGAAATGTCACTTCCAATTAAAGTTCTGCTGGGCGTTTTATTATTGGATTTCTTCGGTGCCTATCTCCCACATTATGTTGAACATCAGGTGAAACCACTTTGGATGATCCATTTGGTTCATCACAGTGATCATAAGGTAGATACTACAACAGCCAATCGACATCATCCCCTGGAAAGTATCGTCCGTTTTACTTTCACACTTCTGGGTGTTTTTATAATTGGAGCTTCAATTGGAATCGTCTTTTTATACCAATCACTTTCTTTAATTGCAACACAATTTTCCCACGCCAATATCAAGTTGCCAAAAAGTGTGGATAAAGTCATTAGTTATTTTTTAGTTTCTCCTGACATGCACAAAATTCATCACCATTACAAACTTCCCTTCACAGATAGCAATTACGGTAATATTTTTTCTGTCTGGGATCGAATTTTTGGAACTTATATGGAAATGAATCGAGAAAAATTAATTTATGGGGTGGATGTATTTCCTGATGAAAAGAAAAACAGCAATATCGGAAGCCTACTAAAACAACCTTTCCAAAAACATAAACGGCCGACGATTACGGAATCAGATTAAAGTATTTCTTTTATCTTTTGAATTAATTCCTTCAAGGGATACTGATATTGTGCTCCGGTATTCATTTCCTTTAAAATAAATTCTTGATTTTTAAATTCTTCAGAACCAATCATAATGACAAATGGAATAGATCGTTGATTGGCATAATTGAATTGTTTTTTAAGTTTGGAAGCCGTCGGGTAAAATTCGCTAACAATCCCATCCCCTCTTAATTTCATTAAATACTCAAAAGAACAGGCAGCAGTCTCTTCACCAAAATTCAAAAATAAAAATCGAGGTTGACTGACCAAAGCTTTAGGAAATAAATCTAATTCTTCCAAAACGAGATAGATTCGATCAAAGCCAAAAGAAATCCCAAAACCACTGGTGTTTTTTAATCCAAATAAATCGGTAAGATTGTCATAGCGACCTCCTCCACCAATAGAACCCATTTTTACATCAGTTGGGGAAGCAACCTCTAGAATCAGTCCAGTATAATAGTTGAGACCACGAGCAAGCGTGACATCAAGATCAACTTTAACTTTTTTTAAGGTGCTGGTTTTAAAGTATTCATTGATAAATGATAACTCTTCGAGACCTTGTTGAGCAACATCAATCCCATTTAAAGTTTGAGTGATGGTTTTTAATTGGGAATCGAAGCTTCCATCGAGTTCCAAGATAGGTTTTAAACGATCAATGGCATCTGATGAAAAACCTTTTATGGTCAGTTCATCTATTACGCCTTGTTTGCCAATTTTGTCGAGTTTATCCAAAGCAACTGTAAATTCGATCAACTTGGATTCAACGCCAATAAGTTGCGCGATCCCAGCCAATAACTTGCGATGATTCAAATGAATTGTCACACCGCCCAAGTTTAAGTCATAAAAAACTTGGTCGTATAAGAGTATCGCCTCGATTTCCTGCCAAATAGAACGTTCTCCGACCACATCTGCATCACATTGTAGAAATTCCTGGAAACGACCATGTTGAGGCCTGTCGGCTCTCCATACGGTTTGGATTTGATAACGTCTAAAAGGAAATTGAATCTCATTTTGGTGTTGCGCTACAAAACGAGCAAAAGGAACCGTAAGGTCATAACGCAATGCTTTTTCAGAAAGTGAGTTAGAAAACTGAGGTAGATTTCCTTCTTCCAAAGCTTTTAAATCCGCTGACTTAACTTTATCTCCAGAATTAAGAATTTTAAAAATCAATCGATCTCCTTCTTGACCATATTTACCCATGAGGGTTTCTGACCTTTCGAAAGAAGGAGTTTCTATGGTCTGGAAGCCATAATTCTCAAAAGCAGCAATAAGATATTGCTTTAAATAATTTCTTTTAACCAACTCTTTTGGAGAAAAATCGCGAGTACCTTTTGGTATTGATGGTTTTTTACTGGACATAAATAAAGTAGTGATTAACAAAGATGATACAAAAGTATCTATTTTGAAAGAAAACTTTTAATCTGCTCGAAACGATCTGCCTTTGCAATGGATGCCCCATTCTTTATTAAGCCAAACATCACAACTTTAAAGTCTCCATTAAAGGCTTTTGAAGATTGAAAAAATGAAACACTTGCATGCTTTAGGTTTTCTATCAACCATTGCCATGCACCAACAGCAACCAGTGAAGGAGCGTTTTCTTCAGACTTAATTAAAATCAAATCAATAGATTTCTTTTGGCGTTTAAACAGAAAAAGATGATTCTCACTCAAATTTTCTAAATATTCAACTTTTTCCAAGGTACGATCCCAGACCATATCGCTAAACAAATCCATTTCTTCCGCAACAATATTAGAATTTTTCGATTTCAATTCGTCCCATTTCTTTTTATCGATTGATTGGGAAGCCAAAAAAAAAGAAAACTCCTCATGAAGTTCTTCAAATTGCTCTACCGTTAAGCGTGCGTATTTCATCTTGAAATTTATCAAAAAAAATCCCCACACAAGGCGGGGATTAAAATATTTAAAAATTTAAATTATTTTTTTTCAGATATCACTTCGAAAGGGAACTGAATCAAAACTTCACGGTGAAGTCTAATTTCAGCTTGATAACTTCCTAATCTTTTAATTGATTTTCCAGCAATTGAAATTGAACTCTTATCTATTTCATGGCCTTCTGCTTTGAAGGCAGAAACAACATCAAGAGCAGTAACAGATCCGAATAATTTATTTCCAGATCCTACCTTTGAGGCAATTTTCATTTCTACTTTAGATAGTTTTTCACCTAAATCAGTAGCATCCTCTACTATTTTTTTCTCTTTAAAAGCTCTTTGCTTTAAGTTCTCAGCAAGAACTTTTCTCGCAGACACTGTTGCCAATATTGCTTTTCCCTTAGGTATAAGAAAGTTTCTTCCGAATCCGTTTTTAACTTTTACTAAGTCATCTTTAAACCCAAGATTCTGAATATCTTCTTTTAGTATTAATTCCATGACTATATTACTTTAGTAGATCAGCGACATAAGGCATTAAACCTAGATGACGTGCTCTTTTGATTGCTACTGAAACTTTTCTTTGGTATTTCAGCGAAGTACCGGTTAATCTGCGAGGTAAAATTTTACCCTGATCATTTACAAATCTTAATAAGAAGTCTGGATCTTTGTAATCAACATATTTGATTCCAGATCTTTTGAACATGCAATATTTCTTCTTAGTATTGGTGTCAATATTTAATGGAGTTAAATATCTAATTTCACCTTCTTTTTTCCCTGAGGACTGATCTTCAATTTTAGACATTTCTCTTAAGCTTTTACTTTAGGTTCTTTTCTGTTTTTTCTTTTCTCTGCCCATGCATGTGCATGAATGTCGAGTTTCACGGTCAAGTAACGCATTACTTTCTCGTCGCGTCTAAACTCTACTTCGAGAGCATCAACTGCGGGGCCTTCAGCCTCGTATTGGAACAAATGGTAAAAACCACTGTTTTTGTTTTGGATGGGATAAGCTAACTTCTTAAGTCCCCAGTTTTCTTTATGTACGATTTTGCCTTCTTGAGAGACAATAAGCGATTCATATTTTTTTACTGCTTCCTCTGTCTGAGTGTCAGAAAGAACGGGATTTAAAATGAAAACAGTTTCATAATGATTCATAATATTTTATTTTAGAGCTGCAAAAGTAAGCTAAACTTAAAATTGTACCAAAATTTTATTTCCTTTTTATAGAAAAAGATTAAATTTATTCTTTAGTTACTATTCTTATTTCACTAGCCCTAAAGTAAAATGCCTCTAAAATACATCTATATAGACTCCAATTCCGTAGAGAGATTGCACTTTTATCAGACCTTAAAAAAATTCAGTGATTTTAAACTGATGGCTGAGTTCTCTGATGCTGTCAATGCCCTAGAGTTTTTGAACTACAATGAGATTGATTTCGCTGTCATTTCTTCGGATCTCAATGTTCACAACGGTTTTGAGCTCTTTGATCAACTCAAACAGAAAATTGAGATTGTCATGTTAACCAAAAACCCACAAGATGCAATAAAAGCTTTCGATGAAGGTTTTGTTGATTGTCTTCAAAAACCTGTTTCATACGAACGGTTTAAAAAAACAGCTGATAGATTAGTTAAAAGGATTACTCCTTTAAACTTAAGTGAAAAAAAAGAAGATTATTTTATCCATTTTAAATGCAACCTTAAATCTGAAAAAGTCCTGGTTAACAATGTTAAATGGATCGAAGCAATGGGTGATTATGTCAAAATCGTGACTCAAAACAAGAACTACGTTGTTCTTTCTTCGATGAAAGCTTTTATCTCACGATTACCCGAAAATCAATTTGTCAGAATTCACAAGTCCTATATTATTAACCTTAAGAAAATTATTAATCATGACAGCAACAATGTTTTTATGGATGGTAAGATTTTGCCCTTAAGTAGAAATCAAAAATTAACATTTAAAGAGAATTTTGCCAAATATCAATAAGGATCTACATCAACATTGATCCTTGCGGATTTAAACCTTCCAATTACATCAAAGCTTTTTAGAGTTTGTGATATTAATTGTTTAACTACTTTTCTAGAAGTATCGTTCTCAACCTTAATCAATAGTTGCATCTGATAATAATTCCTGAGCCTAGCAATATTTGGGAAAATTGGTCCTAGAATTTGACCCGAATAGGATTGATTGAGCACATTGAATATCCAATTCGATGCGAGTTTTACTGTTTCTAAGTCTTTATGTTTTATCATGATTCGAATCAAACGGTAGTAGGGAGGATACAGGTACTGCTCTCTCTCATGAAGCTGATCTTTCAACATGCCTTCATAATCGTTCTCTATTACCTGTTGAATGATGGGATGTTTTGGCTGATAGGTTTGGATAATCACCTTACCCCTTTCTCCTTTTCTACCTGCCCTACCCGCAACTTGACTTAACATCTGGTAAGTTCTTTCGTGAGCTCTAAAGTCAGGGAAGTTTAGTAAATGATCCGCATTCAGCACTCCAACAAGTCGAACGTGTTTAAAGTCGAGCCCTTTAACGACCATTTGAGTTCCGACCAATATCTTTGTTTCTTGAGCGGTAAAAGAGTTTATTAGTTTATCAAAATCCCATTTTCCTCGGGTGCTGTCCCAATCCATTCTGCCTACTTTAACCCCAGGGAAGAATTGCTCAACCTGTTCTTGAATTTGCTGAGTACCCACCCCTTTGGTGGCTAGGTTTGTCATCCCACAGGCATGACACTGGACCGGTTTCGGAACTTGATAGCCGCAATAGTGACATTTTAGCTTCTCTAAATACTGATGGTAGGTTAATGTAACGTCACACTGATTACATTGCGGCATGTGACCACAATCTATACACTCATGAACGGGAGCATAACCACGTCGGTTCTGAAACAAGATAATTTGTTTATCCTCTTTTAATGCGTTAGAGATTTCCTCTAATAAAGTCAGAGAAAAAACTCCTTTCATATGTTTTTTACGATAGGCTTCTTTGAGATCCACCGTTACTATTTCAGGTAATGCCACGCCACCATAGCGCTCTTTGAGCTTTACCCATCCGTATTTTCCAGTCGTACTGTTAAATGAAGTTTCGATTGAGGGAGTTGCTGATCCTAAAATTACTTTGGCATTATGCAAACTGGCCAAAACGATCGAACTGTCGCGGGCGTGATATCGTGGGGAAGGATCAAATTGTTTAAAAGAGACCTCGTGTTCTTCATCTACCACGATCAACCCTAGCTTTTTGAAAGGTAAAAAAAGCGAAGATCGTGCCCCTACCACTACCCCAGCGTTTTCATTATTTGATAAAATATTTTGCCAAATCTCCGTTCTTTCATGTATTGAGAACTTTGAATGATAAACCGCTACCCTTTTCCCAAACCTTTCCTGAAGGCGCTGAACCATTTGAGGAGTCAATGATATTTCAGGAAGTAAATATAAAACCTGATCCCCTTTGGCCAGAACCTCTGCGATGAGCTCCATGTAGACCTCTGTTTTTCCTGAACCAGTGATTCCCTGGAACAACACCACTTGCTTGCTAACCAACTCCTCTTTTATACTGTCCAAGGCGATTTGCTGTGCGGGAGATAGTAAATGTTCTTTATCAGATTTATCAAAAGTATACAAAACACGATCTTCTTGTAGGTGAGTTTCTTCAAGATATCCTTTAGTAATCAGAGTTCTCAGAACTGTTGAATTACTCCCCGTTTGTTTAGTTAAGTGTAATGCGTTTTTCCAACTTTCTCCTGTGGGGTTTCCTTCAAAAACAGAAAGCATTACTTCCTTTTGTTTCGGTGCGTGTTTTAATAATTCAAATAGATTTCTTAATTCGTCATTCTCAATAAACTTTGATGCAACCCGAATGTATCGAACTTTTTTAGGGATGTACTTTTCGGCTAATTTTTGATGAATGTCAACATATTCTTTTAAAAACATTCCTTGTAATAGACCCAGAACATTCTTTCTGTTTAAGATTTTAGAAATATCATTTATACTTAATGCATTGGTATCCAAGGCTTCATAGACCAGAAACTCATCATCGTTCATAATCGATTCTTCTATTCCATCAGGCAATTGTTTTTTAACGACTAAGGTTTCACTTTCGAGGAGTAAGGTATTGGGTATAGCAGCCCTGAGAATGTCTCCCATTCTGCTATGATAATATTTAGAAAGCCAATTCCAGAACTGTAACTGCTCTGGAGTAGCGGTTGGAGTGTCATCTAAAACCATCTCAATAAACTTCGCATCGTAGGTTTGCGGTGCAACTTGGTGCAGTCGAATTATAATTCCAGTATAAATTTTAGATTTCCCAAAAGAAACAGCAACCCGATAACCTGGAGTCAATCGGTTATAATCGACTTCTTCTAGCGCATAAGTAAAAGGTTTATCCAAACCCAAAGGAAGTATAATGTCAGCGAAATAATGCATTTTCTAAAAATACAACTTTAGGCAATATCAGGACTTTAATTGATCTTGATTTTTAAGACGATTTAACGTAGCGTTTAATTCAAATCCCAATAGGAGCATATTTGAGTTGAGCCAGATGTAAATCAGAAAAATCAGCAAGGCCCCAATGGAACCATAGAGCTGATTGTAAGTTGAAAAGTTCTCAATATATACGCCAAAAAGATAGGTCGTCAGAATAATCAAAAGACAAGTCATCAAAGCCCCAGGAGAAAGGAATTTTATCTTTTTACCCTCAATCGTTCCGAAAAAGTAGAGAATCGTAACAGATAAATAAGTTAAAATAATATAGAATAAAATTTGCCCCCAACGAATCCAATTAATTTCACTGGGTATTAAACTCTCTAAATTATTAAGAATATAGATTTCAAAAAACACAAAGGCAACAACACCAAAAAGTAATAAAAAAGCCAAAAGAATTGCGACCATCATTGAAAATAAATACTGACGCAAAAGACTGCGAGAAAGCTCAACGTGGTAGGATCCTTCAAATCCAGAAAAAATAGAACTGACTCCATTGGCTGTCAAGAAAATTGATAATAAAAAAACAGAAGACAGCAAACCAGCTCTCTGCTTGACACGTATGTCATTAAAAATATCAGTAAAAAAACTTTGACTGTCTAAAGGAAGTAGTCTTTCTAGAAAATCAAATAAAACATTATCAAAATTATCGATAGGAATAAATGCGATAAGGTTTAGTAAAAAAAGAAGGAATGGAAACAGGGCCATAAAAAAGCTAAACGATATACTCCCAGCTCGAGAGGAGAGCGTCCCTTTTAAAATCCCTGAAACATACATCTGAAAGAGATCATAAAAAGAGAAATAGGTATATCCCGGTAGCTTTAAAGATTCCAAAATAGCAACAAGATTCCGGACAACTGGTATATGTTTTAATTTATTTTTCAAACCTTTTTATTTCTTTAATCAAAGATAAAACAAATCTAAAGGACAACTGTTTTATTTATATAAAAACAAATTGAGTTTGTACATTTGCGTCATGCAAAAACTTTTGTTGCTTGTTGGGAAAACAGAGGATAAAAACCTTAAAGCTTTAATTGATAAGTATCATAAAAGGATTCTGAAATACCACCGTTTTGATATTGAAATTATTCCTGAAATAAAAAACTCAAAAAATCTCAGTCAATCATTACAAAAAAGTAAAGAAGGAGAATTGATCATTAAAAAAACAAAAGCTAGTGATTGTATCATTCTTCTAGATGAAAACGGAAAACAATACGATTCTCTTGATTTTTCTAAATATATCGAAAAGAAAAGAATGTCCCCCTCCAGGCGATTAATTTTTATCGTTGGGGGTCCTTATGGGTTTTCTGACGAAGTCATTGAAAAAAGTCATGAGAAATTATCATTATCTAAAATGACTTTTTCAAACCAGATGATAAGACTTTTTTTCGTAGAACAATTGTATCGCGCCAATACCATTCTTAAAAACGAACCCTACCACCACCAATAATTATGAAACTAATCTTTGCAACGCATAACTCCAACAAGATCAAGGAAATCCTTCCTTTAGTCGGTGACAACAAACTATCAAGTCTAGACGGCATAGGTTTTCATGATGAAATTGAGGAAACAGGAAAGACTTTAGAAGAAAATGCCTTGATAAAAGCAAGGTTCATTTATGATAAATTCAATCAAAATTGTTTTGCAGATGACACAGGCTTAGAAGTTGAGTGTTTGGATGGAGATCCGGGAGTGTATTCAGCTAGATTTGCAGGAAATCAAAAAAATGCTGGGGACAACATGGACAAACTCCTTGATTTGTTGAAAAACAAATCCAATCGAAAAGCACAATTCAGAACTATTATTGCACTCATAATCGATGGGAAAGAGCATCTTTTTGAGGGAATTATTAAAGGTGAAATTTTAAGAAAAAAAAGAGGTGACGAAGGGTTTGGCTATGATCCTGTTTTTTCACCTGATGGATACGATCAGAGTCTTGCAGAGCTTCCTTTAAACGAAAAAAATGAAATTAGTCATCGTGCTCGTGCCCTAAAAAAGTTAAATAAATTTCTAAATGACAAATAAGGTGATTTATTAAGCAGTAATTTGTTATTTTTATTAAAAAGAAAATTGGCCGCATTTACTCCTAATATTTTAATGAAAAAAGTTTTAATCTTTTTGTGTTTTATCAATGTCATTTCTATCAATGCCCAGGAGATATATCAAATTTTTAGTGCAATTGTAGAAAATGAGGTCACTGGTTTTCCCATGGAAAGTGTTCATGTTGTTAACTTAAACATAATCGTTGGTGGAACTACCAACGAAAAGGGAGTTTTTGAAATACCAGCTAAAGTGAATGACACTTTGTACTTTTCCTATTTAGGCTTTAAACCTCTAAAAGTTGCTGTAACTCAAGATATGGTTAAATTTAAAAATTCGAAATTCAAATTAACCGAACTTGCTTTTGCCCTTGAAGAAATCATCCTAAGACCATATAAACTAACAGGTTACTTGGACATTGATGTAAAAAAAGTTCCAATAAACCCGGCGGGGAGGTATAGTATTCCTGGACTACCAAATTCTGGATATGAGGGAGGAAGTCGAAACCCATACTCTATTTCGAAAACCTTTGCTGCTCTTTTCAACCCTGCAGATTATTTACATAATTTGTTCGGTAAAAATCCGCTTCAAATGAAGAAGCTGAAGAAAATGAGAGAAAATGATGAAATCAAAAACCTTTTGGCTTCAAAGTATGATCGTGAAATATTGATACAACTCCTTAAAATCGAAAGATATAATATTGATGATATTTTAAGAAACTGTAATTATTCAGACAATTTCATCAAAGAATCTAATGATTTGCAAATAGTAGAAGCGATTAGTGGATGCTATGAAGAGTTCAGAGTTCTCAAGCTTTAAAAATCAAAGTGATCTTTCAATATGATCATTTTTATTAATTAAATTCAATAATTGATTGTGATTTGATTTTACCAATCATTGATAGAACCGTATCTTCGCCCTATAAACAATTATTTTACTCATGCTATTGACTGCATTAAATGCGATCTCCCCTATCGATGGACGTTATCGCTCCAAAACAAAAGAATTTGCAGCTTATTTTTCGGAAGAAGCTTTAATTAAATATCGCGTACAAGTTGAAATTGAGTATTTCATTGCTCTTTGCGAAATAAAACTTGATCCTTTAAAGGATTTTAACCCTTCTCATTTTGAAGATTTAAGAAGTATTTATGAGCAGTTTACTTCTGACGATGCAAAAGAAATTAAGGAGATTGAAAAAACAACTAATCATGATGTAAAGGCTGTTGAGTATTTCATCAAAAAAGAATTTGACCGTCTAGATTTACACAAGTTTAAGGAATTCATTCATTTTGGATTGACTTCTCAAGACATCAACAATACTGCTATTCCCTTGTCAATAAAAGATGCAATTCAAAAAGTATATTTACCTCATTTGGAAGAGTTGTTAGAGAAAATGTCGGGATTGTCCGAAGAATACAAAGATATCTCTATGTTGGCAAGAACTCACGGACAACCTGCATCGCCAACACGTTTGGGAAAAGAAATAGCTGTTTTCACCCATCGAATTGAAGCTCAAAAAGCTACACTTATGCAAGTTCCAAATTCTGCCAAATTTGCAGGCGCCACAGGAAATTTCAATGCGCACAAAGTCGCTTTACCTAATCATGATTGGAGAAAATTTGGGAAAGATTTTGTGGAAAAAACCTTAGGTCTAGACTATTCTTTTCCTACCACTCAAATTGAACATTACGACGGAATTGCTGCCCTTTGTGACGCACTAAAAAGAATCAACACGATTTTTATTGATTTTAGTCGAGACATTTGGACTTACATCTCAATGGACTATTTCAAACAAAAAATAAAAGCTGGTGAAGTGGGATCGTCTGCTATGCCCCACAAAGTAAACCCCATCGATTTTGAAAATGCTGAAGGAAACCTTGGTATTGCAAATGCGATACTTATTTATTTTGCCTCAAAACTTCCTGTTTCAAGATTACAAAGAGACCTAACGGATAGCACTGTCTTAAGGAATATTGGCGTCCCTTTTGGTCACCAACTTATTGGTTTTAAATCTATACTTAAAGGATTGAAAAAGCTAATTATTAATGAAGAAAAAATCAAAAAAGATCTGAATGATAATTGGGCTGTAGTTGCCGAAGCAATTCAAACAATTCTAAGAAGGGAAAGTTATCCTAATCCATATGAGGCTTTGAAAGATCTCACCAGAACAAATGAAGAGATTACGAAGACGTCAATCCATCATTTCATAGATGGTCTCAATGTGAGTAATGAAATTAAACTTGAATTAAAAGCTATTACTCCTTTTAATTATACGGGAATATAACGCTATTTAACTCCTGCTTTTTTAAGTTGATCTCCACCTGGAAGATCCATCTTTGTTGCCAATTTAGCGATTTGATACAGATCAAGATCTCCCTCGATCATTAGCACTACAGATTCAATGGCTTGCCCTTTGATTTTGGCTTCTTGCACACTTTTAGAAATACCCTTAGAATACATCAATAGCTTTTCTATTTTATTTTCTGACTTGCCTTGTTTGGCATAAAAAAACAATTCGGTATCGGATTCGCTCATTGTCATTAAGGTTTCCAAATCATTGTTTTCCGCTTCTTTATCAACCCATTCGGTAAATTGATTTTGAATTCCTCCCTCTACTGTAATTAAAACCTTAAAGCTTTTTATATTATTTATGATCTCTAAAATTTCCGCAGACTCTGGATCATCCTTTCCTAGAAATGACATTTGCCCAAGTAGCTGAAACATTTTTGGACTAATTGAGGCATAGGTTACGTCTGGTGTGTTTTCAAAATGATTAAAAATTGATTGACCACTTGTTAGGTTAAATGACATTAAAAAAACGATAAAACAAAAAAAACTTTTCATGGGATGCTATTTTAAATATTATTTGAAATTTAGACTAATAAAATTTAAAAAACTTAAAAATCTTAAAATTTATAATACAATTTGGTTTGACATGAAATGTGTAATTTTGTTTTAAATACTTTATAACCTTCGATGAAAAATAAAAATAATTATATAGCATTTATAGCTTTCACTTTCTTTTTGACTTCATGCTCAAAAGATGACGGCACTACTCCAACTCCTGCTGATGAAAATTCTGAGTTTGTATCAGATTTGATTGTAAACCCTGAACTTTTAAGTGGATACTGGAATATCGAAAACAATGCTAATACAAGCAAAAGTAGTTCTGGATCAAGTTCAGCTTGTGAGGTTTCTCTGATTTTATTTAATCAGAATAATACATTCAAAATTAAAAATGGTGATACTGAAGTCAATGGGAGTTTCGAAGTGGCAGGAGAAGATACTGTAAACCTACTCCAACAATCAATTTCAGTTGGGAGTATCACTGACATAGTTATTCTCAATGAAAAAATCACTTTAAGTCTTGATCTCACTAGCGTATGCAAACAAGATGTTAAAGGAGTAAAATACTTTGCGGTAAATGACTTTATTTGGAAAAGCCTGAACGAATTATACTACTGGCAAAAAGATGTTCCTGATCTGGATGATTCTAAAAAAGATAATACTGGCGATTATGCTACCTACTTGAGGAAGAAACCAGATCCAGATGAATTCTTTAACTCTTTAAAATTCTCAGAAGACCGATTCAGTTGGATAGATTCTGATTATGTATCACTTACTAATTCTCTAGCGGGAATTTCTGCCTCCAATGGTGTAGAGTTTATTTTAAATAGGTTTAGTAGTAGCGATAATGTTTTCGGTGTGGTTACTTACATTCAAAAAGAGTCAGATGCAAGCTTGAAAAACATAAAGCGAGGCGATATTTTTACAGGAGTGAATGGTACAGACTTGACTGCTTCAAATTATATGGCATTATTGTTTGGCGATAATTCAAGCTATACACTTAACATGGCTGACTACTCAAGTAGCAGCATTAAACCAAATGGCGTTGAAATTACACTTACCAAAGTGGAAGATTTCCAAGACGATTCAATTCATATTAGCAAAACAATCAGCGCAGGGGGGTCTAAAATTGGTTACCTCATGTACAACGGTTTTGTGGGAAGTTTTGATCAAAATTTAAACACTGTTTTTGCAGGCTTTAAGTCAGATAACATTACTGATTTGGTTATTGACTTGAGGTACAATGGTGGAGGGCTACTTTCTTCTTGCGCCTATCTTGCTGGTATGGTTTCGGGACAATTTACTGGAGAAATTTTTGCTCAAAACATATACAATTCTAAATTGATGAGCTATTACCATACAAGAAACAATACTGATTGGATGAAGTATCTGTTTGTCAGCGAGATGAGTGATGGAACTGCCCTTAATTCTTTAAATTTAAATAGAGTTTACATCCTAACTTCTAAAAGAAGTGCCTCTGCAAGCGAACTTCTGATAAACGGGCTAGCGCCTCACATTCAGGTAGTGCAAATTGGAGATACTACTTATGGTAAAAATGTAGGCTCTTTAACGGTTTACGATTATATAGATAACAACAGCACAAAAAACCCTGACCATACATACGCATTACAGCCCATTATATTTAAAGTTGCTAATAGTTTAGATTTTTCTGACTATTCTGATGGGTTAACCCCTGATGCTGGACTTCTGCTTAAAGAAGATATTGCCAATCTGGGCGTGCTTGGTGAAGTTACAGAACCTCTTCTTGCCTTAGCCATCGGTCAAATCAACGGTACTTCTGCAAGATCAGCAATTAGAACTACTGAATTCCCAATTGATAATGCAATTGAGGATCCGAAAATGTTGAGCCGACAAAATTTAGTTAGTGAAAAGCAGTTGCCTTAATCTATTGTAAATGAAATTCCAGCAAGGACATTTCTTCCTCTTGTAGTGTATTCTGGAATAATTACATATTCCGCATCAAATAAATTTACCACACTGAAAAACAAATTTGCATTCTGGTTACCCAGTCGGTGATTTAACTGAAGCGTAACAAGACCGTAAGCATCCAAATCGGTTACCTTATCATTCGCAATTCTTTTGCCATAATATTGTCCAATAATATTAAGGTTAGTTTTTTGAGACAATGTAAAGTCCATAACCCCGTTAAAACTATGCTTAGAAATCATTCTTAAATCACCTGTTGTTGAATCTGTGTAAAGATAATTTAACCGAATGTCCATCGTTTCTCTAACATTAACTTCATAACCCATCTCCAAACCTTCATAAACTATTTTTTTAGAGGAGTTTCCATATTTAGAATTTGCGTTGTCAAAAATTAAAGTTGGATTTTCTGAACGATTAAAATACAACAAGGATAGACCATTTTTTTCAGAGTGAATTTCAAAACCAAATTCAAAACTTTTGTTTTCTTCAGGTTTTAAGTCTGGATTTCCATAGACAGGGTCGAACAGTTGATAGAGACCCGGTGAGATAAAAGCTTTACTGTAACTCGTTAGGAGTTTTAATTTCCGTTTTTCATTCAGATCAATATTAAAAGAGGGATTGATGCTGTAAATAAAATTACCACCATAGTTGTCATGATGATTATAACGCAAACCAACATTAAAATTAAATCCTGAGGAATCAAGATAAACCGTGTTGATGTATACATCTGACTGGGAAACACTAGTATCGTAAGCAGCTTCCATTTCGCTGTTTTGATATTGAAGCCCCAATATGGTATAAAACTTATTATTAAAAATATATTTATTATACAAATCAACATTTAAATTATCACTTTCATAGCCATAGGTAAAAGGACTTTCGTATTCACGATCATTCTGTTGAAAACCAGCATTTAAGTTTAAACTTCCATTCTCATATGCATAGGAGGTATTTAAAGAATAACGATTCAATGAAGTGCCGTATTTATAATCTGCGTCTTCTATAGGATAACCACTGTCAAGATCAGAGCTCACCTCGTCACTGTTCCACTTTAACTGCCATTTAACAGCTTCTTTGATCTTACCTGAAAAGCCAACGTTGAGATTGGTTAAATTAAATGCATCTGGAGTCCCATCTTTCACTGCACTCAATCCATCACTATATCGTTCTGCATAGGAAGCTAGAAAACCAATTCCTGCTGCGGTTCCCGTAAGACTAATATTATGATTTCCAGCATTCACGCTATTTAATGGTTCATTTGCCGCCTGCTCCGTACCCCATGTTTTTTTAATAAAAACACTTATAGATTCAGAAGCTTTTTTAGTGGTAATATTTACAACTCCAGCTGCTGCAGAACTCCCATAAAGCGCGCTGGCAGCTCCTTTTACGACCTCTATCGACTCAATCATTTCAAGGTTGAGTGAATTGATATCAAAGTCATTATCAATCCTTGAGGGATCTGAAGCACGAACGCCATCAATAAGAATTAAAACCTGTCTGTTGCGACCACCTCTTATCGATAAAGTAGGATTTTGTCCTGAATGTAAATTTCTTCCGATCACATCAATTCCAAGATGAGAAGATAAAAGTGCTCCCAAACCGAGACCTGAAAATTTTTCTATTTCTTTTGACGAAATTTTAACCACCGTTTTTCCTGATTGTGATCGCTTTAAAGCGAAACGAGAATCGGAAACGACAACCTCTTCGAGAGAGACGTTTGTAGGCGTAACTGTGTCAGAATTTTCGTCATTAGCTGTTGTTTTGAGCTCAAAGATCTCTTGAGAAAATGAGTTAAATGAAATAAATAAAAATAAAAAAAGAGATTTTTTAATTGTGTACATTTATAAATAAAATTAATGTGTGTAAAAATATAGTTTATGCCGAAATAATCTGTCTCTTTTGCATGTAGTAAAAGGAGTAAATCATCAACGCAGAAAAGAACAAGTCTCCTAAAATAGTGTTTAGAAAAAATGGAATTGCTAGGGTATAACAAGTGACTAAATCAGTAAAAGTGCTGGGGTAATAAAGAATCCAAACTCCGAAATTACTAACCAAAAAGAATATTACAGACGAAGATAAGACTACGCCAATATTGATTTTCTTAACAAAACTCCCAAAAAGAGAAATCAAAATGAAAGCTCCATAAACAAAGGGAATTGACCCATGAAGACCAAGGACCAAATCAGAAATAAACATGATAATAATCGGAATTAAAAGAGCAATCCAACGGTTGTTAAAACCCTTACTTGATAATAGAGCAATTGCAGTAACCGGAGTGAAATTTGGTGGATGCGGCAAAAATCTAGAGAGAACTGCAAAAGAGATTACAGAAATTAAAAATATATACTTATTTATCATTTAGTTTTATATGAATGTTGAATTTAAAGAATTATTATTTATTTAGTCAAATACATTTTCCTTCTAGCATATAGATCGTAAAACTCATCATCTTTTAAGCTATCAATAAACAAAATACTTTCTCCAGTACTTTTCATTTCAGGTCCAAGTTGCTTATTTACATTTGGAAATTTATCAAAAGAGAAAACCGGTTGTTTAATCGCATATCCCTCAAGTTGTGGATTAAAATCAAAGTCAGTCACCTTGTTTTGCCCTAGCATCACTTTTGTCGCATAGTTAACATAAGGTTCATTGTAGGCTTTTGCAATAAAAGGCACTGTTCTTGAAGCCCTAGGATTTGCCTCAATTACATAAACTTTTTCGTCTTTAATTGCATACTGAATATTGATCAAACCAACAGTGTTTAGCGCTAATGCGATTTTGTGGGTATGGTCTTTAATTTGCTGTAAAACAAACTCTCCAATATTAAAAACAGGAAGTGTGGCATTCGAGTCACCGGAATGAATTCCACAGGGTTCGATATGCTCCATTATTCCAATAATATAAACATTTTCACCATCGCAGATTGCATCGGCTTCAGCTTCTATGGCGCCATCAAGGTAATGATCAAGTAAAAGCTTATTGTTTGGTATTTTTCTTAAAAGATCGACTACGTGAGTTTCTAGTTCCTCTTTATTTATGACAATTTTCATACCTTGACCTCCCAAAACGTAAGAAGGACGTACCAAAATCGGAAAACTCAACTCGTCTGTTAAAGCGATGGCTTGCTCCGCAGTTTCTGCAACCCCAAATTCAGGGTAAGGAATGTTGTTGTTCTTCAGCAAGGTTGAGAAACTTCCTCTGTCTTCAGCAAGATCTAAAGATTTATAACTTGTTCCGATGATTTTAATGCCATAACGATCCAATTTTTCAGCTAATTTAAGAGCAGTCTGTCCTCCCAACTGGACAATCACACCTTCGGGTTTCTCATGACGAATGATGTCATAAATATGCTCCCAAAAAACAGGTTCAAAATATAATTTATCGGCAACATCAAAATCTGTAGAAACGGTCTCTGGGTTACAATTGATCATGATGGTTTCATAATCACATTCAGCAGCAGCCAAGACACCATGAACACAACAGTAGTCAAATTCGATTCCTTGACCAATTCTATTAGGGCCTGAACCCAACACGATTACTTTTTTACGATCGCTTACTTTGCTCTCATTATCACTGAAAGGTTCTCCTCCTTTTAGTTGCATTTTCCCTTCAAATGTTGAGTAATAATAAGGAGTTGATGCTGAAAATTCTGCAGCACAGGTATCAACTAATTTATAAACCCTTTGAATGCCTAATTCGTCTCGCTTGTTGTAAAGTTGACTTTCAAGACATCCCAACATATGGGCAATTTGTCTGTCAGCAAATCCTTTTTGTTTCGCTTCGAGCAACAAAGGTTGATCGATTGATTTTATATCGAATTTTGAAATTTCTTTTTCCAATTCGTTTAACTCTTGATATTGTTTAAGAAACCACATGTCAATTTTTGTGATCTCATGAATTCTACTCAATGGAATTCCCATTTGAATAGCATCATAAATCACAAAAACTCTATCCCAACTTGCGTTAGTTAACTTTTCTATGATCTGATCATAGTCCTTATAACCTTTTCCATCAGCTCCAAGTCCGTTTCTTTTAATTTCCAATGACTGGGTGGCCTTGTGAAGCGCTTCTTGGAATGATCTCCCGATTCCCATAACTTCTCCAACAGATTTCATTTGGAGGCCTAATTTCCTGTCAGAACCCTCAAACTTATCAAAGTTCCAACGTGGTATTTTCACAATGACATAATCCAAAGTGGGTTCGAATAAAGCAGAAGTCGATTTTGTGATTTGGTTTTGGAGCTCATCGAGTGTATACCCAATAGCCAACTTGGCAGCGATCTTTGCAATAGGATACCCGGTTGCCTTTGACGCTAGAGCAGAAGATCTTGATACTCTTGGATTAATTTCAATGGCAATGATGTCTTCCTTTTCATCAGCACTTACAGCAAACTGAACGTTACAGCCTCCAGCAAAGTCACCAATACTTCTCATCATCTTGATTGCCATGTCACGCATCCTCTGAAAAGTGGGGTCAGAAAGTGTCATGGCAGGAGCTACTGTGATCGAGTCTCCCGTATGAATCCCCATGGGATCCATGTTTTCTATGGTACAGATAATTACTACATTATCGTTTTTATCTCTTAATAACTCAAGCTCATATTCTTTCCACCCCACCAATGCTTTGTCAATCAATACTTCGTGAATAGGAGAAGCTTCCAATCCCCTAGTTAGAAGTTCTTCGAACTCATCAGCATTATGAACAAAAGAAGCGCCAGTTCCTCCTAGTGTGAAGGAGGGTCTAATAACCAATGGAAATCCGAATTTCTGTGCAATTTCTTTACCTCTTAAAAAAGAGTTAGCCGTTTCGGCAGGGGCAACAGGAATGTCAATTGTTTTTAAAAGCTTTTTAAATTGGTCTCTGTCTTCGGTAATATTAATCGCAGCGATGTCAACTCCGATAATTTCAACTCCAAAGTCTTTCCATATACCTTTATCATCAGCTTCAATACACAGGTTTAAAGCGGTTTGACCTCCCATGGTAGGAAGTACTGCGTCAATCTTGTGTTTTTTGAGAATCTCGACAAGTGATTTACTTGTCAATGGTTTGAGATATACATAATCAGCCATCGAAGGGTCCGTCATGATAGTTGCAGGATTCGAATTGATCAAAATTGTTTCAATTCCGTCCTCTCTAATCGAACGCAAAGCTTGCGTTCCAGCATAATCAAATTCACACGCTTGGCCAATTACAATAGGGCCTGAGCCTATAATTAGTATACTTTTGATCTCAGATTGTTTAGGCATAAAGATAGTTTCTAGTATTGCATAAATATAAAAAAAAAGGTGTTATTCTATAAAGAATAACACCTGTATAAATGTAAAATTTTTATCATTTTTTGTGACGAGGCTCGGAGGAAACAGAAATCTTCTTTCTACCTTTAGCACGACGTTTTGCAAGAACTTTCCTGCCGTTAGCTGTTGCCATGCGTTCACGGAAACCGTGTTTGTTTCTTCTTTTTCTTCTCGAGGGTTGAAAGGTTCTTTTCATTTGATGAAAACTCTGTATTGTTTATTTTTTTAAGCCGGGCAAATATACAATATCTTTTTTCTTCTACAAACGGTTTTAAAACTATTCTTGTTAACTTTGCTTTAAAATTTATAATTCATGTTTCCTAAAATATTCAAACTAATAATAACTGGACTAATAATTGCATACAGCGGATATCAGTTTTACGAGAATGAAATCGGTAACGGAATATTCCTAATACTACTGTCAGGGATGTTTGTTTTGATTTATTTCAAAAACGAAATCATTTTCCTTTCTTTCCTCCGACTCAGAAAACAAGATTTCGCAGGTACTGAAAAATGGCTCAATAGAATTAAAAATCCCAAAAGTTCTTTAGTGAAAAAACAACAAGGATATTTCCATTATCTGCACGGCATCATCAAATCACAAACTAATTTGACTGCGGCTGAAAAAAGCTTCAAAAAAGCCATTCAACTTGGTCTTTCAATGGATCATGACTTG
>Ga0209711_10001724_pt1 | contig 20713 bp, 26 predicted proteins | sample ArcticOcean_MG_C_7_FD_187441 | JGI IMG/M metagenome (GOLD analysis project Ga0209711, IMG submission 187441) | Marine microbial communities from western Arctic Ocean - ArcticOcean_MG_CB11_88 (SPAdes) (version 2) | ecosystem: Environmental > Aquatic > Marine > Oceanic | place: Arctic Ocean...
CCAATCATTGAAGGCAAGGTTACGCCCAAGCCAAAGACTGCTAAGAAAACTACAACTAAGCCAAAGGCAAAGACTTCTGCTAAGAAATCTAAGGCTAAGGCTAAGACTGGTCGTAAAGCACCTACAATTTCCGCTACTAAGCGAAAGGTCGGAACTCGCATGAGAGGCAACGATGGCAATATGTGGCAGGTTAATAAATCAGGAAAGTCTCAACGATGGATGGCTGGAGCAGAAACTATGATGCCAGAAAATCAATGTATTATTTGTGGAGGTCCTTATTCCGGATATGGACACAACCCTGAACCAATTTTCCCAATGAGTAAAGGAAGGTGCTGTGACACTTGTAATAGCACCGTAGTTATTCCATACAGAATTGCCGGAATGAGAGAAGAGTTTGAAGCAACATCAGCCCACCAAACTAGATACAACATAAATAGATTCAATAAAAAACCATCAAATAGCCCTATTGGTAAAGCATCCACCGGCGTTAAACGCAATGTTTGGAAAAATTTCTTTAGAAAAGATGCAGAAGAGATGTCCGAGATAAAAGTTGGTGATGTTGTAGGAGATGAAACTTATACACACCCATCCCAAGATTTAATTGATGCTTTTGAACGCATCAGGGAGTTCAAAAACAAAGCACCGTTCAATGCAGAAAATATGGAAGTTTTTGAAGCCCCGCAAACCATGACAAAACTCCATACCGGAAAATGGTTTGATGCTGAAGGAATCAACAAGAAAGGGATTAACTGGATTGATACCGAAGAATCTGATTACGATTGGAATGAAGAAGAGGCTGCTATTGATGCTCTTTTGAGTTCTAAAGGCTATTCTAAAATGGGAGGAGGTCAATTTGACACTAACCGAAAATACGCTTGGGTTATTTATCGTTTCCGAAGATACCTTCAAGACCTTGCTGAAAAAATCAAGGGTTACAGAGGAGTTGTTGAAGACCGAGAATACCTTAAGTATATGCATAGCACCCAATTCGTTTTTAGTCCGTGGAAAAACACAGCCAAAAACAAAGTTGCATTGGTCTGGCAGTTTTATGACGATGAAGGACTTGTTTCCGAACCTTACTACAAGTATTTTTCACTCACCACACCTCCTGAATGGTATGACACCAAGTTTGAACTCCACATTGGAGAAGATTACCGATACGACTCATGCCCAATTTGCGATTACAAGAATCCCATGAAATCCATTTCAGACGCTCGCAAACTTGCAGCCCACATTTACAGTCATGGACCCATGATGAACGCCACTCCTTTTGAAGATTTTTCAATTGAAGTTCCGCAGCCTTCTTGGTCTGATGAAGAATCCCTTGAAGTGGAGTGGGGCAATCCTATGGCTCCCAGAATTGAAATCATTGAATCTCAATTACCTTATCTTTATGGTTTTGATGTCGCTGAAGAGTGGTCGCCAACCAAAGCACAAATGGACAGATACAGAAAAAAGACTAAAACTATCAAGGATGGCCTTCGTGCAGCAGGATTCAAACCAAAGAGATAAGAACTAAATAGTTAGACCCACTATTATTTAGTATGTCTATTGCACTTCGTTGTCATAGTTGTCAAGAATGGTTGCACCAACCTAAAAATGGTTGGGTAGTTTGTCTTTGTAATAAGTTAAGTTTATCTTGTGATGGAAAAGTTAGAGGCTTATATTCTGAATTCTGGAATGAAGAAAAAGACCTACATTTTGTTTATGATACTCCTAAAGGGATGTAGGCAAACTACAAATAGTGAAAAAGTCCACAACAATATATGGAGTCTTACCATGATGGTATATTGATGCTGAACTGGATTGCTGAAAGTCAAGTATTAGAAAATCAAGATTATGGTTTTTTGACTAATGTTTATTTAGAAGTTATTCAGTTAGCAGAAGAAATGCCTAATACACCAGAAGGTAGAAAGGTCCAATACGAATTAATACGAGTTTCCAGTCAAATTTCTAACTGCATTGATGATGTAGAAGACCAAATTGATGGAAGTATGTTAGAATACTTTGAATCAACTACAGACGAAATTATGGATGAAGAAGAAGAAGAAGAAGACAATGTAGAATATAGAAAAACAATTACTATACAAAGAGAAATTAATATAGTGACCAGTTGGACAATTGACCGAGTAGAAGGTCCAATCGGAGAAGTGCCTCGTGATAATGTTTATGATTTTTCAGAATTTGATGTAGATGTAATTACATCTGCCGTAGAACAATGGGCATCAGACCAAGGTATTGAAGAAACAATAGATATGGAACAATTAAGAGGAGAAGAAGAAATAAATGATGAGTTATCATTTGAGTTTGATGATGAATTAGCCCCAATTACCGTATATGTCACAGTTACCCAAACATATACATGGGACGGAGATGACAATTATGATTCAAATAGTTGGGAAGAGGCATAAATCTTAAATAGATGATAGTTAATAGACCTACTATGCCTGAAGATTGGATGAGGGATTATTACGGATATAGCCGCATTTGGAACTCCCTACTTAATGGAGCCATACCACAGCACCAAGTTAAAAATCCTGATATGGGAGCCACCTTGCGCCAATTGATTGAGCATTTGGAATCAATGGCTCAAGAAATAGAAAAGAAAGATGATTTTGAGGCAGACATTACACTTCGTTTCAATGATAAAATTTATAGTATTGAAATTAAACAAGTAGCCGGATTAGAGCCTGATAATGAAAATAGTAGCAATATATCAGATGATGACCACAATAAAAGTTCATAATCAGGACACAGTTAATCTTAAATAGAAAGAGATTACTATATTATAGTAGAGGGAACAGTGGGTTCCCTATGAACAATACTTATATAGGAAAAAGATTACTATGGAAAAAAATATATTCAAAAAAACGATGCTTACGATTATGACCGCTATTATGCTTGCTACTATGAGTGCAGGCATAGCCGTTGCTGATGGCAGCGACCCCTTAGACCCATCCGATGGTGGGGCAGATTGGGATGGCGATGGACTTACTAATGCTGAAGAAGCAGACGCAGGAACTAATATGAACAACGCTGATTCAGATGCCGATGGCTTACCTGATGGTTGGGAAGTTGCTAATGGACTTAATCCTACCAATGGTGGAGATGCAAACGGCGACCCCGATGGTGATGGTTTAACTAATGCTCAAGAATATGCAAAAGGAACAAATCCTAATAATGCCGATACAGATGGTGACGGAAAATCCGATGCCAATGACCAATTCCCAAACGACCCTAATGATGGAGAATACTCCGATAGTGACGGAGACGGTATCCCAGACGCATACGACCCTGATTTCCAGGAGTCCAATGCAGGTTCTGGCGATGGCGGAACTGAGGGCGGTGGCGAGTCTGAAGACCAAGGTCAAGGAGAGGGCGAAGGCCAAGGTCAAGGACAAGGCCAAGGTCAGGGTCAAGGACAAGGACAAGGACAAGGACAGGGCCAAGGTCAAGGTCAGGGTCAAGGTCAGGGTCAGGGTCAGGGTCAAGGACAAGGCCAAGGACAAGGACAGGGCCAAGGTCAAGGACAAGGCCAAGGTCAAGGTCAAGGACAGCAGCAAGGTCAAGGTCAAGGACAAGGCCAACAAGGACAGCAAGGCCAACAAGGTCAGCAAGGACAACAAGGACAACAAGGACAGGCTGGACAGCAAGGCCAGCAAAGCGGCCAACAAGGTCAATCGGGTCAATCGGGCCAAGATGGACAACAAGGCCAACAACAAGACAATGGACAAGGCCAACAGCAACAAGGCGGCCAACAAGGAGGCCAACAGTCCGAGCAACAGGCCGAAGAACAGAACGGTCAAAACCAAAATGGTCAAGGACAACAAGAGCAAGGACAGACCCAAAATGGACAACAAGGCCAACAAGGGCAACAGACTGAAACTCAACAACAACAACAACTTGATAATCAAGAACAGAATGGTGAAAACGATAATGATGGTGACGGTATTCCAGATGAGTTAGATTGGGATGATGATAACGATGGTGTTTCAGACATAATGGATTCAACTCCAATGGACCACGATGAAGATGGTATCAATGATTCAGAAGATGATGATGATGATGGAGATGGACTTAATGACGACCAAGAATCCACAGATGGAAACGATATGACAAACATTTACGACCATGACAATGATGGAATTTCAGACAAGGTTGATATGGATATTGACAACGATGGAATTGACAATTATAAGGACTTTTACGACAATGGTTCTTATGCAGGTCGTGACCATGATAACGATGGTTTGAATGATGGAGTAGATACTGATGACGACAATGATAACATTTTGGATGTTGATGAAATTGGTGGAGCATGGTCTAACTATCGCTACGACCACGACAATGATAACATTTGGGACGCTTCAGATTTAGATGACGACAATGATGGACTATCGGATTGGTTTGAAAATAATGATGGAAATTCCCAAACTGGGCAATTTGACCACGACAATGATGGACTTGAAGACCACATTGACGAGGACGATGACGGTGATGGCATCCTTGACATTCTGGAATGATTTAGTTATTTTGCTCCCGAATTAGGGTAGGCAATATCCACAAACAGGAACCTTTAATAAGGTAGAATGCATACCATAAAGTATGCGCCGAGTATTGAGATATAGCCCCTCCCAGTTGAGGAAGATGTCTAAGTCAGAACTGATTGAACACATTGAGAACCGAACTGCCACAATTGGTAAGCGGTCTGTTGATGCTTGGAACGCCAGAAATGATGCAGTGAATCGCATTCATGTAGATTTATCTCCCTTGAATCAAGAGAGTCTGGTCTTTATCGCCAACTCATTCAATTCTAAAAATTGAAATAGCAATAGAACGGAAGTGATGGCATGGGTAAATCAGCCAATAGTAGAGGGATGTCAGACCACCAAGATTCTGACCATTTTTCCTATGAGAGAAATTGGGTGGAAATTGAAGATATGTTAGCCAAAGCCGAAAAGGTTAAAAATATGCATCACACTAATTTTTTAGCGGCTAGTAAGAAGCAAGAGAGATTATATCACGCTCGTAATTTCAAAGCATTAGAAGGAGTCTGTAAGACACTTAGATGGACACTTGGAGATAAAAACATTAAGCACCCATTAGATTAAAATTAAGGGGTCGTAGTTTAATTTGGAAGAACGCTCGGTTTGCATCCGAGAGGCTGTGAGTTCAAATCTCACCGACTCCACTATCAAACCTTAAATAACAGGGAGCATAAGTTTTACATATGAGTTTCTGGGTGAGTTCATCATATAACGATTTGTTATATCCAATTGCCACCTTTGATTTACAAAGTGGAATGCGAGCCATGCTTATGAATCCTGAAGTTCAAGACGCAGGACAAATGTGGCAATCTGATTATGGAGAAGTAAAAACATTAGCCGCATGGAGAAATAGTTATGTTCTCACCACAAATCCAGATGGAAGTTATTTGGCCGTTGAGAAATTTCCTGGTGGGGCCTCTATGTTACCAATTACATTAACTCCAATTCCAGGACCTATGATGGCCGAAACCTTTGAGGCTCACGGAGATGCAACTTTAACTCTACCTACATGGCCTGAAAAAGCCCGTGTTTTACCTCCTACCTACATAGACCGCTATGGTAAAGAACAAACTCGCTATCCCGTAGGAAGAGGTTCAGGAGAATCTCAACCATGGGAGAATCCTGATGATTGGGTAATAGTCACCGGAACTTGCACTCAAATGACACAAACTTGTGAAGACCCACCTTCCGAAATTAAATGGACTGCATCAGCCCATGAAAGCACCCAAAGAGCCTATGTAAAAGGTGGCAAACCTCAAGAAGCATATTTGAAGTGTTATGAGTGTGATGGAACTTGGACCGAAAACACCGAAATTGTGGATATGTCCCAAGTATGGCATTGGATTTACAATGAAGAGCCAGTTAGGATGCCAAAAGGTTGGAGAGTAGATGCCAACGGACACCTTACTAATTTACCTATTGATTTGAATGTCAGTAGCAAAGCCGATGCTCTATCTAAAGGAGTAGGAGTAATCACCGCAGGAAGTGGGAATATTGGTGGTAAAAAATGGACTTATGATTTACCTTGCACTTATTATACCGATGCTGAGTCATCACAATTTTCTGAAAGTGAATGTAATGCACTTGGAAACTCTGCCATACAAGGAGACTCCGAGTATCTTAATTGGGCCATTAGTGAAATTAAAGAGTATGCCAACAAAGTAGGCATCCAAACATTTTGGTGGGTATTAAATCCCTTATTTACTGCTACTTGTGGAGATAAGAAAGATGCTAATTATAATGCTTCTGCATATTACATAGATAACACCCGATGTAGTAAAAACCAAAGTAGTGGAGGCAACGGAGGGTCAGACGAAGGTTCAACATCATGGGGTCCAATTATCGCCGCCGGAGCAGTTATCGGATTGGCGACTTGGGGCGCAACTATCTATGGAGTGGGTATTTGATGGGAACCGTTCTAACCAATCCATATGAACTAAACTTTGGAGGGCTTGCTGCCCGTAATGCTGAAAACATTAAGGAAGCCGAAACCACATCAGGATTATTATCAAGTGAAACCCGAACTACAAGTTGTAATTCACAATATCCAAACTCACAAGTGGAAATCTATGAACAAACCAGAGTTCACCCAAACCCATACAATAACTCTAACCTTACTGTGACTTGTGAAGGATATGGCTATCCCGATAGCACAGGCTATCAAATCAGAAATTGTGGAACCCGATACGAAGTAAGGGGATTAAATGGAAATGTCAAAGGCACAGGCAGCCCACTTTACCTCCCCGAAAGTGATTTTCAAGGAGATATATTTACCAAAAGTTATCAACAATACTACTCATCATTAGTTGATGCTCGCATGGTTAGAGATGCAGAAGTCGCACATTGGAATGTCTTTAGGTTAGAAGCAGGATGCAAAGATTCTAAGGCTTTGAATTATTCTCCAGGAGCCTCTACAGGCAACTGCCCCTGTGAATCGGCTACTCCAGTATGGACTCAAGGACAAACTGGCCTCAATAATCCACAATTACAAAACATTGCTGAAAGAGCAGGAGATTGTAGTTGTTTGATGCCTCCGACTAATTTAGACGGACAAGGTTATTTAGTAGAAGAGTGGGTTATAGATGAACCCCACCCGATATTTTCGTGGGCATGGGAACGAGATAGTTCCAAGAGTGTATTGCCTCAATCTGGAGAGGAAGATATATTATATGCAATTGCTAAGAAGGGATGGAAAGCCACAGGTTTGAATCCTCCACAAGAATTTATTGTCAAGAAAACTCTTGCACCAAGCAGTTGGAGCAAATACCGACTCACCACAGCCACAGGCTTTGCTAAAATAGGTTGTTTAGACAATACAGCCATGAATTATGACTCTGAAGCCACTATTGATAGCCAAGATTGTAAGTATTGCACCGATTCAGACACAAATGCTACTATTTACAACCAAGAAACTCAAAAGTGTGAATGTATTGAAGGTTATAGCCTCAAAGTAGGGCTATTTGGGTCAAAATGTAAAAAAGGTGTGGCTAAATCAGGCACAAAGCAAGGCAGCGACCCAAAAGATGAAGATGAAGATGAAGGAATGTCAGTTGGAACTTTAATGGCTGGTATTGCAGGAATCACCGTATTAGGATTAACAGTATTAACTTTATCCGGAGGTAAATCTAATGAGTAATTTTGATTTAGACCACACCTATGCAACTGGAAATGGAAACAATCGGGTTCAAGAAACTGTGGATTGCAGTTGGGGCTATCCTGAATTTATTAAATCCAAGATAGTTAATCCAATGTTAGGAATTCAAAGTTATTATGATATGTGGGCTGGAAGAGGCTTAACTGCCGAAGTGTTTGAAGGATTCAAATCACAAGCGGGATGCGATGGCCCCCAATGTTCTGACTCAAACACAGGTTGGAATAAAGAATCTTGTGTCAATGCGGCCCAACTACCTGCAGATTGTTACTGTAAATGTGACGGAGACAACTATTTCAAAAATGGCAAATGTAATAAAAAGGCAAAGATAAAGAGCCAATCCAATAATGTTACCGAAGTTGAGCCTCCATTTACGCCGATTCAGATATTGATGGGTGTTGGATTCGCAACCACCATATTAGTTACTGCAGCAATATTTATGACAGGAGATAAAAAAGATGCTTAATCCGTTTGGCACCAATGCTCATGTGTGGCAACCTATTTTTAATCCATTTTCATTTCTTCACGATGTTTATGCTTCTGAAGATGTATCTTTTGGAAGTAGTTATGATTTAATAGGCCACAAAAACAGCCTACACTCTGCGATAGAGTATGGTTATGTGTATTTAGCAGATGGAAGTGAAAGTGATAGATTTAGTTACAACAATTCCCACACTAAATACCTAACTATTCATCCCTATGGATGCAATTATAACACTGACTTTTGCGGACAAGTTTTCAAAATAAAACCCAATGCAGGTTACACAGTAAATCTCAAAAATAGCGATACAGGAACAACTTATTCCATCACACCATCTAATCCTTTTGAAATGCCATTAACCCATATGGCCTATCATAAGTTTGAGTTTTTATCAATTACAAAAGATGAAGCCGAAGAAACAGAGCCAGAATCAGATGAAGAAGAAACCGACCCTGACCAAACGGATGATGGCTCTACAGTCACTTCTCAAAGTTTTTCTTTCAAGCCAGTTGATACTGACGAAACAGAAAAAAGCAATATAGGATTTTATGTAGGTGCTGTGGCAGTATTAGCAGCCAGTGTTTGGTATTTTACATCTCAATAAACTTAAATAGACGAAAGACTAACTATTTAGCATGGACTTCAAGTTAGACCCATATGTTATCGGTGGAGTTATAGCAATTTCCGGCGGTGGATATTTAATTATTAAAGCCTATAATAATTATAGTGCTGTTTCCGTTTGGAATACAATTGGTATGATAACTGTTGGAAGCGCATTTGCGTGGGCTGGAGTAAGAATATTTTCCGCTAAATCCACAGGTGAGAAACAGGAACAAACCAAAAAGATTAAGGAAGATGTTACCAAAGCAATCGCAGCAGTTGGAGAAGAATCAGCCGAAGTTGCTGCGGCAGAGGGTGAACATCCAATAAAGTTGATATGGGACTGTTCAAAGTGTGGAGGATTAGGTTATAATAGCACCGCAGACGAACCCCTTGATGAAGATGGAGAATCTATGGGACCAGAACATTGTCCAAAGTGCGGAGGAACAGGAACCCAAAAAGACCATGATAAACGGTATCATGGTGCAGAATCATATGAAGCAGAATTTTCTGAAAGTCAGCGAGAAAAACTTGCTAAGAAGGGACTTGCCCTTCCTGATGGTTCATTCCCAATTCGTAACAAACAAGATTTAAAAAATGCAATTAAGTCATCTGGTCTTTCTAAGAACAAGGCTGCAGCAAAGAAATTTATTAAACTTCGTGCCAAGCAACTTGGAGCGATGAAGGAACTACCTAAAACATGGTGATATTATGATTAACAATCCAGTAGCATATTACAAAGAAATGGGATTAACCTCTCTTGATTCCTTAGTTTATACAGGTTCATTAGTTGGTGCTCTCGGAGGAATTCTCGGAGTAGTCAATGGAGTTCGTTATAGTCAAATGAAACAAATTGGAGTTTTCGCCATTATGACCGTGGCTTGTGGCTTTGGTCTAATGGAAGGCTTAGATATTGCTAACAAGTATTATCCAAAAGATGAATAAATTAGAGATGATTTTATGGAAAACTACCCAGCAAAATTCTACGCTGCTGAAAAAGGCAAACCACTTCACATTATTGGATATACCTTGGCTCTTGCATCAATGGCAACGGGTGTTTTAGAAATAGGACATGGTATTTACTATGGACTAAAGGGAGAAGGTAGCACTATGGGCTACGCTCTTGGGCCTGCAATTTTAATTGGTAGCGGAATCACAGCCTATTCATACCTTAAATATGCTGGAGTTGTTTATTGATGAAACTCTATGTTGAAGCATCCAGCAAAAAATCTTTAATTCAAAGGCTTGCCTCTGGAGAAGAGATTAGTGGCTATAATTATTCAATGTTTGGTGGCGGTGGCCGCTATATGTTAGATGATAATCTTGCAGATGGAACCATTATAGCAATTTATAGTCAAATGTCACAAGGAAATCCTGTTGCTAAATCATGGGGAACTTGGACCAATAAAGTATTGAAATCAGAAACTTTTGAAGCCATGACTGTTGATGAAAATCAATGTTCCGTTTGTGGTTCTGAGGCAGTCCATCATTACAAAAATGGGGCAGTTCAATTATGCGATAAACATTTTCAACAACAATTTGGGAGATATAGTGCAGAATCATTTGAAGCAACAAATGGTTGGAAAGTAACTTGTAGCAAATGTGGTGTTCAAGGACATAATAAATCCACTTGTGGAAAAACTCCAAAAACTTATGTTCGTAAGACCATCAAAAAAGATGATGCTATGCTCATGACGATGCTGGACCAATGGCATACTGGAATTAGAGGAGCACAAAGAAATGGATATATTATGGGAATTACAGGCATAATCGTAGGATGGTTTATTAACAATCAGTTCTTCTGTAGGAAGTGAGAGCCATGTCCGACCCACTAAAAAAACTACTTGAAGAAGAGCAGAAGAAAATAGATGCTAAACTTCAGTATCGTAGCGCATCACAAGGAGAAATTAAACTTCCTGATGTATTGCCAAATCTCTATCCATTTATGCCGAAAAATGAAACTCCTGCATGGACTAAAGAGATAACAACTCAAGATTCTGATAAATTAAATGCAGCCATAGAACAGCAAAAAGAAAAACAATCTAAATTAAATGATGTCTTAGGACAGCCGACTCAACACAGAGGCAGTAAAAGAAGGCTTAAATAACAAGCCTGACTAAGTTAATATATGAGTATTCGTAGGCAGGGATGGACTGTCCAATGGGACGATGATGGAAGCGTCCCCGTATCGGACTTTACCGGATTATCTACAGGAGAATCTATTTTTTATAATAATCCTGGAGCCACTAATGCACTAACCTCAAGAAATCGGACTGGAATAGACCAATTTTTAGTTCTTCAATATTATGGGAGCACACCAGGAAGAGTCAATGTCACAGAATCAGAATTAGATGACCCTGCCGCTTGGTGTCCAGGAACTTACATGAACTATAAGGTAGGAACTACCTATTACTTCCAAGACCTAACAGGAGTTCCAATGGAAGGAATGCCAGGAAGTGCAGCACCATATCCAATTAGCATTAGTAATGGTGTTGGAACATCAGGATATAGACCAGTATTAGGAGATAAGACTTACATTCCAGTGGAAATTCCTCCTGGAACTGATTGGGATATTATTTTAACAGTTATTAATCCATTTGTGGACCCAAGACAACCTTTGGATTGTTCAGCAGCATCTCAATACACATGGACGGCGAACTAATATGATTGTCACACCAGGCGTTACGGATGATACACCTCAGACGGCATTAACTATCAATTTATTGGAAAAAGTCTTAGAATACCGCTCACCACTCACATTTCCAAATAATCCATGGCCTGACGCATATACAATAGCAAATATGAGCGGATTTTCTTGGAGAGACCCAGGCAACCCCCGACCAAATCCAATTCCTCAATCTATCGTAGTAAGGGAAACTAAAATTGCTAATGATATTTACTTTGTGACCGGCACAATAGACTATCGGTGGTTTTTTGACCAATATGGATTCGGAGCAGCACAACCAGAAGTTCCTATCAGAGATGGATTCCTTGCGTGTTGCAGATTAGATAAACTAAATGATTTATCAGCATGGCATATACTATTTGATAGAGGAATTCAAAATATTTATAATTCTAACCCAGCCTTGAATGTTGCATCAGCAAATCCTCAAGTCCCAAGTGGTTTAGCACAAATTCCAGATAGCGACCCTACATTAGATGGCGGGATGTATGGAATGGCAGTAAGTGATGGATTTGGAATCAATGATATTTTGAACTATAATTCACCAACGGATGGAACTGCTCAAATTACTCAAGGGGTTTGGTGCCACACCGTTGGAGGAGTAGGCATAACTGCTACAGCAGGAACTATTATTAACAATGCATTACCAGTAGGTGGTCAAGTATCATATCCCATACATCATATGTATTATGCTATTCCATTAGATGGGGTAACAGATGGAACTGTATTAAATACTAATTTAATTCCTGCAGCCATTAACACAGCGTTTAATGTTTCTAATACATACAATATTAATAATTATGCTGTATGGGGTGAATTAGTAGTTATTGGAGTAGGAGAATCATCCATAACAGGAGCAAATGCAGCACCAGTAATAGGAGGAAATCCTAATTATTCTGGTGTATCTACAGTTCCAATGTTATTTGGAAGCGACCTTCCGACAGTATCTTCTAAAAATTATGGACCCTACACAGCAAATAGTTTAATTGATAATTTTACTGGAACATTAAAGCCAATACTTGGAGGTGGCATGATTGGATTTTATAGAGATATTACACTCACAGGGTCCACAGATATGACAAACACCATTGGAAATGAGGCTAACAGCCTATTGGGACAATATATGGCTGTCGGTTGGGCATACACTTATGCAAGTGGAGTTGCGACTTCTGCTATAACCAGCCCATTGGTAACCATTGGGACATTAGAATTATCACAGACTATTTTTGCAGCCAATCGTTCATATTGTAACACCCCAACAGGAGCCGCCCCTAATCCATTACCAACTACACCTATTGCTCGTCAAACTGATGGAATAGCAGCCCCAACCCCAGACCAACAAGAAGGCACAGATGTTTTGGATGGGTCATATTATACAGCAATACAACAATTAAGCACCACTCAAGGAGGAGATGAACCAATTTTGTTAAGGTTATATGTCCCACAATTTGATGCAGCCGGAAAGCCATGGGAAAATTTAACTCACATAACTTATCATTATACTTGTAAAAATCTTCTTAATGCAGCATTAGGATTTATCCCCCAACCAAATGGGAACTTTGACTTTATGCAGATAGGCCCTCTAATTTCTTCTAATACGGAATTAAATACTTGGCAAACATTCCCAACAACTGAGGAAAGAGGATTTCAAAACACCAATTTATCTAACACATTTATTTATGGCACAGCATTTGCCAGACCAGACTCACAAAATATTCAATCCGGAATTCAGAATTGGGGCAAAGCCTACAACAATGTGCCTCGTTTTTCTGCAGACATAAGAGGTTTTTGTGGAAGTTATTCACCAACTAATGATACTGCTGCAGATTGGGAAACAGTTCGCCCATATATTTTAACCTATGATACAGCCAATGGCTCCACTATACTTCCAGATTATGCAGCGATGTTAGCAGGGAGTTTTTGGTCTATTGCCATCACCGCTTCTTGTTTCTTTGATTATGGAACCACACCTACTGCCACACCACTACAAGATAGCGTAGTTGCAGAGATGAATCAATATACTGCTCAAGTAGCAGTTCCATTAGACACCACAGCATACCTCACAGGAGGAGTCATGAATATGGCCTATGATTTAGATAGAAATCAATGGGTTATAAGTATTTCAGCAAATCGTAATGGAGCCGAAAATAACCCTGCTTGGTTTATGGCTGCCAATTCTAATTTATCTCGCTATGCATTTTTCAAAACAGCCGGTATCAAAAATCCTATATTGGCCCAACTTGATGCTACACAAATAGGGCCTCCACGGGGTCCTGGTGCCCCACAAACAACTTCATTCATGTTCACAGATTGTGCCGGAGGCTCCGATACATTCAAAGCATATACATTAGGAGGAAACTTTGGTTCAGCAGATGGAGTTGGAGGAGTATATACTGGATTTGCTGATGGATTCCCAGGAATTAGTGGAGCAATTCAATTAACCAAAATGGAAGCAGTAGGTGGAAAATCAGTAGTTATGTGGGTTGATTATTTACTGTTTGATGGAGTAGATTCTCTTATCGCCACAGTTGTTCAAGAATTGGGATTATCAGTTACCGTTGAAAATGTAGAATGGTATAAGCGAAAAATGATTAGTGGAGATGTTCTTAACATGACTAATGAAGAAATAGAGGCTTGGGTTCAATCACAACAAGCAGAATACAGAAAGATGCTTATTGATAATGAGCGTCAAGGTAGAGTTCGCAGACGAAGACGACAACAATCTGCTATTGCACATGATTTAGAAGAACAAATACAAGGAGAGTTTGTAGTTTCAGAAATGGACTTTATAGAAGGAGATTTCATTGAAAGAAATTTGAAAAACATTAGTGCATTCCCTGACCAAGATGAAGCATTAAAACATCAAATTATTACAGATGAACAATGGAATAGTTTAGATAGCCTATATGGAACCCCCGTTCCTAAGAAATCAACTTCCTTAGAACGGAAAAGAAAATCCACTAAACAACCGAAAAGTGACGCAGAAGACGAAAAACCTTAAATATCCGAAATGAGAAGTCATTAGTGGTTGATATGGATAAGAAGCAATACGAAAGAAATATAACTGTGAATGCTACCGAAGATTATTTGGTAATGACAACTGCTAAAATACCTGCTGGAGTTTGTCTAAAACAAATTTTGATACCACCCTCAAATAATGGTTACAGTGAATATTTACAAATGTTTGTGTCCATGGATACAGAAGTAATTTATACCGGCCAATACATACCAGATGGAATCAATGTTTCCATTGAAGATGGAGGGTATGATAAAGAAAGAATATTAATGTTTTCATTATCTTGTAATTTATGTCCTATGGATGTGATGGAATTTCTACAAGAATCCTTTTTCAGAGTTAAAATCTTAGGCGATTATATAGATGGGTATATCATCGGGGACGATTCAACATCCGCATATAATACCGAATTTTGTTTAACTTGGGTATAATGCTATCATAAGAACAATTAAATAGGAATAACTACCTAAACATCTCATGGCATCCCTGATGTTATTTACTGGAAAGGGCGGAGTAGGTAAATCTACAGTATCTGCCGCTACTGCCCAACACTGGGCCTCACAAGGATATAAAACCATTTTGGTGTCCTCCGACCCAGCCCACAGCACTGATGATACTCTCGGAGTATCAGTAGGACTCCAAACTACTAAAATTGGAGATAACTTTTGGGCCAGAAACATAGACGCAGAACGAGAAGCCAAGATATTTGCACACTCTCTTAATGAAGCCAGCAAAGATACTTTTGAGAAACTTATGCCAGGTGTAGATGCTGATTTATTTAGTGATATGGCGATGTTTCCAGGCATAGATGAGTTCTTTGCTTTAGAAGAAATATCAAAGTTAGTGCATTCTACGGATTATGATATAGTAGTTTTTGATACAGCCCCTACGGGACACACCCTTAGAGCCTTGACCGCACCAGATTATATTAAGACATTTCTATTAAAAATCCTTCGTATGAAAGCCAAAGTAGAAAATCTCAAAGGAATTTTATTCCGCAAGAATGATACTGCCTCAAAGTTAGTCAGCATTTTAGAAGCCGTTTGTGAAAAGATTGACAGGCTCAAGGTATTACTTCGCAATCCTGATTGGGTTACAGTTAATTTAGTATCTATTCCTACCGAAGCCGGATTTCAAGAGTGTTACCGAACCATTCGCTTCTTAGACTCACAAAAAATCAAGGTTAAAAATATCATCATTAATAATATCATCCCTAATTTTGGAGAACAAGTTTGGGAGGCTGCCGCAACTAATATGGCTACTGCCTTAGTAAAATGTGAATATGATAATCAACAACCATATTTAGCCAGATATAGTGATGTCTGCAAATTGCATCAAATTAAATTAGTCGGAGTCTCCAGACTTCCTTATGAGCCCAGAGGAGAAAAACTCAAAGATTATGCTAACCTATTGTGGAATCCAAACTCTGGACTAACTTATGACGCTATATACTCTCTCACCACCACCCCAAATAAAGTCCAAGTTAAGATTCCATTTGCCGCCGTTTCTAAGTGGGAAGTTTCAGAAAATGAAATTAAATATCAATTTGACGAATTTAACTTTGGACATGGAGAATTATGGTATTACATACCACACCCACCAAAGGCTGAGGGAAAACCTCAAGTTAGGAAATACAAGGATATGGTGACACTCTCATGGAGCCGATAACAATAGTATTTATTTGGATGTCCCTTTTAACATTTATCGTAGCAAGTTTATCTTTTTGTAGTATTTATTTTGTATGGTGGTATATCACTTTAAGAAATCCTAAACTTACTGAATTAATTGTAGATGCTTACAAAATAAAAAATGAAGATAAACTTAAATAGACGGAACGGTAAGTTATTGTCATGAACGCTGTTCCATTGATTGCTACTGTCGGAGTTGTAGGTGCTGGTGCAGCCTATTATTATTATCAAATGTATTGTCCCGATGCTAATATGAGCCGAGATGATGCTGGCGATTGTATCTGTGCAGAAGGATATTACCTTGACCCAGAAGATGACCAAAAGTGTGTTTCACTATCAGTAACCGAAGCAACCGAATGTAAGGGTGTTTTAGTGAATGGAGTTTATGTTTATGATGCAGACGGTGACGACCTCACAGATATTCTTGCTGATGAAACCGAAGATGCTCAAATTGACTGTTTGCTATGTAATGCCTGTGAAGGTAGTTCTAAGCAAGCCCAAGACGGCCGTTGCTTGCGATGCCAACCTGCGGCTACCCAAGCAGAATGGCGTGAGTCTGATGCACTAAGTCATGGAGAGAGTTATTCTGAAGTTCCTACTACTGCACCTTCTGATGACCCAAGCGGTTGGATTCCTAATTATGAATTAGCCCAAGCAGCCAAGGCCACCCCTGCTAACCCACTTTCTGCAGATTATGAATGGACCCTTGTTACTGAAACCTCTGCTAATGATGCAGAAGAAGTTGGACCTCAATACACACCATTCCAATATGCACCAACCACCGGATTTACGACTACTGACCCATCTTCGTGTCCAAGCCAACAATGGTAATGTTATATAGTTGGTGAGATAATCTCACATTATGTATCTTACATTTGATTGGGATGATGTAGAATATGATGAACCAATAGTTCAAACTGCTATGAAAGAATTACAACATCGTTACGGTTTTGGAAATGTTTGGTATCGGATTTCTTCATCAGGCGAGGGAATCCATGTAATTATTGCTAACTTATTATGGAATGGTAATTTAGGAATTATGGAAATAACTCCACAAGAGTTTGAAAATGAATTCACACTAACTGTAAGAAAAGAATTTTCTGAACCTCCATGGGGATTAGAATGCAAAGGTCGTTTAATTTCTGATTCTGTTAGGACTAAAAATGGTTTCCGCACAGGAAGGATATTTTCTGCTAAAAATGATAAGTCCGCAGGAGAGTGGATTCCATATGTCTGAATTACCAGAATGGTTAGAAGATTTTGTTTCTATTGTAGAATTAAAGCAACATCAAGGCTTTACATTTTACATTAATGGGGAGGCATCTCAAGACTCAAGATATATTGTTACTTCTATGTGGCAGGGTCGTTCAATTCACGCTCTTAAACAGAAGATATAAATACAATGAAGAACACACATATATTATGAGCACAGAAATGCGATATTGGAAGCGTGTAGGATTCGCTGTCAGCGAAGGCCAAGCATTAGAATTAATTGACAGATTGGCAGATAAGCCGCATGGCTCTGTTTTGGATGATGATTTGGAAGAATTTGATAGCGTAGGAGGAGACCAATCTCCACTTACTATGGCTCGTGAAATTGAGCAATTATTTGAAAGAGATTATGATGAAAAAATAGATTTACAATTAGATGAGTCTATTAACTGGATTATAGTTGCTATGGAATTTGAACGCAACAAGAAACAATTTGTTAAAGATTTGAAGGCAGAAGGTAAAACTCTGGCAGAAGCCAAAGAACTTTATGAATTCGCTAAAGCAGACATTGTTCGCAAAGCACTTGACCTCCCAGATATTGAAGAAGTTCAAGAAATGATTGAGGACCAACAAAGACCTCGTGATGGAAGAGGAAATATACTCACTGATGAAGAAATTGCACAGCGTCAAGCAGCAATAGAGGACTCAAAGGAAACAAATGAAGAGGAATGATAATGGCCGAAGATTCCAAAGGCTATGATTTTTCCAGAGACCCACTTGCCGAACAACCTAAAGCCAAGAGAAAGCCACTTCCACTAACTGAAACATTAGTGTTAGATATTGTGGACTATATGTTAGCCAATAAAGGCTATGGTTATTCCACACAAATTTCATCGTATATGGTAGATTATAAACCACGCCGTTATACATCTCGTGAAGTAGTAGGGATTCTTCGTAATAGACCTTGTTTCCGTCATGCTCAAGCCAAAGATAGGAAGGGAGGCATCCGATGGAGATTGGATGTATTGGCTTTAGAGAAATATCTAACTCAAAAAGGCTATGATGAACGAGCCACAGAACGAGGTATCTTTGATAAAATTAAAGAGTTAAAATGGAATCAAATTAATAGCACAATAAATGCTTTAGAAAATATGATGCCTGAAATTACTGACCCTTCTGACGACACCATTAATATCTGCTATGAAAACATAGCAACTTTGTGGTCTTAATCAAACAATATTTATTCGGATATTGGGATGTATATTCGGATTGATTGTCCGAAACGCACAAAGATTCATATATCAAGAGCAACCTATACTAATTATGGTCTGGTTTATCCGTAGGTATATCAAAGGAATTAAAAATTCCGGAACTAGTGATGTCAAGGTTTCAGATAATGAAATTAGCATTCCACAGTTTGTAGATTTTTGTCATCGTCAAGGAGAAGGAAAATATATTTTGGGACAACGAGGAAAAGGCATTCGTGGTTTTAAGAAAATTACAGATTGTATCGTAGAGGGTGCAGAATTAGTAGGTAATTGGCAACCCAACAAAGTATTCGCTGCAGAAGAAGTATCAGTAAAGAAAAATATTCGTTTAGGCGACCTTGGAGATACCGAACTTTTAGATTTAATGAGTTCTATGTCTGATACAGATATTTCATCATCAGATGATTTCTCTAAGTTTAAGTCTGATTTAACCTCAATTCATGCTGAAATTGCTAGTAGAGGAATAAATGGAGGAGCAAAAAGTGAACCATCTATGGAAATCAAGGCTGCTGAACCAGTAGCACTTAACCCAAACAAACCATTAGCCTCTGCAGGATTTGGAGTAGGAAAATCAGGATTGGCTATGGGCTTCGTAGGAGGACTCATGGTTGGAGTCGTAGGAACTATGATGTATTATAAATCTAAGATGGATGGAATTAATAGTGATTTAGAAAGAATTAATAAACAACTAAATGAGGCTGAATCTGCCATCAAGAGAGCAGAATCCAGAGAACAGAAAAAGGAAGCGGTTGCTTCTGCAGTTAAAAAGCATGACTCACGAATGAGTTTAGACTCAGCATTTTTGAGCAATTATAACCGCAATCAAGGACCCTCAATGTGAGGAGTGATTCAACATGGAATTAAAAGAAATGAAAGATATGCTTGGAGCATATAAACAGTTGTTAGAGCGTGAAAAGCAGATGGCTTTAGAACAACACTTTCAAGGATTTATGGGTCAATTGAAAATTGATAATATTGAATTGAAAACTGAATTGAAAACACAGTTCTCTTCCTTAATTGATTTATTGGAGGAAAAAATCCCTATGGACCAAAGAATGTTAGCCGTTATTAATTCACCATTTATTTGGAATGTTATGCAACATAAAACTTCTGCTAAGGAGCGGGAATTACGCAGACTAACTGATGAGATTTCTTCATTTATTAAAGGAGCCTCTCAAGGAGCACAAAATGAACAACAGTTTGTTCAAAATCTTTTAGCAAATTCATTAAAAGAAGTAGCAAAATCTATTGAATCCGGTGAATTAAAAGCCGCAGATAGCCCCGTTATGTCATGGATAGATTCAATGAAGGGCGGATTATCAGATATATTTGATAAAGAGAAGATTTAACTACCATGCCGAACACAGTAGATATGGTGATATAATGTCCGAGTTTGATGATACCATCCACACCGATAGAGACCCCCAGCCTGAGCCATCAGCAGGGACTACTACCAATCAGAAAAAACTTGAATCAAAATCATTAGTAGAGATGCTTACTGCTGATGGAGATATTAATGAATTAGGTAAGCAATTAAACTTAGATTCTGATATGACTGAAAAGGTGTTGCTACCACTGGTTAATTTCCTTGATAAATATGGAGTGGGAGAAAGTCTTTCTACCAACCAAACTGTCAATAAAGGGGTAGGACTATTCGGATTTGTCTCCGATGTGGCTCCCATTTTGCGCTCGGCTACCGAGTATTTCCAAGGCAAGAAAACAGAACTATCCAATGATGATGAGGCATTCTTAGAACGAATTAAGGAGGCACAGAACTTTGATTCTATGAGTTTATTTGTAGGAGATGAAGTTGAAGATGATGATTCAGAACCTGAAATCCAACAAGTCCAAGAACCTGTTGGACCACCACCTGCAAACCCATTTACTGATGGACCTGTTGATTGGAATCAGATGTTAGGAGTAACTACACCATCACATAATGTAAATCAATCCCAATATAGTTCTATTGCTCAAGCCAAGAAGCAAAGTTCCGGAGGAATTACAGGAATTGAAGCCCTAGCCGCAGAACAAGGATTATCAATATCACAAGTTACAAATGACCGTCAA
>Ga0209711_10001736_pt1 | contig 20657 bp, 12 predicted proteins | sample ArcticOcean_MG_C_7_FD_187441 | JGI IMG/M metagenome (GOLD analysis project Ga0209711, IMG submission 187441) | Marine microbial communities from western Arctic Ocean - ArcticOcean_MG_CB11_88 (SPAdes) (version 2) | ecosystem: Environmental > Aquatic > Marine > Oceanic | place: Arctic Ocean...
ACATCCGCGACTTCAACGCCACCATCCTCCACCTCCTAGGCATCGACTACAAACAATTCTCATTCCCCTATCAAGGCCTAGACCAAAGAATCACCGGAGTAAAACCCGCCCGCATCATCAAAGAAATCATCGCCTAAGCGGAGTAAACATGATGAAGCGAGTTTAACCACGAATCTCCACGAATGTGGTGTATGAAAAAGCATTTTTTGGCCACCGCAGCTCAAAGCACCAAGAGCACGACCCAAATATTCGTGTGCATTCGTAGTCAAAAAAACAAAACACCAACCCAAGAACCCTGCTGAAGGCACCGCAGAAAATCTCCTTGGCAGGATGAGTCAACAATCTACAATCTCTAAAATGGACACACCCACACGCCGCCAGTTCCTCTCATTATCCGGCATCGCAGCAGCCACCGCAGCTACTGGATTAGTATCCGCACCTTCTTTATTGGCTCAGGATAAACAAAAAGAAAAACCTATTGCGGACCAACGGAACCCATGGATTTATCACTTCAAAATTGGCGAAATCGATGCCTGGTCCATCAGTGATGGCTTCATGAATATCCGCCAAGGTCTTAGCCTCATGTATCCAGAGTCCGAGCGCAACAACATGGCACAGGCACTCAAAGAACAATCCGAACCGCTCGACCACCTTCCTCTCTACGTAAACATCTTGGTCATCAAAAAAGGAAACGAAATCGCACTCTTCGATGCAGGATTCGGCGCGCCTGAGAAAAACAACAGAGGTTGGTTAGTCTCTGGGCTTGAGCAAATAGGTATCAAGCCGGATGACGTTACCCACACCTTCCTCAGCCACACGCACTCGGATCACATCGCAGGATTCACCACTGACGGCAAACCTACCTTCAAGAATGCCGCCTTCTACATCACCCCAGAAGAATACAAGTACTGGCGCTCGCCCAATCCAGATTTCTCCAAAACCAAACGTGATCCCAAAGCCATCCCCGGCATGATCAAAAACGCACAGAAACACCTAGAAATCCTTACCCCTAACAAACAGTTCTCACCCGTAGGAGCCGAGCTGTTAGGCAGAGCCGTCACCATCGAAAACGGATTCGGTCACACCCCTGGTCATGCTCTCTTCCGCATCCGTTGCCAAGAGACAAACGAAGAGCTCCTCCACACCGTAGATCTCGCTCACAACCACATCCTCATGTTCCAAGACCCCACCTGGAACATTGGCTGGGACAACAACCTCGAAATGGCTGCCCAAACCCGCAAACGCGTCTTCTCCCAAGCCGCCGCCAAGAAAACCCGCACCTTCGGCTTCCATCTCCCATTCCCCGGCCTCGGCCGTATCGCCCCAAAAGGAAAAGGCTACACCTGGATTCCAGAGAGGTTGTTTTGGTAGTGTGAGAGTCAGTTAAGCCTTCTTTCCAACCTCAACTTATAAATCTCATTCGCTTTTAGTCCTGAAGGGACGCAGGCTTCAAAACCCAGTGTTTCAACACTGGGTACGATCACCACCCCAAGAACTGTGCTGAAGGCACAGAGGATAACTATTCATAAGTTTAAGGGTTCTGAGCCTGTAGACATGATCGTCCCAGCCCGGTTTAAGCTAACCTTTACAGCTCAACGCTGGCCAAATATTAGGCTAACTTCCCAGCGGTTTCAGCGATCAAGTGACGGGAACCCACCGCAAAGATAGCTTATTTTTATCGTAGACTATGAGGGGCTGCCTTTTCTAAGATGAGGGCACTGCAGTTCCATCCCAATAGGCTTGATCCTCAAGTGCATAGTGTGCACCGAGATCGACAGAGATGATCATATTTTCTGGCGCCCCGTGGGAAGGATCTGCTCTACTGCTCATACCATCCTCACAGTTATACTGGATTGATCGTTTGATGGAATGATTTGAAAGTGCTATTTTCGCTTCCACGGCGGAGCTTAGAAGTAATAAATGACTTCATTTCACATCGTCCATGCTAGGACGGCTTATGTGGCTCAAAGGTGGTGGATTGGTAGAAGGATTTTGCGTTAGTGGCTTTTACTGCCGCTTCTTGGAGAATGGACTGGAGGCGGATAGTTTTTCCTTTTCCTCTTCCTTTGTGTGGTGATTTTCTGATCGAAGTGCCGTCTTTCTGGATAATGTGAGCGTTTTGGTTATCGTCGAAGGCGGTCTTGAGGATTTCTGTGAGACGTTTCTTGGCTTTTGAGTCCGCGATGGGGATCATGAGTTCTACCCGCTTTTCTAGGTTGCGGGTCATCCAGTCTGCTGAGGAGATAAATACCTCTGGGTTGCCCCCTTTGTGGAAGTAGAAGATGCGGGCGTGCTCCAGGTAGCGGTCGATCACTGAAATAACTTCAATGTTCTTGGAGAGGTTTTTGTCCTTGGGCTTGAGGCAGCAGATACCTCGGATGTTGAGCTGAATTTTGACGCCAGCGGCTGAGGCTAAGTAGAGGGCATCGATGATGTCTTGGTCTTGGAGGGAATTTATTTTGGCCATGATGTGGGCGGGCTCGCCCTGCTTAGCACGCTTTGCCTCACGCTCGATCTTGCTGATGAGTGAGCGCTTCATTTCTGTGGGCGCAGGGGTCAGTTTTTTAAGGCTGGTGAGCTTTGATCTACCGGTGATGGCGTTGAAGAATACTGAGGCGTCTGCTCCGTAGCTGTCTCTTGCAGTTAGATAGGAGGCATCGGTGTAGAGCTTGGCAGTGGACTCGTTGTAATTTCCGGTGCCTAGGTGTAGATAGCGTTTGATATTGCCGTTTTCATTTCTAACGATGAGAAGGATCTTGGCGTGAGTTTTGAGGTTTTTAACTCCGTAAACGATCTGTACGCCGGCGCGCTGAAGCTCGTCCGCGCGTTGGAGATTTCGCGCTTCATCAAAGCGTGCCTTGAGTTCTACGAGGACGGTGACTTGCTTACCATTCTCTGCTGCTCGGATAAGGGCATCGACGATGCGGGAGTTGCTGGCTGTGCGGTAGAGGACTTGTTTGATAGCAAGAGTGTAGGGGTCTGTAGAGGCTTCCTCGATGAGGCGGATCACTGGTTCGAAGCTCTCGAAGGGGTGATAAAGTAGCACGTCATTCTCAGCGATGGTCTCAAACATAGATTGTTCAGAGGAGAAAGCAGGCGATGGCTGGGGCGTCCACTCGGGATCTTGCAAGTCATCGTGACCAGGGAGAAATGCGAGTGGCATGTAGTCGGCCAGATTGATCGCACCGGTAATACGATAGACGTGGTCTTCCTCTGAATCCTCATCAGTATTAGTGAGGGTGCAGATCGTCTGAAGAAGATCCTCTGATATGTCTGTTGGTATTTCTAGTCTGATGGTTTTGCTGAATTTTCGCTGATTGAGTATATCTTCCATTTCTCCGGCGAGATCCATAGCGTCTTCGTCTTGCAGGACGATATCTCCATTCCTAGTAATGCGAAAGTGTGAGCTATCGATGATGGTTTCATCTGGGAATAGCGTCTGTGCATGATGGCTGATGAGTTCTTCCGCAGTGATGATGTGCAGCGCTTTATCATCTGATATGTAGTGGAGGCGATCTACGAGGCTGGGGATGGGAATGAATACGGCACGAGTATTTTTATCGGTATCCTGAAGTCTAATGATGAGTGTGATCTGGTGAGCTGGGAGGATCGGGGTGGTTTCATTTTCATCTTCATCAATATCGAATCCTAGTGGTGTGAGGATGGGGAATATGGTGGTGTTGAATTTTTCTGTTAACGAATTTCGCTGTGCATGGGTCAGATCCGTCAGAGAGGTGAAATAGATCTGGCTTTTGGCTAGCTCAGGGGTGAGTTTTTTTTCTAATAGATCACTAAAATCCTGATACATCGTCTTAGTCCGCGCACGAATGGCATTAAGCTGTTCGGCGGGAGTGAGACCGGTGATATCAGTTTTGTTAGATCCTGCCATGAGCTGAGCGCTAAGGCCACCAACTCGGACTTGGAAGAATTCATCAAGGTTAGAGGCAGTGATCGCTAGGAATTTAATCCTCTCAAGTAGAGGCAAGTCATCGCGCTGCGCCTCGCTGAGAACGCGCTGGTTGAATTCTATCCATGAGAGTTCACGGTTAATGTAGTTTTTGGACATGATATTATTTTTCTTCGTGGATGTGGATTTCTAGGCCGAAAATGTTTTGAAACAAGTTGGCTTTAGACTTCATTGCGATGCGCTCGACGGTGGCATCGCTGACGTCTGTAAGATGAATGTTCAGAACCCCACGAGTGATATAGATCTTAATGTTTTCTGCGCGTGCTGAATGGCTGCGGTCTAATGCGTCTGCAATCCTTAGCAGACTGGCTATCTTAGAGACGCGCATCTGCTGGAGAGTATCGAGATCCCGGTAGATAGAGTGAGATGGCTTAGGTGGAGAATTTCTATGGTAGCGGGCAATGATGGCGACGAGCTCGATGTCTGACTGGGAGAGACCGAAGATATCGCTATGCTGAATGATGTATTGTGAGTGCTTGTGATGCGATGCGTCTGAGATGAACCCTCCACACTCGTGAAGCAGAGCAGCGCAGTGAAGCAATAGCCTCGCCTGCGGGTCTAGCCGGTGTAAATCCTGGAGCTCTTCGTAGAGGTGGAGTGCGGTGGCGGTGACTTGCCTAGCGTGTTTTCTGTTCACTCGGCATTTCTTAGCGAGTTCCCATGCGGAAGCGGTGACTTCCTCGGCAAATGATACGGAGGACTCATGAGAAAGGTGAATATCCTGAAGTAACTCGCGCTCGTATTCGCTGCCTGGGATAGTGACTTTTTCCATTCCAAGTACCTTTGCGATACAGGTATTGATGGCGATGGCAGGTGGCAGGGCTTCTGCTGCGTGATAGTCTATGTTGAAGCGTGAAACGATATCATCATCATCCATACTGATGATGGAATCACTGATTTTCTGTAGGTTACTCAGTGAGCATTGATACTTTTTAGCCCCCATGATTTGTGGCTGAATCAGCTGAATCTCATAGCCGATGAAGATAATATCCTGTATCTCCTCTTCTTGAAAATCTTCGATCAAAGTATCGAGTTGGCTATTAATATGATCATAGAGAAACTGGTTTGCGTGAGTCTCATCACTGGAGCTGTTTCGTGTTTCCTCCCTCGCACGATAGATCCCGATACGATAGCTTTTATAAGATTCTATTTTTCCTTGTTTAAAATAAAGCGTGCGGGTGTTCCCTGGCCCTGCGTGGACAACCAGCGTATTATGCTGCTTCATAGCGGGCGTGTCCTGAAGGCGGCGGCGCGTTTTCATGTAGATCAGCCGAGTCATTTCCCCGTCATCGAGCACCTCTACTGTGATGCCGCAGGTGATCTGTAGACGGTTAATGAAGATGTCTTTATTAGATGCTTCAGAGAGGATATTAGTGGCAACAATGCGGACGCTGGAGTCCTGCGGATTAATACCTAGTTCGTTAAGGATGGCGTTGTAGCCCGTAAGAATAGAGACGCAGTTCTTTATAGTGGACTTGGTGATCTCTCGCTTGCTGAAGATATCGTGTGCGAGTGAGGTAGATTTCTCCAAATACTCGATCTGCTCACCAGCTTCGTTTGAGATAAGAAAGGAAATAGAACTCGCGCCAATATGGATGGCGGCATTCAGTTTCAGCGGTGTAAGTAGAGAATCCATATATCATTATAGATACGTTTAATTGAGTCAAATGACAACAAAAGAAATGTTACAATTTAGCCTACCTTAGTATGACTAGAATGGGACTCCGATGCACGTAAAATGGCTTGTAAAAAACGCTGGACAGCTACACACTCCGCTGCATGACTGCCATACCTAATATCCTCGCGGAACGCTATGCTTCTGCCGCTATTGCCAATATCTGGTCCGCTGAAGGCCGTATCGTTTTAGAACGTGAATTCTGGATCTCTGTGATGAAGGCTCAGCAGGATTTGGGGCTGGATATTCCTCAGGAAGCGATTGCTGCTTATGAGGCTGTGAAAGATCAGGTGAACCTTCCATCAATCATGGAGCGTGAGCGTGTTACGAGACATGATGTTAAAGCTCGGATCGAGGAATTCTGCGATCTTGCAGGACACCAACACATCCACAAGGGCATGACCTCACGTGACTTAACAGAAAATGTGGAGCAGCTTCAGGTGTATCGTTCATTACTTATTATTAGGGATAAAACCATCGCGACGCTGGCTAAGATCAGTGACCGTGCTGAGCAGTGGCAGGATCTGGTGATCACTGCGCGAACGCACAATGTGGCAGCTCAGCCTACCACGTTTGGCAAGCGATTGGCGATGTTTGGTGAGGAATTACTGGGTTCACTAAGCTCACTCAATCACCATATCGCGACCTACACGGTTCGCGGGCTCAAGGGTGCGGTTGGCACGCAGATGGATCAGATTTCGCTCTTCGATGGTGATCTCGATAAGGTTTCTGCTCTTGAAGAGAAAATTTGTAAGCATTTAGGTATCCCAGAAGTGTACACCAATGTAGGGCAGGTTTATCCTCGTTCGCTGGATTTCCGTACCGTTTCTGTCCTCACAGATCTTGCGGCGGGTCCATCATCGATGAGTCGTACGCTACGTCTGATGGCTGGAAATGAGACTGCTTCTGAGGGGTTTGCCAAAGGTCAAACTGGCTCCAGCGCGATGCCACACAAGATGAATTCCCGCTCCTGTGAGCGCGTGAATGGATTTCAAACCATCCTCAAGGGCTATCTAAATATGGCGATGGGCCTCGCTGGTGATCAGTGGAATGAGGGAGACGTGTCCTGCTCAGTGGTTCGCCGGGTAATGCTGCCAGACGCTTTTTATGCTTGTGATGGAATGTTTGAGACATTTCTCACGATACTCAGCCAAATGGATGCCTATCCAGCCGTAATCGAGGCTGAAAATAACCGCTATTTGCCATTCCTGATGACCACTACAATTATGATGGAAGCGGTAAAAGCTGGTGTAGGCAGAGAGGCGGCGCACAAGGCCATCAAAGAAAACGCAGTAGCTACCGTGAATGACCTGCGGATTGGTGCTGTGCGTGAGAATAATTTGTTAGAGCGTCTGGCCGCTGATGACCGCATCCCACTCAGCCAAGAGCAACTCACCGCACTCATGGAGGAAGGGAAGGAAAATGCTGGCACCGCTCGTATCCAGGTCACCGCCTTCGCCACAAAGATCAATCAGCTCTGTATAGAAAACCCAGACGCGGCAAACTATTCACCAGGATCTATCCTATAGTATCATTCAGAAAATGCCAGACTACTTAGAATCACTCGCTGAACGTCTAGAATCAGCTCTTAGCCCTATATTAGCTGCTGAAATCACCGCAGCTGAAGCTCAGCAGGAGCGAGCAGACGCGATTAAATCATTCATAAATTCCGAGGATGATAAGATCAGGGACTTGCATAATTCTGGTCTAAGTGGTCTCACCATCGCGGGTTTCCGCGCGTCATTGATCGATGTTTTACTCCAGACAGCATTCCGCACAGAGTTAGGAAAACTTACCTCTGAAGAAATCAATGACCCTCCTCATCTATCACTTATCGCAGTGGGAGGGTACGGCAGGGCACAACTCAATCCTGGCTCAGATCTAGACATTCTTTTTCTGTTGCCAAAGTCAGCCAATTCCTACGCCAAGGATAGCGCTACATCCGTACTGATCCAGAATATCCTTTATTTACTCTGGGACACGGGATTCAAAGTAGGATATGCCACACGCTCGGTCATAGAATGTATCAAAGAAGCGAAAGATGAGCAGCAGTCTAAGACTGCGATGATGGACGCACGCCTTCTCGCTGGCGATGAAGATCTATTTATCAAGTTCACAAAGAAATTTGAAAGCGACTGTCTCCAGCGAGATCAGCAAGCCTTTCTCGATCTTCGAATCCAGGACATCAGCTCTAGACACAAGAAATATTCACACACCGTTTTCCTCCAAGAGCCGCATGTGAAAGAAAGCTGCGGTGGGCTTCGAGATTTCCATAATATCCTCTGGGTAGCACGCGCTAAAAGGGGCACATCAGATCTCAAGGCCTTAGTAGATGAGAATATTCTATCCATTCCGGCCTATAAAGAGCTCATCGCTGGATATGACTTTATCCACCGAGTTAGAAATGAACTTCATTACTATAATGACTCTAACACAGACATCCTCACCCTGAGGCTTCAGGGAGTGGTGGCTACTAATTTCGAGTACCCGCAGGAGAGCATCTTGCGCCGCTGTGAGGCCTTCATGAAGGACTACTACACACACACGAGAAATATCTACCGGCATACCTCATCGCTGATGGAGACCTTTCAGTTAGAAGTCGCACAAGAGGAGAAATCTAGCTGGTTAAGGCTCTTCTCACCAAAAGAAGAGCGCGAAGTCTTTGATGGTTTCATTGCCGAAAATGGGCTGATTTATGCAGAGAATAGTAATATTTTCAAAGAGAATGCTCACCGGCTGATGCGCGTCTTTCAGCACTGTCAGATCAAGGGCTTAGGACTGAGCCCGCCAATGCGCAAGCTACTCAAGGAGAATGCTAGTCTGATGGACGAATCCTTCCGTTATTCGAAATCTAACAGAGAAACATTTCGTGCCATGTTAGAGAGAAAGGGTGATGTTGCTAGCACTTTACGGATGATGCACCGGGTAGGCTTACTGGGTGCTTATCTACCAGAATTTGGGGCGCTAGATTGCCTCGTGCAGCATGAGTTTTTCCACCGTTACACAGCAGATGAGCACACATTGCGGTGCATTGATCAGGTAGATATGCTGGTAGATGATCAAACCCGAGAACATGAGATCTATCGGAATATTCTCATGAATATGGGAGATCCTTACGCGCTTTATCTTGCCCTTATCATGCATGATACGGGTAGGGCAGAAAATGTCCGTGAACATACTGACGGTTCCGCATTACTCACCTCGAAAGTCTGTACCCGCATGCGGATCAGTGGCACGCGCAGATCACTGATCACCTTCCTTGTGGATCATCACCTTACTTTTTGGAGGTATGCTACTAACAGAAATTTAGATGATCCTGCGGTCATTGAAGAATTTGCTAATATTATGGGCTCAACTCAGCGCCTTAGTACTCTTTTCTTATTCACTTACGTCGACTCAAATGGGACGAATGAAGAAGCCTGGTCACCATGGAAGGAATCCTTGATGCTTCAGCTTTATCATTCCACGACGCACTTTTTACAAAAAGGACAAGAGAAATACAGGGTGCAGCTCAATGAAGAGAAAGAGAAACTTTTAATATCGACCAAGAAGAAGCTAGACCCTAAATACCATGATCAGCTATTGACGCATTTTAATACCATGCCGATGCGCTACTTCCGTTTCCGTGAATCTGCTAACATCGCCACACATGTAAAATCTGTCAGTAAGTTTTTTGCTGATGATGAAAAAGTAGAGGATGATAAGTCCGCAGATCTCCGCTGGATGTCTCGCCCAGATCGCGCCTACACCGAGCTCATTGTCACGTGCCGTAATAGGACGCTTTTATTAGAAAAAGTTTGCTGTGCCCTAGCCTCAGAAGAGCTCAATATTATCGCCGCAGACGTCTACACCAGAACTGATGAGGTGGCGTGTGATCTTTTCCAAGTTTGTACTATGGATCACCAGCCTGTCACTGATGTTGCTGTCAAGAAACGGGTCGCTAATAAAGTGAAGCAGCTCGTGCGTGAGGATTTCTATGATCCCTCAGTCTATCTTCAGAAAAAGAAAAACTATCTGCGTAAAGACACCACTGAAGGCGGTATCCCGTTCCCAGTGAGAGCATTCACGAACAACCATCTGAGTGCCACCTGCACTGCCATTGAGATTCAGGCACAAGATAGAATAGCTCTACTGCATGATCTCTTTTTAGAAATTGGCAAGTGTGGATTAGCCTCTGTTCATGCACGTATATGCACCGAGAAAGGAGCTGCGATGGACACCATCTATGTGACCTATCCTGGCGGAGGAAAGGTAGAAGACCCGGAGCTGCTGGAGCGTCTAGAGAAATCAATCACAGAGCTACTTAAGTAGAATTTAAAATAATATTATGTCAGGAAAAACAACAGAACAAGTCATCTACGAAGCATACAATCATGAGAAGCTAGAGCTTCTTCATCATCTCATCACGAATGACCCTGCACTGGGATCTGCGATGATTTATCTATGTAGAAAAGATGAAGTTCACATACTCACTACTGCGCTCGCTGAATCTGGATTACATGTTGACTCTATCCATGGGCAGAAAAAACCAGCCGCTCGCACTGTGGCACTAGAAGAGCACGTGACTGGAAAGTTAGACTACCTAGTAGTGACTGAAGCATGCGCGCGTAACATGGATATCTCTGGAGTGAAAACCATCATTAATGTGGATTTCCCAGAGCTGATTAAAGACTACGAAAACCAGGTGTTATGCCCGTCAATGAAGCGCGTATTCAGCTTCGCAAACCCGAAAGGAAACAAACTCTTGATGAGTCTTGAAGAGCTCATCGAAGTGAAATTACCACGTGCTACAGCAGAAGGATTCACCTACGCCAAGCATGCACTAAAAGTCTCTACCCGAAATAAACAGCGTAAGAGTGGACCCCGCTCGAAGCCATTACAGAATAAGAAGTCGAAGTTGAAAAAGAAAGGGCGTTAGCCAGATTACTTCACACCTAGTCGCTTAAGCGCCTCTATGGCTGGTTCGTACTTTTGTTTGGCTGCTGCTTGGTAGAATTTGATTGCTTCTTCTAGATCAACTTTCGTCTCGCCAGTCCCTTTCTCATAGATCTCAGCGAGATTAAATTGGGAGTCTTTTAAATTTTGTTTTGCAGCTTTTTTGTAGAGCTTGATTGCAATGGCTGTGTCTTTCTCAACAATCTCTCCTTTATTGTAGATATCACCCAGTGCATTGAGAGCATACTTCTCATTCGCTTCAGCTCCTTTGGTGAAGTAATGAATCGCTTTATCATTATCTTTTTTTCCAAGAGTATCGCTATTGTATATATATCCTAGATTATGATATGCTAATTTTTGGTTGTCGGTTGTCGCCCTTCTGTAAAGCTCTATGGCCTTGTCTAAATCGACTTCTACGCCTTTTCCGTCCCTGTACATTTCTGCTAGCCTTCTCAAATTTGAAGTCTCTCCACGAGCAATATGCATCTGTACGTATTTAGCTGCGAGCTTGAAGTCTTGTTTTACATTTCCTTTTCCATCGGAATAAATATTACCAAGCATATTCATACTATATTTTTTCCCTTTTTTTGCTGATCTTGTGTGTAGATCCACGGCCTTACGGTAGTCTTTTTTGATCCCACCAATCCCTTTTCGATGGATTTCAGCCATAAGGCTTATGCCGTCAATATAGTCAAGTTCAGCAGATTTCCTTACCCATTTCACTCCTTCCACAGGGTCTTTTTTTACTCCTGTTCCATAAATTAGCTTATCACCATACCACGCCATACTATATGGATCTCCTAGTTCGGCACCCTTGCCTAGAACCTCAAGAATTAAGGTGTCGCTCTTTTTGCGAGGGTAAACTTTTCTAACATAGTCGGTATAATGGTAAATACTTGGAAGATAGTTCTGGTCAATTGATTTTTTAAACCATTTAAGTCCTGATTTATAATCCACTTTAATTCCATGTCGTCCTTTACAGAGAAAAAGCCCTAAATTATATTGAGCATTTGGTTGACCGTTTGCCGCAGCTTTTGTTAACCAGTAAATCCCTCTCTTGAGGTTTGTCTCACCAGCTTTGCCTTGGATTAAAAGTGTGCCTAGGTTAGTTTGGGATAAAATATTACCGCTGTTAGCCGATAACTTAAAAAGCTCGATCGCTTTTTTTAAATTTTGATCGTTGCTATCAGTCTGATAGTGCCTTCCTAAATTATATTGAGCTTTATTGTTATTTTGCTCGGCGGATAGCGTGTAATATTTTTTTAAGATGCTAATATCTTTCGTGGGTCCGGTGCCGCTATGAAGCCTTGCCCAGATGTATTGCATGTCGGCATTTCCCGCGTCTGCATCAGCTAGTATAAGGTCTTTATCTATCTGCTCGTAGATATTTTTAGGATAAGGTTGGTGCCTAATTGTGAGTTTCTCAGCTTTGATCCGGTTATCTGCAAGTTTCAGAATCTTCTGTGATGAGATAGAGCCTGTATCTGCATCTTGTTTTAAAAGATTGCGATCCACAAAATCATAAAAATCTAGTGAGAATGGTTTACCCAAGATGCAACGAGCTTTAGCTTCTTTCCTGTTTTTTATCAATGCAAGAGCTGTCCCGACCTGATCATTTCCAGCATCTGCATCTCGTTCTAGTAATTCTGTGTTGAGTTGATCTAATACTTTTACGGGAACATTCTTACCTAACTGAATGTTTTCTAGAATAAGCTTACGTTGATCAATGAGCTCTAGCTGCAGTGCTGCATTTGGATTACCCGCATCGGCATCACGCTTAAACATCTTAAGGTCGAATGCGTCAGGCATTTTCTCTGGTGTAGGATTACCGAGCACGAGTGTTTCATTGGCTGATTTTCTATGCTGGTAAAGTTCAAGAATCTCCTGAGATATTTGGTTTCCGTCTAGTGCATCTTGCTTGAGCAGGCCGAGATTTACTTTCTGATCAAAATTCTCAGGAAATGGTTCACCGAGCTTGCTCATTTTACTAGCGATGACGCGGTTACTAATCACTGCTTTCTTGGTATCAGCATTCTTTTTCCAGATTGTGCCCAGTGCGGCTATCGATGCAATAGAGACTAATGAAATCAACGCAATGAGCCACGTTCTTTTAGGCGATTGATAGCGAGGTGAGTCCGTTTCTTGATCCATAATGGACTATGTGTATCAGATTTATAGAAAAGAGACAACTCTACTATCGACACAAAAAAGCTCGATACGCACTAGGTGTATCGAGCTACTAAATTTTAAGAATCTGTCAGACCTACATCTCCAACATCATGCGCGTAGGATTCTCTAAGAGATCCTTGATGCGGATGAGGAATGTGACGGCTTCTTTGCCATCCACGAGGCGGTGATCATAGCTGAGTGCTAGATACATCATCGGGCGGATTTCCACCTTGCCATCGATAGCGACTGGGCGCTGCTGGATGGTGTGCATTCCTAGGATTCCACTCTGGGGTGGGTTAATGATTGGGGTGCTGAGCAGTGAGCCATAGACGCCGCCATTTGAGATAGTGAAGACACCACCCTGGAGGTCAGACATTTCTATCTTACCATCGCGTGCCTTTTCAGCATAGCCGAGGATGTCTTGCTCTATCTGGGCAAATCCTTTTTGATCACAATCTCTAAGCACTGGGACGACGAGACCTTTCTCGGTGCCCACCGCCACGCCAATGTCGTAGTAATGGTTCTGGATCACATCTGTGCCATCGATGCGGCCATTGATAGATGGCACATCCTTTAGGGCCTGAGTGACTGCCTTTACAAACAGTGACATGAAGCCGAGTTTGCAACCGTGCTTCTTAATAAAGTCTTCTTGCACTTCCTTGCGCAATTTCATGATAGCAGACATATCTACCTCATTAAACGTGGTCAGTATAGCCGCCGTCTGCTGAGCATTCACGAGGTGTGAAGCGATCTTGCGGCGAAGCATGGACATTTTCTTGCGCGTGGTGCGGCCTTCTGTGTCTGAGCCAGAAACTGGCTGAGCTTTTTTAGGGGCAGGAGTTGCGACAGGAGCCGGTGCTGCAGGTTTAGGAGTCTCTACTTTTGCTACTGGAGTAGGCGCAGATTTCTCAGGCTCAGGTGTTGGTTCAGGCTCTGGCTCAGCTTCCACTTTAGCTTCAGGTTCAGGTTCAGGTTCTGCGGCGGCTTCACCACCTTCTGAGATCTTCGCCACTACGGTGCCAATATCTACCTCTTCGCCCTCAGGCGTAATAATTTCCAAGACACCATCAATCTCTGCCTCTAGTTCTTGAGAGACCTTATCAGTCTCAATAGTGAGCAAAATGTCGCCTTTTGAGACGGTGTCACCATCGGCCTTATGCCACTGTGCTACGTTTGCAGAAGTCACTGACTCTCCTGCGTTGGGTATGATTACTTCGAATGCCATGTGATTGTTAGGTTAGAAATGTTTATTTTGAAATTGGTTGTTGATGAATGGGGAGTTACTTACACGTTAAAGGCGTCTTCGACAAGTTGCATTTGTCCTCTCTTGTGAGAAGCCTTAGCGCCTGTAGCTGGGCTAGATGCTGCACACCTACCTGCGTAGCGAATATGGCTACTGAGTGTGGTCATTAAGCGCGGGGCGATAAATGTCCATGCCCCCATATTCTGGGGCTCTTCTTGACACCAGACAAATTTAGAGACATTTGGGAACTGGCTTACCAGAGCCTTTACCATCGCATCATTGAATGGATACAACTGCTCCACTCTTAGGATAGCGGTGTTAGTGATTTGCTTCTCATTTCTGTGCTGATTCAAATCATAGAAAACCTTACCTGAGCAGAACACGATGCGCTCCACCATACCCGGAGCATCGAAGCTCTTGATATCTGGTAAGATTTCCTGGAAACATGTCCCGTCTAAGAAGTCTTCTTTAGGAGATACTGCCTCTGCTCTGGAGAGCAGGCTCTTAGGAGTCATGATAATATACGGCTTACTAAATGGACGCATCTTCTGGCGTCTCAGTGCGTGGAAGATCTGTGCCGGTGTGGTGAAGTTACCCACCTGCATATTATTCTCTGCACACAGCTGGAGAAATCTCTCAAGCCTTGCACTAGAGTGCTCTGGACCCATTCCTTCATAGCCATGTGGTAGTAACATCACCAAACTACTTGGCGTCTGCCACTTAGACTCGGCTGAAGAAATAAACTGGTCGATGATTACCTGCGCACCATTTGAAAAGTCACCAAATTGGGCTTCCCACATGCATAGCATTTCTGGGCAGCCAAGGGAGTAGCCGTAGTCAAATCCAAGTACTGCGAATTCTGAGAGTAGGCTGTTATAGACACAGAACTTAGCTTGGTCATCAGCTAAATTTTGCAGTGGGATATGGCGCTCACGCGTTTCTCCATCATAAAATACTGCATGTCTGTGGGAGAAGGTTCCTCGTCTCACATCCTGACCAGAAAGTCTCACCGAATGACCTTCTAACAGCAGTCCACCCCAAGCTAGAGATTCAGCGAATCCCCAGTTGAAGCCTTCGCCGCTCTTTAGTGCTTCTTCACGTGGCGGGATGAATCTCTTCGCTAGTGTAGGGTGAAGGTTGAAGCCTTCTGGAATAGTGGTTAGAGTCTTACCTATATGGTCAAATACCTCTTCCTTCAGGCCTGTATTCACCGGAGCATGTGAGTAGGGCGGTTGCGCCTCAGCAGTAGAACCACTGAAGACCGAGCGGTCTCCCTGCTCCTGCATTTTCAGCATCTTCTGATAGCCCGCTTCGAGCTCATCCCAAATGTCACTATGGATTTTATCTACTTCAGCCTGAGTCATGCTACCGTCTGCGACTAATGCTGCTTTATGTGATTTTCCAAAGGTGTCTCTAGAATTAATATTCTTATAAATGTGTGGCGCCGTGAATGCTGCCTGGTCTGTCTCATTATGTCCTTGGCGGCGATAACAATACATGTCCAGTACGACGTCTTTACCAAATTTTTGCCTGTATTCCAGAGCAAATGTTGCCGCCCATACCAAGTCCTCAGTGGACTCGCCATTCACATGCAAGATGGGCGCTTCGATCATCTTCGCAATATCTGTAGCATACGCAGATGAACGCGCGTCTTCAGGCATTGTCGTAAAGCCGATCTGGTTATTAATAATAATGTGGATTGTCCCGCCTGTTTGATATCCAGGCAGTTGCGAAAGGTTTAGTACTTCAGCAACAGAACCCTGACCTGCGAATGCTGCATCGCCGTGGATTAAGATAGGAAGCACTTGCTTGCGGTTGGTCTTCTGGCCGTCATCACCGAGTATTCTCTGTCTTGCCCGCGCCTTGCCTTCAGTCACTGCATTCACCGCCTCTAGGTGAGATGGATTTGCCGCTAGACTCAGTCTCACTTCGCCATCAGGCATCTTGCGCACTTTCTCATAGCCGAGATGGTATTTCACATCACCATCTCCAGCCACGATGTCTGGCACATAGTCGGGAGTAAATTCATACAGTACGGTAGTCAGAGTCTTCTGGAGGAAATTACGCAGCACATTTAATCTACCACGGTGGGACATTCCCATTTCAATCTCCTTCACATCGCTAGATGGACACTGCTCTAAAATTGTATTTAAAAGCACCATCGTGCCCTCACCACCCTCAAGGGAAAAGCGCTTCTCACCGAGGAATCTCTTCCCTAGAAAAGACTCAAATAACTCCGCCTCCAGCACAAACCTCAAATTCTTCGCCTTCTCCTCCTTAGACTGCGCGTGATTATCAAATCTATTTTCAATCTTCGCCCGGATCCAATTGCGCACCTCCGTATTGTGAATATGCATAAACTCAAATCCCGTCTTATTTGAATAACAAAGCTCAAGCGCATCGATCATCTCTTTCAGCGACATCTTCTTCCCACCTTGGAAAAACTGTGTTGATGCCTCGCGTGTTAGATCCGCCTCAGAAAGTCCAAACTGATCCAAAGCAAGCCGTGGGTTTTTCTCCGCAGCCTCCGCCAGTGGATTAATGTACGCCTGAGTGTGACCCAAAGTTCTATAGTTATAAACCAAACTCACGCACTTCCCTCTAAAGCTCAGATTATGCTCTGAGTCAGCACTAGATTCACTAGATACTACAGGAGCGCTGATCGCGCCGGTGCCTACAGCCTCATCTTTTTCCTTATTCGTCTGAGCATTTCCCAGCTCAAACCCATCAAAAAATGCTGCCCAGATAGCATCTACTGAGCGAGGATCGCCGCTCCATTGTTCATACTTCTCATCGAGAAGGTCAGCATTCAGGCGGGCAGAAACAGTGGAATTCATGGGTGTCGTAGTCGGTTGATTAAAATCTTGCTGGAATCGTTTGAGATCCTTAGATTCTTTTTACGCAATCCGCATTTATTGCTTGGTTCGTAAGTCAGATGTATTTACTTAAGAGGCGGAAGGGAAAGAGTCAATGACACAAGCACTTTAATAGTCATATTTTTTCCTCCCCTTCACACACCCAATCACTAAATTCCAGCGCACCTATGATCGACATCCAAAACCTCACAAAAACCTACGGGAGATTTACCGCCGTAAAAGATCTTTCCTTTCAAGTGGGGGCTGGACAAGTAGTAGGATTCCTAGGGCCAAACGGAGCAGGTAAAACCACTACCCTCCGCATGCTCACTGGCTACCTACCTCCCTCATCAGGCACCGCCACGATCGCCGGATATGATATTTTTAAAGACTCAGTAAAAGCCCGTCAGCAGATAGGCTATATGCCAGAAAATGTTCCGCTATACGATGACATGCGCGTCCGCGAGTATCTTAAATTTCGCGCCAACCTCAAAGGACTAAGTGGTAGAGCAGCCCGCAACAACATCACCGAGATCACCGAGACCTGCGGCCTCACCCATATGCGCAAGCGCATGATCAAAACACTCTCAAAAGGTTATCGCCAGCGTGTAGGCCTAGCAGACGCTCTCCTAAATGACCCCCAACTACTCGTCTTAGATGAGCCAACTAACGGCCTCGATCCCAACCAGATCCGCTCCATCCGCAAGCTCATCAAGAAGCTTGGCGAGAACCACACCATTCTCGTCTCCAGCCACATCCTCAGCGAAGTAGAAATGATCGCAGACCACATCGTCATCATCGATGGCGGCCAGATCCGCGCCTCAGACTCTCCGCAAAACCTCATCAGCGGCATGCGCGCGGCAGGCCGTATCTCACTTGAAATTCAAGGAGACCCCACCGTCATTACCAGCGCCCTGGAGAGACTAGACTACGTCAAAAAAGCGACCATCGAACAATCAGGTAAGAAGGAAAACAACCATTGGAACCACCTCACTATCCTCTGCGACTCCGGCACAGACACTCGCGAGCGCATCAGCCAGCTAGCCTCCCAATACGGCTGGCCGATCCGTACCCTCCATCGTCGCAAAGGCACCCTAGAAGACGTCTTCGTAGAACTCACCCGTAAGGACTAATACCCTTTGAACAGTGATAGTGGGTTGATAGAAAAACAAAATAGTGAGAGTAGCGAGTCAGGAGGAAGGCGCATAGCGGGCTATGCAACTGTCGACTAACGCCGCTAATCTTGCTCTATTGTTTTGCTCTTTCCCCAATCAGCTTTGCTGCACTTTCAAATCATTCCATCAAACGATCAATCCAGTACAACTGTGAGGATGTTATAAATCAATCACTAAAGAGAAGTAGTACAAAACCAAAAAGACCGCCATATCGTTAGATAGTGGCGGTCGTCATAATGATTAAAATGGTCGGGGAGACAGGATTCGAACCTGCGACATCTGCGTCCCAAACGCAGCGCTCTACCAAGCTGAGCTACTCCCCGATCAATAAAAAATCTTTGTTAGAATGCCGAAACATTCTCTTGGTGCGGGCGGAGACTCCACGATAGTGACCAATAAATCAAGCTATCTTTTTAAAAATAGACGTTTTTCTTTGTTTCGTGGGTTTACGTGTTTCATCCAGTGCTTAATCGTTGAGGCACGGAGGCCTAGTTTACGCATTAATCACAGCTAATACCATTTGAACAGTGATAGTGGGTTGATAGAAAAACAAAATAGTGAGGATGGTATAATACCACTCTGTGATTTAAATGAATCAATAGATACCCTAATTCTTTGGCGGTTGGCTCATTATCTTATCTAGATGAGTTTTTGCCTCTAGATACTTGGCTCTGAAACTACCTAGAGACTCAGTGATCGTCCTCTTGAGTGAGCTAGATTCGCGTTTGTCTTGCTGAAAGTCCTCGCGTTGCTTAAATTTAGCTCGTGCAATCGTTTCCAGATAATCTCTAATATCAGTGAGATAAGCAGTGAGTTCACGATCATCTGTATCGAGTACAGGCTCTAATTCTTTAACCATCGTTTCGATCTCTTTAGCCAGTCTTTCTATCTGCCTACCGTAGATTTCATCTTCGGGTCTTTCATTTAAAAAGGACGTTTTCTTCAGTAGCGTAGACAGCTCATCTGCAATAAAATATCTATCCAGCCTCTTAGAGCGCGAAACATTTCCTCTAAGGAGAATCATTTTGGCAGATAAATGGCTCGGGTTTTTAGTTAAAATTTCTTCTAGCTTGGCTCTGACGTCTTTATTCACCGCAAATGGTCCCACTGACTTAACACCAATCATCTGTTGGATTTTAGCAAACTCGGCTGAAGCCTCATTAATAGTAGGTTGTTCACTTTGCCCCAGCAGGCCTACTGAATCTTCAATGTTAGAAACCAGCAGGACTTCGTTCCTTACGAAGAAATCTTCCTCTTCTAGTGCAATTAATTGCTTCAGGTCCGGCTCCGCACTAACCGGTATGAGCAGGCGCTTATTCTTAGCATCACTTTTTCTCAAGAGTTTGAGTTGATACCAGAAGTCCGAATTCCGAATGATCTTATCCCCAGAGAGCTCGCCCAGCAATACGATCCCCTCTCTGATCTGAATATTCCTCTCGGAAGCTTTCAGCTGAAGACAGAGAGGCCACAAAATTTGGGTTTTATTCCTAGAGCTCAGCCGTCCAGAAGTTGTGATTTCAACCTTAAGGGATTCATATTTCCCAAACTGCGCTTTCATCAAAGGGTCTATTCTATTTTTAAAGAGTTCAACTTCCTCAGCCTCAGCCCATGGCTTTAATTCGAGGCTGAGATTAGATTCCATTTTCACGCGTGGGAAAATCTGCGTATTCATGGTCACCATTTCATGGCTATACCGTACTCTCTCATCAATTATTGTAAACAAAGTCAATGGAGTCGTGATTCCACTACTGTGATTTGTCCACTTGGTAAATGCTTGCATTTTGTCATTATTATTTGGTTCTGGCGGAGTAACTTTTCTCTCATTTACTGACTGATCAGCTTGCCGGCTTAAAGGATTAGGTCGTTTTATCTCAGGCGAGATTTTTTCAACGAATGGCACGATCCCATCCCATCGATTTTTATTTTCTACATGCGTGGTCGCTAGCGGGCTATTCTTATCAAGTGCAATGAGCATATCCTGTAGGTAAGCCTCTAGTATTCGCGCTTCATTGAGCCTGTCAGTTTTGGAAAGCAAGCTGATCATATCGCGAAGTTTCTGTAATGCTATCACCTTCGCCTGCACATCAGACGCTGGAAGGGCTCCACCCTTGGACAACTCTTTATTTAATTCAAAAGCCGAGTTATTTTCCCGATCTAGTCTCATCGCCAACATCAATAACTGAGCTGTGAGTCGGTGCTCCACCGCACTACCACTGTGTGCTCGCTTCGCCAATATCGTCAAATTCATGGATAACTGCTTACGCATTCCTTGGTCGATTGGCAGCTTATCCATCTGAAACATAATTTTAATCGCTTGAGGAGCCACATAGGTATTTTCAGCATAGATAATACTATGGCTTATGAAAAAAAATGTGATCGCTAATAGCGCGCGCTTCATGATGGTGATGTCGTTGCTGGTGGTTTCATAAGTAAATCTTATGAGTACGTTACACAATACCCTCACCAACATCAAGATCCATGCTTTAAAATTTTACACTACTGCGTATCATCGTAACTATTCAGGTCTAAAAAATAGTTAAAAATAAAGCTTGTACTTTTTTGAACACATGTTTCACTAGCCTTAGTGAAGCCAACTAGACCAACTCGAGAGCAGCTAATTATTTTAGCTAAACAAGAT
>Ga0209711_10001740_pt1 | contig 20630 bp, 23 predicted proteins | sample ArcticOcean_MG_C_7_FD_187441 | JGI IMG/M metagenome (GOLD analysis project Ga0209711, IMG submission 187441) | Marine microbial communities from western Arctic Ocean - ArcticOcean_MG_CB11_88 (SPAdes) (version 2) | ecosystem: Environmental > Aquatic > Marine > Oceanic | place: Arctic Ocean...
AAAACATAAGCTTAAAAACAAAATTAGAAAAATGAAAAAAATTTTAGCATTAATAGTAATCGGAGTAATAGGATACTTTAGTTACGGACATTATATGAATAATAATGTTGACTCTACTGACAAACTGACATTTACAGACATGGTAAACCTATCAAAGAAAGCTGTATTAAGTGAAGTACCTGGTTCTGATTTTTACATAGCCACTACTTTACCTGGTGTAAGAATGATTGAGGCTATATATAGAGGTAACGATTCATGTCCTTCAGTTGCAGTAACTGTAACAGATGACGGAAAAACTAAGGTGGAGAAACAGTCCTCACCTTGGATGGAATGTGTGGTGATTAAATTACCACTTAAAATGACATTAGAGGAAGCTGAGACTAAATTGGCCGATTCCAAGTTTACTGGTAAATGGTCTGAAGTTGTTGTACGAAGTCCATTAGGTCCAGTAAGTTATCCAGCTCTTTATATTTTTACGGTTGATGGTATGGGGTGGGTTGCGGTTAACACATTAACCGGTGAAGTGTTCCAACTAACATAAATAATACAAATAAAAACTAAAAAAGATGGAAAAAAATTGTTACACTAGAGAGCAGATTAAAACTGCTGTGAAAGAAAAGGGTTACAAATGGTTTGATGATGCAAACAATAAAGGGTATGACGTTAATATCGTGGGTGTTAGAAATGCCGAAACCGAAGATAGGGTGACAAATAAGTTTGATGATTGTGTTACTATTTCCTATAAGAAAAATGGGGAATGGAAATTCTTCTGTTTTGGGGCTACTACTGACCCTGGTGATGACTATATGGATAAACCAATAGTAGAAGATAAAGGGTGTGCTATTCTAAAAGAAGGTCAATATAGAGGTTCACACAAAATTAGATTACATGGTGGAAAATACACAGCATTAGGCCAAAAGAAAGATGTTACTGTTTATAGAGATAAAAATAAAGATGGTAAGTATGATTTTGATGAGTCCAAAGCTGATACTGGTTTATTCGGGATTAACATCCATAGAGCAACTTCGAGAGCTGGAAAAACTTCAACATATGTGGATAAGTGGTCAGCGGGGTGTCAGGTGATTGCCTCTAATGATGATTGGACCAAATTCTTAAAAATATGTGAAAAAGCTAGAGACATTCACGGTAACTCATTTTCATATACTTTACTAAGTTCAAAAGACATTGTTTAAAAAATAATACACACATACATTAATAGTAAAAGAGGGTTTACCCCTCTTTTCCTTTTTCGTAAGTTTTAACAAATAAACGTATGAAAGACTTAAGAGAATACCAATATAAATCACCAGGCAACCCAGATAAAATCTGTGAACAGATAACAGAAAATATAATTACGGACATATCTTTAAATGTTGATAATAATTTTAAATCGGATATTCACACTATTGTAAATAATCAAGTTTCAGTGGTTGCTGGTAAAATATATTGTGGTAATTACCGACCAGATACTGAGAAAATTGTAAAAGAAGTTTCTGAAAAACTAGGTTACACTGGTAAATTAAGGAGGTTCTCTAGTGAAACCGTAAGACATATAAATTTAATTGAGTTTGTTGATGACGTAAAAAGATTTCCAGAGTCATCATTTGTGACTTCCTATGGATATTCTTCTGACGAAACAATAGAAGGTCTCCCTATGGGTTACATCATCAGTAGAGAAATAACACACAATGTTTTAGATTTAGACTTTGTGGGGTTAGATGTTACAACTAGTGTCACCATAGAGTACCAAGGACACCTACCTACTAAAATAACATCAATAAACATTGAGTATTCGTTAATTGATTTTGATGAAGACCCAAAAGAATTATTACATGATTGTGAAATACTTTTTAACGGTAAATGTGATAAGTATGTTAATATGTTAGATAAAAATACAAAAATTAATACTTCATGTTTTGGTTTAGGTGGACCAGATGTCAGAGTAGGTTCACTTTCCGGAACCATAATACCTACACACTTCGGTAACGTAGGGTTATATGATTTTTTAGGTAAAGAAACTATCGGAGTACACAGGTTATCTTCCTTACTGGCAAGACAAGGAGCAAAAACAATTAGTAAAACTAATATGTGTAATGAATGTCTTATTAAAGTTTCCTATGGTTTAGAAAATGAACCCATTAGGTTCAGTGCAAAGTTCAACAAAGTTCTAGGAGACAGGAACTTTATGGAAAGTAATTTGCAAGACATATTTCATTTTAATAAAGATGAGTTAGTTAATAATTTCACCCCCAGTGAATTAAATAGAACAATAGACAATACCAATGAATATTTTGGTCAACAATACCTAGACGTAACCGATAAAGGTATTCTACCCTGGGAACGACTAGATAAAATAATAGAGTTTACCCCTTTTTAAAATGAAAATATCAATTTGGACATACGAAGATAATTTACAATTACTATACAATTTTTTAAACAAAGAAAATACCTTACCTAACGACTTTGAGTACTTTTTAACGGTCCCTTTACTTGTGAAGGATATTTATATAGTACAAGTACTTTTAACTTATGATGATTATGTGAGTCTAAGAGACTACTAAATGGGCATAAAAAATAGGATTTACAAACTTTTTTCCTTATACTTATGTACAATTGAAAAGATTATAACCCTGTAAAGTAAATAAATGTTAATAGTAGAAGTAAAATATAACAATATAGATAAGGCCTTAAAACTAATGAGGCGTAAAATAATCCAAACAAAACAATTAAAAAATTTAAGGGAAAATAAAACCTACAAAAAACCTTGTGAGGTTAGAAGAGAAGAATTTTTAAAAGCCCAATACGCTCAAAGAAAGAAAGAACAGGAAGATTAAGTTTAGGCTAAGTTTCCAGCAGCATCTGTTGGGTATGGTATTTCATTAGAGACAACATAGTTTGATAATTCTTGTGGGTTTATAACATGAGAAGCATTAAACTCACCATTCTCCTTTATTTTTATTGATAGTTCATTTTTAGATGGCTCCCAAGACCAAAGAATCACTTCCTTATTTAATTCAGGTATTTTAAGGGGTTTAAACCCAATATTGTTATTCCAACCCCTATTAGCTCTACCTTCCCACTTAAAACCTAGTTCAGCTGCAATTTTTTTAAAATTTACAGTGTTAGTTAGTGATTCAGAATCTTCAGATGCAGTCTTAATTTCTTTTACAAACACATCAAGGTCATTACTAGCCTCCTCAGCACCCTCATCATCGAACCCATAAGCGTCGTACCAAGAATCACTTAAACTATAGTCCAACTCAAACTCATCGGTTTCCGCTAAATCACTAAGGGAAGTAATGTTATTACGAGATGCTATAACTAATAACTGTGACCAACTTAACTCAAAACTAAAGTATCGCATGTAGTAATTTTCCACCTCAATTAATGTCTCACTCTCCCAAGTCTCCCTAAGGTTCTTTACACGTTCTCTATATAAACTATACCCAAGAGAACTAAGGACATTTTTTTCAAAATCTACATACTCACTAGGGAAATTTTCTTCCAATATATCCATAAGTCTACCATCTTCAAAATCTTGGTGGCCACAATTTTCAGGGGAGCCTGGTTCCAATAAGTCAATATCTTTCATAAAAGCAATTAAATTAGACCATGAGGAGTCTGAGTAGTAACACTGAATATAATTCATTTCTTCTGATTCAAGTTCTTCATAGTTATATCCACTGTCATTAAAAATGTTATCAATCATCCAAGAGTCATCTTCAGCCTTTAAGTAATCATAAACAAACATATCATGAGGAACATTGAATTCTAGTCCAGTAGAGCTAGCATGTATAGTTGTATGTCTATCCTCAGAATTAGGTTGGTCAGTACTAGAGAAAGCAAATCGCATATCAGCACCTGTAAAATCTTCTAAATCCTCCTCAACCACTTCTTCATCGTATGTGTCTAACCACAACTTATATAAAATTTTTGTAAAGTTATTTTCTTTAGCCATCTCACTTAACTCATCATCATTAAAACTTACATCGTATCTTATTCGGTCTCTTAAAGTGTACTCTAATTTAAAGAATTTTTGTAATTCGGGGTGTTGACTAAAAACCTTTTTTAAGTTTTGATTGTATTGGGACTTTCTATCCCAAAGTTGTTTCCTATCCCCTGAATGAATCATTAAGGGGATTTTACTAAATACGTCTACAATATACTTGTTAATGACCCAATTTTCTGCATAAGTTGAATTTTTAAAAATAACAACATAAACACTACCCATGTTTTCATTAAATCTTTTCTTTATAGACTTAATAGCTACATTGGTAGTGGGGGAGACACCACTGTCATCCCTACACCAACTAGTGTCATTTGCGTAGTAACATAAAGAATCCCAAGTTAGAGGAACTATAATTTTATATTCGTCAGTGTCTAAAACCACTCTCTGTTTAATTCCGGTTTTACTTTCTGTTTGTTCGTTTAAGTTAGTTTGGACTAATTGATTTTCTATGCCGTCTATTAATTTAGTGTATAAAGTTTTAGAATCATCATCAGTTAACCCATATCTTTGTTTAGAAAATTCTATTGATTTCCTAACTACATCTTTATAGTCTTCTTTGGTTTTCCTAGCTCTTAAATCTAAACCTTTTATTTGTGCTGGGACTTCATGGGACTGTAAGTAATAATCTAAATTAGACATTTCTTTTTCTTCTTCGTCGGTAGGTAGTTCACCCATTTCATTTTGTTCATGGTGAACTAATTCATGCCTTACATATTCTATCAAAAAAGCATAGATTTTTTGATAACTACCAGGTTCATTAAGTGGATTTATTTCTAGACCTAATTCTATGGTGTCATCACCAGGGCTATAATAAGCTTCTATTAAAAAATCTTCTTCTATTTCCTCATTCCTACTTATAGTTAACTCTAAATTAATTGTGGTGTCATTATAGGTTATTTCTCCAGTTATGTCTTCTGGAAGATACATTAATGTAGAGTCCTCTTTAAGGATAGTTTTTTTAATAGAAAACATAATATCTTTAACTATCTGTGTTGTTAATTGGTCATAGTACCTATCCTCAACCGACTCAACTAAAAGTCTAGACGGCCTATTAATTCTTTCGTCAAGCTTACCATATTTTCTTTTTATGTTTTTTATTATAGTGTTAAATCCATTTTTAACACTTAAAAGACCTACAGAAATTAATACACTTTTAAGGTAACCAGCTGGGTCACTAACATTAATAGTTCCATCATTTATTAGACCCACTAATATATCTAAAAGAGGGAAAGTCATAAATGTAAAAGCTGTAACGTCTACCAGTGAATTAGCCGTATAACCAACCTCATTTGACATCTTCAATACGATATCCTCAGTAGACTTTAAGAAATCAAAAACTTTACTTAATAGACTAGTTAGTCCTTTTTCTCTAATAATTACAAGAGACTTTTCTATTTTGTCTTTATTCCTACTTAAAAGAATCCACATTGCTGTAATGTAAATTAAAATTATGTCTTGTTCTGTTATGTTAGGGCTTCCACCTTTTAATAATTCTCTAACGGTTGGGAGGAAAGCTGTAATTCCAGTACCAAAGGTAAAGGTACCATCAATAACAACCCCTAAGTCCACTAGGACTTTTTTCATGAAAGATTCGTTGTTTTCGTTTTGTTCTTTGATTAACCCACTAATAACAACCTCATTTAATATATCTCTTTGCATAATAAGTTTTTTATATAAATATTAACATTTTTAAAGTAATGAAAATACTCCTACTCGACAAAATTAATGCCAGGTTGTTCTAAGTCTGGTTGTAATCTGTAATCTGCTGTGAGTTCCTCTCCTTTAGATATTGGTACTGTGGTTACTAAGAAACGTGAATTATCTTTTAATTCGTTCTTACAATTAGGTTTACCTGAATGGTTATAAGATTTACCTAATTCCGTAAAGGTATAGTTAGAGTCTGATATGTCATGTAATTTACCTACATTCACACCCAAGGGTAAGTCAGTTGAGGCAAAAACACCTTTACCGTGTATATTGCTATTATCAACGTAGTAAGACGGAGTGTCTACCATCTCTGTTAGGATACCTAACAAACTACACTCAGACAATTGACTAGTATTAACTTTTTCTTTTAATTTGATTACAAATGAGTTCTGTATTCTTTTAAGTAAATCTACATATGGTGTGTCACCACCTCCTTTACTTTTGTATGACCCTTTTTGTGGGTTTCTTTTTCCTCGTTTATAAAAGTTAAGACCAGATATATTAGTTATACATTTATGTCCTCCAGAATTAGAGTTTATTACATCCCAAGATGTAACACCAATCCTATCTAATAAAGCCTTTTGTTTTTCACTTAGTCTAGGCCAAGGAGTGTCTAAAATACTTCTAATTATTTTACCGTAGTTACCACTCTCATCCGGCATTCCTATTAATTTATCACCATATAAAGCATATAAATCAGATGTTTTAAACCCTATACTATCATCGTTAACTTTAGTTTCACTTACTCTTTTAATTACAGAAAGTGGGACAACATAGTTTTTAAGCTCAGATTCAAACTGACTTAACACTTCTTTTGATATATCACCTAAGTTAACACCTTTTAAAGCTCTATCACTTTTAAATGGGTTACAGGAAGCTTGAACTAACCCCATAGGCCACGCTATAACAATAAAATCAGCATCTGGATAAATCTTAAATGGTGTGTAACGGTCGTAAGAACCTGGTTTAAATAATGCACCCCCACCATATTGTACAATAATATTATCTTCTAACCTTAAATTATTACTTTGTGTTTGTTTTTTAACATAGTTATCTTGGTTTTGTTTCATCTCTTCAGGTGTAGCAAATCCATTTTTCTTTGCGAAAGAATTAATATTTGTAAATATGTTTAATAAAGATGGTGTTGAGTTCATTACTAGGTATTCTAAAAACCCAGGTTTATTCTTATAAGCCAATAATAATTTATTTGTTAATAACCCTAGTACCCATTTATTTTTAGGTAAACTACCGTCCTCATCAAACTTATAAAGATAATTCATAACATCATCTGGTGTTAGAGAGTTAGAAGCGTAGTCCGCACTATCTACAGTAGAAATCATCATAATATCTTCATTAGGGAATATATCTTGAGGGCTAACTATTTGAGAGACAGTCTCAACATTAGAACGAGCACCCCTAAATTGTGTGGAAGTTTCATCTTCTACCCCTGTTTGACTATCGTGGTGGTCTGTGTGAATAGTGAATATTGGTTTTCCGTGGGCAAAATCTACTAACACTGGCATTACGTCCCCATTTGCAGAAGGTTTGGACACAGAAAATTCTTTATCACCATATTGTATCACATGGGAATCGATTACAGTGATACCGTACTTCTCTAGGTATTCTTTCATTGCTATTGCAGTTACAACCCCATCTAAGTCTTGATGAAAATATATTTCTGCTTTAGGGTATCTATTTGCTATTGCATTGATATCTCTAATCCCACTCTCTTTTATTAATCTTTTGTTTTTCATTACTAATAAATACTTCTAATACTCACAATTATAAAATAGTTCCGATTCTTTTTCTCTACGTGAATAATTATTTACCCAAGTACCGTCCCCTTTTCTTTGTTGGGGTGGATTCCACGTCCTAATTCCTGTGTATGTATCTTCCCACCTACCAAATTTAACATCTTGTATCCAACCACTAGTCCTAACATTTTCACAACCAGAGTTAAACACTAAAGATACCATTGCGTCATACATACATAGGTCCATTTTTGCACCAGCTCTATCGTCCTTTATCCATTGTGTTACTATTCTATTTACACAACCAACAGCATTAGATAAATCATCTTTTAATAATTCTAATGCCTTAGTTTTGGTAATAGTATTTCCTTCATAAGCTTCTTTACCTGTGTGACCATAACCTATAGTTAAAGTACCACCAGGTTTACCTTTCTTATATCTACTACTTTTATATTCTATTGGTGTGTCATTATAATATGCGTCATCATAGGTGTATAGTACTGGTTTCCCATTTACCCCTTCATCTTGAGAAATAAAAGTTGTGAGCTTAGAAGAAGCTTTTGTTGGTATAACCAAGAACTCTTCTGTTTGTTCTATAAGAATTTGTAATGAATTTATTAGTTTCATATCCATAAATATACCTATAACATAATAGAACTACTTTTTAAGTTCTCTATTAAGATACCACATTGCTTTCTTTAAGTCTTGTTTTAAATCGTCTTTTTTCCCTGCACGAGAAATATACTTAACAACATTACCTAAATTAAAATTTAAGTCCCAAGCTTCAATAACTTTTATTGCTTCATACATATTATCTTCACCACCATAGTGGATTGGGTGTTCAACCTTCTCTATACCCAACTTTCTATTGTATGCTATAATGTCTTCTTGTGTTGGGTAATTTTTGTCCCAGTTGGTATTGGGGTTTTCAGTTTGTTGGTCCCATTGAGTATTTTTTCCTATTTCTTTATTTTTTTCCATTATTTTTGTTGTCTAAATTAAAATTTTTATTTATAAAATTTACCACTTCATCACCTATAGATAGACATGCGGTCGCCGCGGGAGAAGGAGCGTTAAGTATGTGGATATTGTTATTGTGCTTAACTATTTTAAAGTCCTCTACTATAGTACCATCAATATCTAGTACAGTTGCACGGACCCCACACTTACCTACGACTAAATCATCCATTTCTAATGAAGGGACCATTTTTTGTAACTCCCTTAAAAATAATCTTTTAGAAAAAGCTCTTTTATATTCCGTTAACCCAAAACGCCAATGTTTAAAAAATAAACGTAAAGTACCTAAAAAAGTCAAAGATTCCCAAGTGTCCCTCCAGCTAAAAGAAGTTTTTGTGTAACCTTCACGTTTAAATGTAAAAACAGCGTTGGGTCCACATTCCACACTACCATCAAACATTCTTGTAAAGTGTACACCTAAAAATGGAAATTGAGGATTCGGTACTGGGTAGATTAGATTTTTTATTTTATATAGTGAGTTTTCCTTTATGTTATAATAATCTCCCCTAAAACCAACTACTTTAGAATCTAATTCTACACCATCTTTTTTTGCCAACCTATCAGCAAATAAACCACCACAAAAGATAGAATGTTTAGTGTGAATAACACTATCCTGTAATATTAATTTTTCTTTTTCTATGTGGATAACTTCTGAATTGGTAGAGACACAACTTTTTGGGTTGATGGTTGTAATTAATTCACTTAATTTTTTAGTGACCCCTTTATAGTCTATTATTCCTGACTCAGGTACAAATAGAGCTGACTTACCCTCAGCAAATGGTTCTATAGTTTTTATTTCTTTACTGTAAAGTAATTTTAATCCCTTTAGACCATTTTTTTTACCATTCTTTTTTAGGGACTTTAATTTTAGTGTTTCTTTGTCGTTAGTCGCTAATACTATTTTACCACAAATATCATGTGTTATTTTATGTTTCTTAGCAAACTTAACTAACTGTTTTCTACCATCCACACAATTTTTAGCTCGATAACTACCAGGTTTATAATATAGTCCAGAATGAATTACACCAGAATTTCTCCCAGTTTGATGAAATGCTACTTCATTTTCTTTTTCTAATACTATTAAAGAAAGGTTAGGGTGTTTTAGTTGTAACTTATAAGCTGTCGCAAGACCAATAATCCCCCCACCTACTATAGCGACATCGTATTTTAAATTATTGTGACTCATCTGAACCAGAACCAACAGGTGATAGAATATCTTTGTATTCACCCTCTAAGGTTTTTATCAAATCCAACACTCTAGATTGTAAGTCTTCAACTTTTTTAACATCACTTTTCATAACACTAATAAGTTCTACTTTGGTTTCCACATCTCCCGGTAGAATTAATACCTTATAACCAAAATCGTTCATTAGTTTTTGAGCAAAAGCTCTAAGTTCTGCTTCAGGTGGTACCCTTAATAATTGCACCACTAAAATTGGTTCATATTTTTCCTCCACTAATTTAATTAAATTATCTAATACTTTTGTTTCTTCCATTTTTATATTTTTTATTTATTACTTATTTTTGATTTACCATACTCACCATCAGCTCCAACCATTGGAAGTGGTGACTGGCAGTTATTTTCACACGAACATAATTTTTTATTTGACACTAAAGATGACGCCTTTAATAAACTCTCAAAGGTACCAGCATCCGACCACCAAGAACTTAAAAAATGACAACTCATTAACCTATCTTTCACATAGAAATTATTCACATCTGTAATTTCTAACTCACCTCTATCTGAAGGTGTTAAATTTTTAATATAATTAAATACTTTATTGTCATAAACATATAAACCAGTAACACAGAAATTAGATTTTGGATTAGATGGCTTTTCTTCAATTGATACCACACTACACTCATCACCAGTTTTTATTTCCGCCACACCGAATCTTTCTGGGTCATGAACCTCCTTTAAAAATATTCTAGACCCACCATCAAAATCACTTAAATCAGAGGACGTAAGTTCATCATCAAATATGTTGTCACCTAAACAAACTGCTACATTTGAAGTACCGACAAAACGCTCAGTAAGAGCCAAAGCGTGAGCAATACCTCCTGCCTCATCTTGTATTTCATATGAGAGTCTAACGTTAAAGTCTCTCCCACTCCCTAAGAGGTTTAATATATCTCCACAGTGTTCTCTACCAGAAACTATCATAATGTCCTTACAACCCAGTTTAATTAAGGTCTGTAAAGGGTAATAAATCATAGGTTTATCGTAAACCGGTAATAGATGCTTGTTTGTCACTTTAGTTAACGGGTACAACCTACTTCCTGTACCACCCGCAAGAATAACTCCTTTTAATTTTTTTGCCATGTTAGTTGTTTTTACTAATATAATAAAGATAATTTAGATTTTCAACAGTAAATTTTCATGATTTACTTTGTAATACAAAAATTATTCGTATATTTGTACTGAATTAATAACCCATATAAAAAATTATAAAATGAAAAATCTATTTAATGCCCCATTAACGGAGGAAGAAATGACCTCAATCGCACCATCTATATTCGCTAAAGAAGCCGATTCAAAAGTTTCAGACAAATATAGCTTTATCCCAACAACACAAATCCTAAGTGATTTAGCTAAAGAAAATTGGTTACCTTACGATGTGTCACAAAGAAATTCTAAACATGCTGGAGGACTTTATACTAAACATATGGTAAGGTTAAGAAATGAAAACTTAGGTAAAATAGATGACATTGTTCCAGAAATAATTTTAACTAATTCTCATGATGGTAGAAACGCATTCAACCTTCATGCAGGATTATTTCGTTTAGTGTGTTCTAATGGGTTAGTTATAGCAGACCAAACATTTGAACAAATAAAAATAAAACATCAGTGGTACGATTTAGAAGATGTAAAAGAAATGACAGATAATGTTATTATTAAAATACCGGCAATAATTAACTGTGTTAAAAAGTTTAAATCTACAGAGTTAACAGAACAAACAAAAAAAGAGTTTGCTAAAAAAGCTGTTTTAACTAGATGGAAAAAAGGACAAGAGTTTTTGTCGGTAGAGGATTTGTTGACACCTTACAGAGAAGAGGATAGGGGTAATGAACTATGGAAAGTATTTAATGTACTTCAAGAAAAAGTTTTAAATGGTGGAATTACTTATAACCTTCCACAAGGCAGAAGTCAAACGGTTAGAGCTTTAACTAACATTGACCAGAAATTAAAAGTAAATAAAGAGTTATGGGAGTTAGCTGAAGAATTCGTTTCCTAAGTCTATTAATTATTGTGTAATAAAAAACCCCCGGACTAATCCAGGGGTTTTTTTAACAAATTTTCTAATTACTTAGAACTTGTATGAGAAACCTAGATTGAAAGTTCCCTCTCTGTCTCCAGTTGTTTCATCTGCTGTTAAAGGCATCGTGTATCTTGGCTCAACACTAAGACCTTTCCACACATTGTAAGAATAACCAAGTCCAACCGTTAAGTTGTCCATCATTTCTTCCGTAGGTGCTTGAGCTGAAACATACAAATTGTTCTTCATATTGTATCTACTCCATAGGTCATAAGTCATATCTCCGTCAACATCTTCACCAGCTTGAATCATACCCAAAGTCCATGTGTCATTTAAAGCGTACCCAAAACCTAAATTTTGTGTTACTTTATCCATAGTTACTTCTTGGTCACCGTCATAAGTTGACACAACCATAAAGTTTTGAGCTGATGCACAGATTGTTGAGAATGCTACAGCGAATGCTAAAATCAATTTTTTCATTATATTGTTTTTTTAATTTTTATTCTCACATTTTTATCGATGCATGTGAATAGTCATCGTTTTGTATCTACTTCTTAACGAAGAAACTAGCTAACATCACTAGAACTACCAAACCTACGAAACCTCCTTCACCAAGTGAAGTGATTAATGCTGTAAGATTTGTTACCACGTCCATGTTAAATATTGCACCACCAGTTAAGACGAACCACACGATTGTTAAAGGTAAAACTGCCATCATTACTGATAATAGTCCACCGAAAAATCCTGTTACATACTTAATTACACTTTCCATAATAATTTTTTTTTTATTTAAATGTTTATGAATAAGGATTAATTTAATCCATGGTATTCTGCCCTCATTCGAAAAATAATTACTCCGATAATTAATAAAATACCTAAAAAAATATAATGGTTTTTTGTCGTATTTTATTAAGAACAGAGGAAACGTACCTACAACTTTTCCTAATCCACACATTTTTTTACGCTAAGTTTTTTTATTTTTGTATTAGAAATGTATTAAATACGACAAATAATTTGTTGGTTTTTCGGATATTTTTGTTTATTTTTGTAAAATGAAAAGTAAAACTACTAAAAAAAAACATAATTGGACAACACTTTTAACTTTTAAGAGAGAATATTTTACTATAATAGAACACCAATCATTTAATGAATTAACATTAGTTGGTGATTTAAATGAGGTTGCTGTCCCACATGAAATAAAAACAATAAGCAGAACTCCATTTGTTAAAGACAAAGATAATTTTAGAGTTGTAGACGTTGTGTTCTTCACCCCAAAAGACAAATGGTCAGAGGGTTCACCAGTTATAGATGAAAAAACTTGGATAGATAAATCACTAGATATTTTTAGTAGTGCTATGGTAAGTAGGGTTACGGTAGCATTGGAAAAAAATGAGGATAAGATTAAATTATCTTTATTTAGGTTTAGTAAACAAAGGAGAGTAGGACATAAATACTTTAGTAAACGAAGTGATGATTTACACATTACTTTTAATACAACAACAAAAAATTTCTTTATAACAGACTCTAGATTTTTAAATAGAAAAAGGTCAACAGTAACAACCAAAAACGATTTCATGAAAATTATAAGTGTACTAAACCCACTATCAACTAAAGGGCTGTTATCGACTGATGGGTATAGAGAAAACCAACAACAAAAAGATATCGATAATGAAGAACTAATTTTGTTTATGAAACAAATTGAAAAAACTTTACAAAAAGAACTAAAGGTTAAAAATGACTTGAGTTACTTTGGTGAAGGGATGGGTAAGTTATTGATGGATTGGTTTGTTAAAGTACGTAAAATAAAAGTACCTAACGATTACTATTATTATTTGTCACGACATTACCCAGGAATTAGAAAATTAAATAAATTTAAAATGAATTTAGGTAGAGCAATTCTAGATAATAAAAATTTAGTTGGGAAATATTACATAAAACTAATTAATACACATGGTGGTTATAATCTAAATGACCTAGTTATGTTAAAAATTATCTTTGGTGAAAATCACACTAAATTAATACCTAAAAATTTCCTAAAAATAAGTGCGAATTCTTCTGACAGTAAACAAAACTTAGAGGCAAATCCCATTGACCACATTAACTCTTTAAAATCTAGAGAGAAACTAAATTTAATAAAAGTAATTAAGGAGGTGGATGACCCATTTTTCATATCACAGATATTTGACCACATATACGCAAAAAAAAGATTAAATGGTTTGGGTTTAGAAAAGAATATTAACTGTACTACTTTAAACCAATTCAACCAAGAACACCAAAACTGGGCTGAATTAATTAATTTATGTGAACGTAATGAAGAAACAACATACCACTATCAAAATAACTTTATAAATGAAATGGAAAAAAATATGATAGTTAAAGAAAATACGTATAAAGTAAAAGTCCTTGATTCAGATTTAGAGTATTTTAATGAGGGGCAAGTTCAATCCCACTGTGTCAGGACTTATTTAAGTAGATATGATAGTATAGTGGTTTCAGTTAGGCAAGAAAGTCTAAACTCAGTTAATAGAATGACATGTGAATTTAAACATGGTGAGTTAAACATATCACAAACCAGAATGAAACATAATAAGTTACCAGTGGGTGATTGGTTAGAAGTTACGGAAAAATTAGAGGTAAGGTATAAGGAATTTTGTCTAAGAAACACATTAGAAAAACCAAAAATAGAAATATATAATAGAATAACTAATATGAAATATGATGGTTATAAGAGTGATAGAGGGGTAACCTACGGTAATATAGCACAGGAAGACTTACCTTTTTAACGGAATATTTCTATAATTTAAAAAAACGAATAAAATGAAGATAAAATTAGAGTATGTTTGGTTAGATGGGTACATACCAGAACCTAACATAAGAAGTAAAACTAAAATTTGGGATTTCGACCCACTAACATCGCCGAAATACCAACCACAAAGAAAAATGTCAATAGACGGTAAGTTAATACCTGTACCTAACGAATTACCGGATTGGTCATTTGACGGAAGCTCAACTAAACAAGCTAAAGGTAACAATTCGGATTGTATACTTTCACCAGTAAAAGTAGTTAGGGACCCACAAAGGTTAGATGCTTTTTTAGTTTTATGTGAAGTATATGATTCTAAAGGTAAAGCTCACCCAACTAACAACAGGGAAGGGTTATCTAAAGATGAACAATATTGGTTTGGTTTTGAACAAGAGTATGTGTTACTTAAAAACGGAAAACCATTAGGTTTCCCTGTAGATGGGCACCCAGAACCACAAGGTAGGTATTACTGTGGGGTTGGTTTTGAATCTGTAGAAGGTAGGGACATTGTAGAAGAACATTTACAAGTGTGTTTAGAGTCTGGGTTAAATATTACAGGTGTAAATGCTGAAGTAATGCTTGGACAATGGGAATATCAGATTTTTGGTAGAGGTTGTACAAACGCTTCAGATGATTTATGGTTATCTAGATATTTTTTAAATAGGATAACTGAAAAATATGGGGTTAAGGTTGAGTTGCACCCTAAACCAGTAGATGGAGATTGGAACGGGTCAGGAATGCACTGTAATTTTTCTAGTGACCTAATGAGAGAGACTGGTGGGGAAGAATTATTCAATACAATTTGTGATGAACTAGGTAAAAAACATAATGAAGATATTATGGTTTATGGTTCCGATAATGAATATAGGTTAACTGGATTACACGAAACCCAGTCCATGGATAAATTTACTTATGGGGTCTCTGACAGAGGAGCTTCAATACGGATTCCAATTCATACGGTGGAAAACAATTGGAAAGGTTATTTAGAAGATAGAAGACCAGCAAGTAACTCTGACCCTTACCAGGTAGCTTCAAAAATATTTAAAACTATTGAGAAAGTAGAAAAAGAATTTAGAACCATAACCGCTTAACTTATAATTATAATTTTGAAAAATATATACGAACAAAAAACAGACTTCACTAATGAAAATTTCCCACTAGGGGAATATTTTTTAGAGACTTTTAAAACTGTACCTAACATGCTTTTTATTGAAAAACAACATTCATATAAAATTAAAGGTTGGTTGGAAAAAAACATGGTAAAAATTCACGAAATTACTGTGTTACTTAATGATGAAGTGTTGCCCCAAACTGAATACTATAAACACGAGGCAATTCTAGGGCATAATGGGGCAAATCTAATAGTGGAAGTTAGATACCACCACCAAGGAATAGTTGATTTTAACCTAGAAGACAATACAAGTCAACCACCACTTAAAGTGGACGATATGGGGGTAGCGGTTAGGTGTTTTTACCAGAGAATGGAAACAGTACAACCATTTTTAGATTTTTTAAAAACAGATAGTTTTGAAGATAAAAATAAAAAAAGTTTATCCATAATTACTAAAGATGAGTTTGGTTTTAGACTTAAAGAATTTAAAATAGAGTATGATGAAAAATTAGATTTAGATTTACATTACGGTAAAAATTTTATTAAAGTACATAAAAATACTTGTGAAGGTTTAAATAAAAGTAAAAGTGGTTTAGTGTTATTACATGGTAAACCAGGTACAGGTAAAACCACATATATAAGAAATCTAATTAATAACCTTAATAAAAAAGTAATTTTTGTTCCACCTTTTATGGTTGAGTCATTAACAAGTCCGGAGTTTATACCTTTTCTAATGAACCATCCAGATTCTATACTGGTAATAGAGGACGCTGAAAAAGTAGTGTCTACCAGAAGCTCCACTAGTAGTAATACTGGGGTGTCAAACATATTAAATTTAACTGATGGTTTATTAAGTGATTGTTTAAATGTTAAGATAATAGCTACTTTTAATATGGATACAAAAGACATAGACCAAGCGTTGATGAGGAAGGGAAGATTAATATCCGAATATAGATTCTGTGACCTACCAATCGAAAACGTAAAGAGAATATTTAAAAAATTAAAGATAGATAATAAAGTAACAACCCCTATGTCTTTAGCAGATATTTATCATCATGGGGTTGAGTCATATAAAATAAAAAATAACCCTATAGGTTTTAAAAATAATTAAATGGAATTAACAAATAATAATTTTAGTGAAACACTAAAAGACAATAAAGTTGTAATGGTGGATTTTTGGGCTCCCTGGTGTGGTCCTTGTAGAATGTTGGGTCCAACGATAGAAGAAATAAAAAACGAAAACACCAATAAAGAAGCTGTGGTGGCAAAAGTTAATGTCGATAAGGAAGGTCAATTAAGTCAAGAATTTGGAATAAGAGGAATACCAGCTGTTCTATTTTTTAAAGATGGTGAGTTAATAGAAAGGATACAAGGTGTTCACCCTAAGTCACATTATGTGGAAAAATTAAATTATTATTTAAATTAATATGAAAAGTATTTTATTATATAGTGAAGATGGTTGCCCTTGGTGTACCGACCTTAAGAAACAACTAACAGAAAATAACATAAAGTTTTTAGTTAGAGATGTTCAAAAATACGCTAAAGAATGGGAGTTAGTTGTTACATTAACAGAAAATGAATATGTCCCTTCTTTATGTATAATTGACCACACCAGTAAAGAAAAAACATATGTAGTACCTGATAGGGATTTTGAAGATATAAATGAAGCTATAGATAAAGTTAAAAATATTTTAAAATAATATGGGGTTAGATATAACTGCTATTTCGGAGTTAGAAAGTTTGGTGTTACCAGATAATATTGTACTACATTCTGATGAATATTGGGATTGGGAACAAGAACAAGCAGGCCCTGTTTATAGTATGTGGCAACATCCAGGGACGACAGGGTATCTGGATGGTTTACAAGAAGGTTTAGTCGTTGTCCATGGAGAAACTTATGGTTTTAGAGCGGGGTCATATAGTGGGTATGGTGAGTGGAGAGATGATTTAGCTAAGGCTTCTAATTACGGAAGTGCAAATAATATATGGCAAGACCCAGAATCGGTAAGAGGAAGACCATTTGTTGAGTTAATTAACTTCTCAGACGCTGATGGGGTTATAGGTCCTGTTATGAGTGAAAAACTTTATATGGATTTTGTTGAACAAGAAGAAAATATAATGAAAAAAGTTGATGAATGGTATTTAAAGTTTGACCCAGAAAAAGAATATGATGGTGATACGGTTAAGTGGTTCAGACAGAAATACAGTGACTGGAAACAGGCATTTAATGTTGCACGTAATAATGGAGCAGTAATCTTCCATTAAAATTTATAATTAATTTATAGTAATTATAAGAAACCTATTGGTTTCTTATTTTTTTTTACGTATTATTTTATTTATAAAAAATAAAAATAAGATGAAAACAATAATATGTGATATAGATGGTACTCTAGTTAAGTATCGAAAAGACGCTAAAGGAATTATGATATACGGACATCAGGAATTACCAGGTGTTGTAGAAAAATTAAACCGTTGGGAAAATATGGGATGTAAAATAATCTTAATTACCGGTAGAAGAGAAAGTTTAAGAGAAGTGACTGAAAACGCTCTAGTAAATCTAGGAATTCCTTTTGATATGTTATTAATGGGGTTTGCTGACACAGGTAGAATATTAATAAATGATGAAGCTGGTAAAACTAAAGCTCATTCAGTTTCTTTACAAAGGGACGAGGGGTTTGAAAACTTTAACTGGGAAACCATAGGGTTGACAAACTAACGTGGGATTCAACAAAAGATACATAGACACAGAAAAAATTGTACATGCATTCTCACACCGAGGAATACTGGGCATAAGAGAATTGATGGGGTTAGCAGGTTTGGGGAAAATAGATACTATTATAACTACAGATGATTTTAGTGCTAGGGTAGTGACGGCATACCAAGAAGGTAACGAAAATGACGTATCTATGGAAATAACCGATGAAGTACTTAAGAAACATCGAAAAAACTTACCTTAAGGGCTTGACACAACTGTATTTTTACCATATATTTATATCCAGTTAGTAATTTTAAAAATTTAACCATAATGAATTTAATCGACGCCATACAACAAAAAGACACAACGACTGAGAACGGGATGACCACAAACTCAACCTCACTCAATCACTGTGTTAATCTATTTTTTCAAATAGGAGCGATGCGTGGTGCGAGCAAAGACAGACTTCACGCCAAGGTTTCGAAAGCTTTTAATGAAGACCCTCTCACAACAATTAGAATTATTTTTTGGGCACGTGATGTCCGTGGTGGAGCTGGTGAGAGACAAATCTTCAGAGATTGTTTATTGTGGTTATGTGACAATCACAGAGAAGTACTACATAAAAACATTCACTTAATTAGTGAATACGGTAGGTGGGATGACGTTTTAACGTTAGTTGGGACTCAAAACTGTTGGGATACAGCACTTGATTTAGTTAAGGTCGCTTTGGTTAACAAAGATGGGTTATGTGCTAAATGGATGCCAAGAAAAGGTAGGAAAGCGAATATTATTCGAAGATACCTTAAAGTATCACCAAAAACATACCGTAAGTTATTAGTAGGACTTACAAATGTGGTTGAAACCAAGATGTGTGCAAAGGACTGGTCAAGTATCGAGTATTCGAAACTTCCGTCCTTAGCCTCGTCAAGGTATCAAAAATCTTTCATGAATAATGATGAAGAGAGGTATGAGGAGTACAAAAGAGCTTTAGTTGATGGTAAAACTACTATTAACGCGGGAGCTGTATACCCTTATGACATTACTAAATCCATCAAATATGGTGGAGAGAAGGATGTTGCGCAAGCACAATGGGATTCTCTTCCAAATTACATGGAAGATATTAATGAAAGAGTATTACCTGTAGTTGATGTATCAGGTTCAATGGGAAACTCCGCAGGAAATAACGGTAACGTTACTTGTATGGATGTTTCAACATCATTGGGTCTGTATATCTCAGAGAGAAATGAAGGTGTCTTCAAAAACGCATTCATAACATTCTCTTCGAAACCACAACTACAATTACTTGAAGGTTCATTAGCCAATAGGTTACATGAATTACAGAGAGCAGACTGGGGAATGAATACTGATTTACAAGCAACGTTTAAGTTAATCTTAGACCAAGCGGTAAAAAATAATGTTCCAGTATCAGAGATGCCAACCAAAGTTCTTATCCTTTCGGATATGGAGTTTGATGAAGCAATCAGTGGTGACTATGACAGAGTATCAGAATGGAACCCAACTGCGCAAGAAATGATTAAAGGGATGTATGAGGAAGCTGGTTACAAAATGCCAGGGATTGTTTATTGGAATATCCAAAGTAGACAAGACAAGGTACCAACTAGTTTCGACGAGATGGGAACGGCATTAGTATCAGGATTCTCACCCTCAATCATGAAAAGTATATTAAGTTGTCAGGATATGACACCTTATAATATGATGATGGAGACTATCGGGTCCGCTCGATATGAACCAATCAAGGTCTAATGGGTAGACCAAAGAATCTCTGCGGCAACTTAAACTAACAAGAGAGAGAGGTGGACGTTACTCCCCACCTTGTTGACAAAAAAACTCAGGGGTAATAGGTAGAAGACCTATTAAAAAAAAATCCTATGTGGAGACTTAGGCAAGCAAAATACTCAAAACTGATTCTGACTACCCAGAAGATTTAAGACTGTTCGCGGGAAACCGCTTATATATATGAAAGGAAGATTACCGCAATCTTACAATTAACTATAATAAATTGAAACCCCTTCCTGAGAATCCCCGTATTATAATGATATGGGGATTTTTTTTATGAAAGATTTGTTGTATATTTATAGTATATGAGAAAGTTATTAATAATAGTATGTTTATTCTTAAGCTTAGGGGTGTCTTCTCAATGTGTGTCGAATCAATCATTTATAATTTCGTCACCTGGACCATACTCCCCTGGGGATGTTGTCGCTGTTGATTATACATTAGGGACATTTACCCAACTAAATATAAATTGGATAATTGCAT
>Ga0209711_10001741_pt1 | contig 20625 bp, 28 predicted proteins | sample ArcticOcean_MG_C_7_FD_187441 | JGI IMG/M metagenome (GOLD analysis project Ga0209711, IMG submission 187441) | Marine microbial communities from western Arctic Ocean - ArcticOcean_MG_CB11_88 (SPAdes) (version 2) | ecosystem: Environmental > Aquatic > Marine > Oceanic | place: Arctic Ocean...
CTTTAAATCTGTGGAATTTAGAACCAGAAGGCGAAAAAAAGAAGAGCCTGCCAAAGCGCCAGCTAAGAGCATTGAAAGATACTGACTACCTAGAGTCTATCCTGTTCTCCCGAATGTAGTCCCCGTGTCACCCCACCAGATAGAATCTTCGCTTTCTGGGGACTTCACCACCCGCTTATCTTTCGGTGACCGCCCAGTTTTATCACCTGAGTAGGCAATGAGAGCACCCTTGTCTGAGAGTTCCGTATCCTCCTCGGTGAGAATGGCTAATTTATAAATTCCGGCTGGTGATGCGATTCTGCAGTATTTATCTTGTTAGCTTTTGGGTAGGACTGTTAGAAAGGGAAAACTCTCTCACGAAACTCACCCCTAACATCTGATACAGTACCTTTGAAAAGACTCCGTATATCTTGCTATAATACGTTACAATACGCGTTTACTAGCCTGCGTTCTTTATCTCTGTGATTTCCTTGTCTATCTCCTTTGCTCTGTGAGCTAGCCAGCTAGTCGCCTCAGCCAGATCCTCGCCATGGAGATTAGGTATATTCTTAAATGCAGCCTCAAGCTCTACTATTTTCTCTATATCGACATCTTGATCTTTCAGCTCCTGGGAGAAATTCATGAATTTCAAGACACCTCGGTAGGCATCTTTAAGACCACCGCAGCGTAGGAACCCAATCTCACGCTCACTACTATGGATAGGCACCAAAAAGTGAATCAAACCAGAAATACCCTCTGCGTACTTCACGTGCTTACCGAGTGTGGACTCACGCATTGACTGGTGTGAGACCTCTAGTTGATCTTTCAGGCCTAGCTCTTTCGAGAGGATAGAATAATATTCACCAGATAACTCATCCATAGATCTAGGATCATCTTGATCCACTGAATCCAACCATAGATCCAACTCTGTCATCCGCTTAAATGCCTCACTTAGAACTCTAAAATGCTCACTCTCTCGGATCTGCTGTAGTATTTGTTTATCAGTCATAAATTTACCCCTTTCTGTATCACAAACCATGATAGTTCATCAACGCAAATTAATCAAAAAGAATACTAAATAACCACTTTTAAACAGAATCGATCAGTTCCCACATTCTACGAATACTCATCGGAAAAGCTCCAAAAACAGAAATCGTATCGAGCACATAGCGATCATTCGATGCAACCTCCACATCAAATTTCTCGGCATGCTTCGCCACGATCCTCTCGATCACAGCATCCGCTGTCTGATCTGTCCTACTGTACATAACCAGAATATCTAAATCCTGCCGCATCACAGTATCGAGCTTCTCCCCTTTGCCATCAAAGACCAACACCACATGGTAGTCAGATACATCCTGAAAGTGAGTGAGCTCACGGATCAGCTCAAGCCGAGTTCTAGTCGCATGCTGCATGTTGCTCTGCGCTAGTTGTGGGGTCGAAAAAATGGCACTGTGACCATCAACGATAAGAACTTTATCCATTTCCCCGCTATTTTAGTGAAAAAAAAGCCAATCTCACGCGTCATACGGTAAGACTGGCTCGGTAAATCTATTCCTAGAAGACTGAAATTACTTCTCCTCTTCTTCCACCTTCTTAGCGGCTTTCTTGGCTGGTGCCTTCTTAGCAGCAGCTTTTTTCGCTGGTGCTTTCTTAGCAGCAACCTTCTTCGCGGCTTTCTTAGCAACAACTTTCTTCGCTGGTGCGGCCTTCTTAGCAGCTGGCTTGCTCTTCTTCACAGCCACGGTAGAGTTAGCTAGTACCTTTTTGCGACGTAGGTATTCCTTACGACGCTTTCTCTTTAAAACTTTATTGTATTGTTGTCCCATAATTAGTGTTGCAAGAACTAAGGTCTTTGAAAAATATATCAAGACCAAAATTCATAAATAATCAACTACCTCGACACTACGTTGGTGAATTTCAGGTAGCCACACCATTTCAGACTCTAATATAGCCTCCTGTAAATGCCCTGAAATCACCTCACACTCTATGGTGTTTCAGCTCGCTGCTCTTAGAAACTCTCCACCAAACGGTGGCTGCGATCATGATACCTGCCATAAGATCCAGCGAGACGTGCTGGCGAAGGGCGATGGTGGACCAGAAGATCACCAGCAACCAGAGCCAGACCAAGGGTTTACTCCATCTGGGGAATACTTGAGAGAACTGGACGGCGATAGCGGCGACTACAGAAAGCGATGCGTGAAGTGAAGGCATTGCATTTCTCGGAAGATCCAGGCTGGCTAGCATCTGGTAAATGGCTGGGGCGGACTGGAAGTCGATGTCGGTGCGCAGGACTCCATTGGGCATGAATAGGAATACCGCGTGAGAGACTGCTGTCACCCAACCGATCGTATAGAGGTATTGGATAAATAATTTCTTCTCTACGGTGAGTCCCACTAAACCTAACAGAAGATAAAATGAGTAGTAAATCCAGATACTCTGAAAGTTGACAGGGATCGCTCTATCGATAGCGAGCTGGGGTATCCACAGCACGGGAGAAATCTCCACGTGTTGTAAAATAACATAGGGTGCTAGTATCCAGATGACTACCAAGATCCCACTGTACACACGGCACATTATTTGCTTGGTGCTCAGCATCGGATGGATTTAAATTTTAATCCTCTCAGCGCACTCACCGTAATGCCTAGCCCACCTATCACGAAGAGCATGGGAAACCAAATGCTGTAGCCTCCACCCTTGCTATCATGCTTAAGTATCGCCTGGGATGGCGCGGCTGGATTCACGTAGCAGATTGCTTTTTTATTCTCAGGGTATTGTCTGATGAGTCCCTCGCTAGACTTCTTAGACGAGCTCCATCTCGCCGCGCGCGGGGTGTGAAATTTACTGGAATACGACCTACCACCAAAATCATAATTATATTCCACATTCCAGCTGAATTCCCTAGTGATGTTCTTCGCTGAACGTTCCTTCACCGCAGACCTGATTACTAGGCAAGGAGTCTCCTGCCACTCTCTGGTCTCGCTGGCTTGGAAAAAACTACTCCCTAATAAATAGACAAACACGGCACCCACAAGCGCCACCGCTAGTCCGATGCCCGCGAGATAGTACGATCCTGCGTTACTCTTCTCTGTGTTTTTCAGCTTTGTTCTCTCTGCTTCCATAATCCCTGTCTAAAATGGTGCTTCTTGAGTCAAAAGCAAAGCTAAACTTGCAATTTTCTATGCACCGCACAGAGTAATCGTATCATGCACGGACAGTTATTATTACTTGGAGTCAAGGGACTAAAACTTTCCTCTGATGAACTCTCACTTTTCAAGAAAATCCAGCCCGGTGGCTTTGTCATCTTTGGCAGAAATGTGGAATCGGCTGAACAGCTCCGCGCACTCACAGACTCGCTCAAAGAAGTGTGCGAGATTGAGCCGCTGATCACTATAGATCAAGAAGGTGGCAGAGTCACCCGCACCCGCTCGATAGCCAATGAACCTCCATCTGCCCAGCAGCTGCGAGAGGCAGGCAATATAAAGAAGGTAGCTGGGCTAATCGCCAGACACGGTATGATCACCGCAGATATTTTACGCCAGCTCGGAGTGAATATGAATCTTTGCCCAGTGCTGGACATCTCCTACGATGACAATTCTGATAATGCGATGCAGGGCCGCTGCTACGGCACTGATTCGCAGCAAGTAATCACCAATGCGGGTATCTTTAATAGCAACCTTCGCCACGGCAAAGTACTCTCCTGCGCCAAGCATTTTCCATCCTGCGGACTAGCGGATGTGGATCCGCACCATGAGCTGCCCTTTGTCACTAAGAGCAAGGAAGAGCTGATGAAATCTGACCTGCTTCCCTACACCGCACTCATGCCTGTGCTCGATAGTATCATGAGCTGCCACGCGCACTTCTCAGCATTAGACCCAGACACACCAGGCCTTCCAGGGTCGTTTTCTAAGAATTTACTGACCCATTTACTACGAAATCAGCTCGGTTTTGAAGGCGTGATCATGACCGATGACTTGGACATGGGAGCCATAGTGAATACGTATGGAAGAGGCCCCGATGTGCAGATGTCGATAGAAGCGGGAAATGATATGGCGATGATTTGTCACCAGACTGACTCCGCCGAGCTAGCTCTCGATGCCATTAAAAAAATTGCCAATCACACCATCGATGACTCACTCATCCGCGTGGAGAAGCTCAAGAAAAAGATCGTCCAGTCCCCTGCCTTCGAGCGAAGGCTGTGGGATAAGTATGATGAAGAAGTCATGCAGCTCCGGATCGATACTCTTGGCGAAGAGGCGGCAAGAAGGACTGATGAAATCAGCGAGACAAAGTTCAGCCCTGTGCAAGATTACTAAACAGGAACATGCCAGATAAAATACCTAGAACATTGCTATCAATCTAGAATAACTGTGAAAATGGTATGATACCTCATTGTCATTCAAAAGAGACGATAGAGATTTTATCGAGTATTAAGAGCTGTGCTCTAAAGCAATCGATTTTGAGAACACTAAAACCTAGCCTCTAGGATGGAATTTCTTATGGGTTTCCTTGAGATGTTTTTGGTCTACGTGGGTGTAGATCTGGGTAGTGGAGATATCGGCGTGGCCTAGCATTTCCTGGATCACGCGGAGATCTGCACCGTTCTGTAGGAGGTGAGTTGCGAAGGAGTGACGAAGGAGGTGTGGGTATATTTTAGAATCAATCCCGGCAGCTAGGGCGCGCTGCTTCACAATAGCTCGCACTCGCTCAGGACTGAGTGCCCCACCTCTGACAGAGAGGAATATCTCGGATGATGACTTAGGCTTCAGAAGCCCGGGACGCTCTAATTTCACATACCGCTCTATACAGTCCCTAGCCTGGATCCCCACGGGGACGATACGCGTTTTATTCCCCTTTCCGGTCACGCGGATGAAGCCGTCATCTGTGTCTAAATTTTCCAGTCTGGCTCCACAGACCTCGGATAGACGGAGACCGGAGGCGTAGAAGAGCTCTAGGATAGCGCGGTCACGCTTGCCTAAGAATTTCATGGTATCTATTCCTTCTAATAGTTTCTCAATCGATGACTGATGCACTGAGTCTGGTAGTGTGGCATTTGGCTTAGGAGCTAGGAGCGGCTCGGCTACATCAACCATCACGTAATTTCTGCCAGAGATAAACCTCCAAAAGACCTTGAGATGCACAACGGTGATGCGCAGTGATGATGCGGCTAGTCCCTCTTTCTTCCGACTGGCTAGAAAATCTGCTAGCTCCTCGGTCCCCACATCATTAGGGCTAAGCTTTTTCTGCTCCATCCATAAAGAGAGCTTTTCTAGAGTCTGCCTAACTGACAGCTGATACGATGCAGATAGCCCTCTCTCCGTGGCGAGGTAGAGGATAAAGGAATCGATCAATCGTTCAATGCTCATGAGTCATTTCTATTTAAGCTGGAGGATTCTGTTCTTCTGTCATACTTGGAGAATGGACTAGTTGCTCGCATTTGGCAACTATCGGGGGAAAAAGATGAAAAAACCGTATTGCGCTCTTTAATAATAAGAATCTATCCTTTAATGTGATCATCATAACCAATCAATATTAATGCGCTGGAAAGCGTCTGTGTCTATTAGATGACTGATAAAAAACCTTATTTTAAGCTACAGCTCATTGTCTTCATTGCGGCTTTCACCGCTGTACTAGGTGAGCTTATCACTCTCCCGGCTTATTCGCTCGTCATCTGGCGGACTGGGATAGCAGCAGTTCTTTTAGGGCTCTGGATCAGAGGGGAAATAATTACCTTTAAGTTTAAACGAGTGGCGCTATTCACTGGCCTCATTCTGGGCGCACACTGGATGACGTTTTTTGGAGCAGTGAACCTGGCTAATATTTCCATCTGTCTCACAGGGATGGCCACAGCCTCACTCTTCACGGCCGCGACGGAAGCAATACAGGAAAAACGACTCCCCTATAAGCATGAGGTCTGGCTCGGTCTGCTGATCATCCCTGGAATCATTCTCATTGCGGGAGTCGAAAGAGGACATCTGTCAGGACTACTCTGTGGGATACTCTCGGCATTATTTGCTGCCATCTTCCCGGTAATCAATAAGTCACTGGTCAGAAAAGGTGCCGCTGCAGAAAGTATCACATTTTATGAGATGCTAGGAGCGATGATCGCCTGTGCGCTATTTAGCATCATCGTAGATGCAGAGTATTCGCACTTCGTCCCGATCGGTATGGACTGGCTATGGCTGGTCGTTCTTGCCGCAGTCTGTACGGTGTATGCCTTCTCACTATATGTTAATTTGCTCAAGTCCTTCAGCGCCTATGAGTCCACGCTGGCAATGAATTTTGAGCCAGTGTATGGCATTATTTTAGCAGCAGTATTTTTCGCCGAACACGAGAAACTACACCCACTATTTTTTATAGGAGCAGGCACGATCATCCTCGCGAACTTGTTTAATCCTGTGTTCGCTAAGCGTAAGCAAACTAGAATCACCCAATCAATGAATTAATCTCGTGCAGCGCGCTTCAGGTCACCCCTATAAACGCTAGATCGACTTGGGCTGTTAGAGCTACTCCTGTCGCTTGAATGACGCGGGTGATCTGACCTCGTTGACCTCGTTGACTGATGCGAGTAGGATGAGTGATTACTATTATGATGGCTCGAGTGATTACGTGGGTTGTAGCTAGACCCTCGGTTTGAATGGTGGTTATAGTATCCCCTTGGTGCTGAACATTGATGGTAACGACCGCCATTTCTATTATACCAGCTACTACCGTTATTGTAAAAAGTCTGACCTCCAAAAGAGACCGTGCTGTATCCGCTAGGAAGCTGAACAAGACCATAATTATTCCCATATCGACCATTATAGCTAGATCCTATGCTACCACTATATCCATGCGGACGAGGACAGCTGATGTATCTGCCATTACCTCGTCGATACCAAGAATCTCTTGAGTGATAGTAGGGATCTCCACCCACATACACTGTTCTATAGCCTGTGGGTAAGACGCTATAGCTAGAACTGGAATAAGTTGACAGCCCACTGTCTGGAAGCACGCAGGATGATACACTAAAAGAAACAAGTGAACAAATAAGGAGAGCGATACATTTATTTTTCATACCATTATCTTACACTCGCATCATCATTTGACAATGACTTTCAATCCGCTCAGCTTGCCTCCTAGAATAAATCCGTCTGCCTCAAATCCCCGCTGAGGGCTATCAATCCCTCATTTTCAGTTGGTTTAATCCCAAATTCAAACCATTCCGTTGGCTGATGTTGATCCGCACAGATGAGGTCTTCCACCTTTAGCGCAAGTAACAGGGGTCGGATCGTTTCAGTCGCCACTTTTGCATTATTACAGTCGCTACTCAAATGCCCTAACAGAACACAACTAAGTTTCTCGCATCCTACATCTGCGATGAGTTCACCCGCTTGGGTGTTTGATAGATGTCCGTGCCTGGAGGAGATACGCTGCTTAGTAGCCCAGGGTCTCTTAGTATCTGCTTCTAAAAGATCCTCATCATAATTCGCCTCTATAAATAATGCGTCCGAGCCTTTCAGGTGGACTCTCATTGACTGAGTGATGTATCCCACGTCTGTCAACAACCCAAACCTAGCCGTGCTGCTTTCTATTATAAATCCTACGGGCTCAGCGGCATCATGAGGGATGGGAAAAGCGGTCACTGATAGATCACTAATCTCAAATGGCTGACCAGTCTGGAACACCTTCCAGCGGATCTCGCTCTTTATCCCCCACTCCAGTGCTTCCTTCGTCAGGGCATTCGCATAGACAGGGATATCTCGCTTACGCATGAAGACATCTAGTCCACGCGCATGGTCGCTGTGTTCATGAGTGAGAAATATTCCAGCCAGTGCATCTGGATCTATCCCGCGTTGCTCCAGCCTTAAGACTATCTGTTTGGCACTGAGTCCCACATCGATCAAATAAACGCCACTGGCACAAGAAATCACCGTGGTATTCCCACCACTCCCGCTGCCTAAAACTGATACCTTCATGCTCACGCTTCGAGTCTGTGCTAAACCTAGCTTCGGCTCAAGTCTGATTGTAAAAATTGCTCATTTTTACGATTTTAATCTTTCGTATTACTTAAAAAGCACACAAGCTACCGCCATGAATACTGTGAGAACACTCATTTGCGTCACGTTTGCGCTCCTCGTCGCTGCCCTCGTGCACTCCTACTCGACTCAAGGAGGAGATAAAGAAAAATCCCTTAGCGATCTTAAATTAGAGCTGGAGAAAGTAAGACTGGAAAACGCCATTAAAAGCGAACGCGCTGCTGGCAATACCAAGCAGAGCCTAGGAGCTCCATACATCAACCCAGTCCCTACTGCGCCAGCTCCAAACGTAGCCTTCGTTAATCCTCCTACAACTGTAAATTCAGAAGCTTCATCTCAACTGGGGTCTTCTGACGTAGCCTTGACGGAAAACTTGAAGCTGAAAGCCGAAAATGCCAAGCTGAAAGAACAGCAGTCTCAGCAAAAATCTGAAAACAGCATCCTTCAAGCAGAAGCAGGTGCTATCCAGAAGGAACTCCAAATCCGAAAAAAACCGGAGGAAGACAGAGCGGCGGAGATAGCTCAAGCTCTTGTCATGGCCAGAGTGAAAGTTTATGATCCAAAGAGCGGTATTATCGTTCTCGATCTCGTGCTCGCTCAGAACCTCGTCACTGGTCAGGTATTAGGTATCCGCAGGGGAACTGCAGGCGGTATCATTGGACGCATAAAATTAGGCAATATCGCGAGCGGTGAAATAGGTTATGCAGATCCAATCGCTGAGTCATTTTTCGGTGGCCCTGTGGATGTGAAAGTGGGTGATGAAATCATCGTCATCCCTTAGATCGTTGGCTTAAAAACTCTCGCTATGTCTCACTACACCATTTCCGAACTCAAGCAGAACACGGGCGAAAACCCCACAACTGCCACCGTAGATACCCAGCTTCAGAAGCGCGTCACTAAGACGACAAAGTCAGGCAAACCATACCTCCAGATTACTCTAACAGATGCTATTGATCAATTCTCGCTCAAGATCTGGGAGAATCTCCCACAGTTTGCTACTATCCAGAGCATCGAGCTAGACGCATTTATTCGTCTCGAAGGCGACTGGATTCAAAACCAATACGGCATCGATGCTTCCCGCTGGCAATTCCGCCTGCTTAATGAGGGCGAAATTCAGAATTTTCTTATTGGAGACCCAGAGACCAGCAAGATCCAGACTCGCGACTGGAACGACATCGTAAAACTTACCACTAGCATCAGCGACCCTAGGCTGAATCAGCTCTGCGCAATGTTTCTAGATCAGCACGGTGAAAAATTTCGGCGAACCGCAGCTGCACGCAAGAACCACCATGCCCGCCGCGGCGGCATGCTTGAGCACGTTGCTCAGATGATGCGCTCCGCAGTTGCTCTCAGTAGCGTTTACCCGGAACTGAACCTAGACTTGCTCATCGCTGGTGTGCTTTTCCATGACTCGGGGAAGCTTTGGGAGAACTCATACCCTGAGCGTGGGTTCACCCAGCCATATGACATGCAGGGAGAAATGCTAGGCCACATACCGCTCGGGATCAGCCTCGTGGATAAGCTCTGGGACCAGATGATTTCCAGCTGCGTAGAAACAACAGACACTTGGGGGAAACTTACCCCTACTAATGACGAGGTGCGGATTCATCTACTCCATTTAGTCGCTTCACATCACGGCACCTACGAGTTTGGCTCCCCCACTCTGCCGCGGACACCAGAGGCGCAGATCTTACATCATATCGATAATATCGACGCCAAGTTTGAAATGATGAAACAAGCTTACCAAACTGCTCCAGAACTTGCTCCAGGTATTCAGGAAAAACAGTTTCCACTCCCCGCGAACCTCATCAAGCCCCTCGCCCACATCAATCCAGAGATGGCAAAGGCAAACGTAGTCATTGATCGCACTAACAACGACAAAGAAAATACTAATAACCTCGATCTCTTCTAATTTAATAAAACATTAGAGAACAGACCTATCTTGACGCTCGCAAACAACAGAATTAACTAAGGACAGTTCAGCGTAAACTCAGGGATCACTACCATGAATCTCTCTCCATCTGCCACACCATAAAGAGCACCAGCGGCCTCTCCTGAACTGGCCACCACGTGGTAACTGTTATAGCTAAAAATTTCCCCTGGATTTAGTGTAGGATTCTCACCGATCACTCCACTACCCTCTACAACGATACATTCGCCATCCCCCTCAATCACTAGCCATTTGCGGCCAAGAATCTGTATTTTTTTATCTGATTCATTATAAATAGAAATAAAGTAGATAAATGGATACGGTTTATCTGGTGGACAAGGCAATGAAGGCATGTAAACCACATCATCCACCACCACTCTCACGCCATCTATGTGACTAAAGTCTGCCATTGCTCAACTAATCATTTAAGCGCTTAGCCATAGCCAGCCGTAATACAGCCAGTGGCAAAAGTGAAATCGCAGCCGCGGCGAGTGCCACCTTCCATCCAGGATAAACACGTGCCTTATTCCGGGCCAATCCAATGAGTGCCTGTTTCACTACCACGGATTTATCTACATAAAACATCTCTCTTCCCGGTAGTTCCTTCGCATCCGCAGGCATGGCCACTGAGCCAAACTCGGTGTGTACTGGTCCCGGACAAAGTGCCATCACTGGGATATCATCGCCTTTTAGTTCCAGCCTTAGTGCCTCAGAAAAGCTGGTCACATAAGCCTTCGTGGCTGCATAGACAGCAAACTCTGGCATCGGCAAGATACTCGCCAAAGAGCTCACATTTATGATCGCTCCACCACCTGGGCCACGCTCACGCATTTGCGGGATGAGTCTGTGTGTTAGATGGGTCAGTGCAGTCATATTCAACTGCATCATACTATTTATTTTCTCCCATTCGGAATCAGCAAATCGTTGATAATCACCCATCCCTGCATTGTTAATCAGTAGATCTGGTCTAGCTCCATTACTATCTAACATAGAGAAAAATTTCTCCCTATCACTGGAAGAAATAAGATCCACTGCAAAATACAATACATCCAGACTAGGGTTTTGCTGCTTCAAATCTGCAGCCAGATCACGCAACCGGTCTTCCCGTCTAGCCACCAAGATCATCTGCTGACAACGGGACACAAGTTGACGCGCAAACTCTTCTCCAATACCTCCCGAGGCACCAGTGATCAGAACGGAATTATAAGATAACTCTCCTCGTTCGCTTATCATTACTTATGAATAGTTAGTTTCAAAATAATTCACCCACTTTATCGTGAATTAAGCTGGCTGGCTTTCTTCATCCATTTCCACAATACGGAGAGGGATACGTGATACAAGTTCTTCATCCACACTGATATCGATAGAGTATACTCCGTCTTCTGGGAATTTGAGTCCTTGTAGATTAAGAATAAGATTACGTGTCATGAATGGCACATTTTCAGGAAGCTCGATAGGCATGTCAGCCTCGATCGGCATCTTGCCATCAAGAGGTTTTCCATCCGCATCGATAATGTTCACTGAGAATGAATGGCTACCACTGTCTTCAGGAGTGATACACAGCCGCATTGCCAGTACGCAACTGGGATGCACGAGAGGCATGACCTTACCAGCAAGCGTGTCAAATGTTCCAGTAATTACCATCTTGCCATTATAGTCTGCGGCGAAGTCACAGAGAGTTGCTATTTGTATATCCATAATATTATCTAAATTTTTTATTTTGTTTTATGCCTAAGCCAGATTAGAAAAACAGTGTCTAATTTGGCTAGAAGTCAACACAGATATGCCATAATTTCTCGTTACGTAAAGCCCTCTTTTCACAAAACAATTACCTACTCGATTGTATCTTACCCATTCAATGCTGAAATTAGCTCAAAATATTCTGGCAATCTCCCCACATCAGCACCACTCTCCTACCGAAGCAAACCACATGATTCAAAAATAATGTTTAAACCAAAATGGAAAAAACAAGCCCTTCTTCTCCACAAGGGCTCAATGAAATTTCTCAATTATAAACGAGATCTACTAGAACCAGATCGTGTCACTGAGATAGAATCACGCCGTACCGATCTCAAGTTAGCCATCAAAGCTAGCGACAAAGAAAAAGCCCTTGAAGCAGGCAGACTCCTGGAAAAAACCTGCGAGCAAGCACTTCCGAAATACCGTAGCCCAAATGCCTTCCAAGAAAACATCGAAGTCTTCTTCGTCGCTATCGTCGTGGCGCTCGGTATCAGGGCATATTTCCTCCAGCCATTCCGTATCCCTACTAACTCGATGTATCCAGCACTCAATGGTATCACCGGCGGAATAAAGGCAGAAAAAGAATGGCCATCATTTCCTATAAGAATAGTGCAGCAGGCCACGCATGGGAGAAACTACTTCTCACTCACCGCGAATAGTAACTCCAAAATCGTCGCCATCACGGACTATCAATCCCTACACTTCTTCCCACGCGTCAGGGTCCAGTTCTCTAGTGGTCAGATAGAAACCTTCTCCGGCTCTGCAACTTCACTAGAGCAAGCAGGACTCACCAAGCTTTATGATGGTCTTATCAAGAAACAAGACCCCGCCTCATGGGCAATACTCAAGCGTAAGTCCATCGATGACCGTGCAGACGCCTACTTCAGAGGCTCTCGAGATTTCGGTCTACCTATTTTTAACAAATACGACATCGAAGCTGGAGCCAAACTGCTAGCAGGCTACACCGAGTCGGGAGATCTCATCCTCGTGGATAAAGTCTCCTACCACTTCAGAAGCCCTAAGCAGGACGAAGTCTTCGTATTCGATACCCGAGGTATCGAATACATCGAAGAATCAAACAGAGTTAACAAGACTCCACCCTCGCACTACATCAAGCGACTCATCGCCACCCCCGGTCAGAATATCAGTATCCAGCCAGTGGAGCATGATAATCCAGACTACCCGGATGGTGGAATCCTGATCCGTGACGGACAAAACGCCGATGATCGAGGCATCTTGCGCGTTCAATCACTCAAAGATGGATACAATGGCTACAAGCTAATGGGGATCATCGAAAAGCAGCTCGACTATAAACCATCAACTGGGCTCTCAGAATACTGGGCAATGGGTGATAATTCTTATAAGTCTTCGGACTCGCGCGTATGGGATTCAGTGAAAGAATACAACGTCGTCGGTCCCGCGTTCCTATCACTCTGGCCATTTGGTAGTAGTCACTGGGGCAAAATCAAGTAACGAATCGCCTATGTCAGAAGCCAAGCAAATCACCAAAAATGCCAAGTCGAATCTGGCATTTGCATTTGCCTGTCTGCCTAAACAACGGCGACTTGATATGGTCAGTCTCTACGCATTCTGCCGTATAGTAGATGATTTAGCAGACTCACCAGACATCCCCATGGATGAAAAAATCACTGGGCTAAATAGCTGGGAAGCATGTTTCAACGATCACTCAATCAACAAGAAATCACTCTCCCAGACTCAACAAAGTATCCTAGAAATCAGAGATCGCTACAAAATCGATAACCAACTATTTCTTGACCTCATCGCCGGCTGCCGCTCAGACCTACAGCCCTCTAGGCGCTTTGCTGAATGGAAAGAGTTAAAGAATTACACCTACCAAGTCGCCTCCTGTGTGGGACTCATTTCTATTAAAATCTTCGGCTGTCAGCATCCAGATTCAGAGAAATACGCTATCAATCTAGGACATGCCCTCCAGCTAACTAATATCCTCCGCGATGTCGGAGAGGATCTCTCAGACAACCTCCGCATCTATATCCCTGAGAACGACATGATCCGCTTCCAATACTCCGAACGCGACCTCGTGGGTAGAGTTCACGACGGCAGATTTATCGCCATGATGCAGTATATCTCAGAACGCGCTGAATATTATTATATAGAAGCAGAGAAAAGCTTCCACCAGCAAGATGCCAAGGCCCTGCGTTCCTCAGAAGCCATGCGCAAGATCTACTACCGTATTCTCAAGAAAATGCAGGCAGACAACTTCAAGGTGTTCAACCACCGTTACACTCTGTCTAAACCAAAAAAAATATGGCTGCTCATCACTTCTCTTATCGGGCTCTAAGCTCCTCGGTAAAACTAATTTTATAGACTAACTTAGACCATTGCTTCTTTCCTATCACAGAAATCCTCCAAAAATTCCTCTTGAAATACCCACCACTCAATTTAGGTTAGTCACTATGAACCATAAATTATTACTTTCATTATTAGCTGCGAGTACCACAGTTATTTTTTCCTCATGCTCTAATACCGGAGGTAAGAATTATCCTGTGGCTAAGCCAATGGTTGACCCCACGACGGGGATTGTTATTAAGGATCATTTTGTGAGCCCATTCCGGCCATACAACCCAATCGTAGCGAAGGGATTCAAGAGCGGTCAGATCGCTGGAGATCCATCAACGATCGAAATCGATCCAATGACAGGCAAGCCAAACAATACCACGATGAAGATCTTTAAACTTCCATAGGTAGTCATCATTTTTCAAAATCAAAAAAGCCTACCTGGAGTGATCCAAGTAGGCTTTCTTTTTGATTCTGTTAGAAAATGATTACTTAGAAAGGTAAGCATTCACTCCAGCATGGTCTGCTGTCATCGTTGCTACACCTTTTCCCAATCCATAGGGCATCCTTCTCCGTGTGCTTCAAAATGCTGGAGTGCATCGATAATACGAAGACACTCACGGATAGAGCGACCTAGTGGCATATCATTCACCACCTGATGACGGACTTTGCCATCCAGATCAATGAGGAAAAGCCCACGGCAAGCAACCATCTCGCTCTCCACAACATAATCACCATTTTCGTTCACATCAGTATGACCTGCTAGAACATCATATTCTTCAGAGTTTGTTTTATTGATGTCTGCGACGAGCGGATAGCACACGCCCTCGATGCCATCATCTGCTATCCGATTAGACACCTAACGTTGCAGACAACACTTGGTAAACGTTTTTATGAAAAAAAACATGCTATATAGAAAGATAAAACCTCACCTAAGGAACCACAAAAATATGGCTAGGATCAGGGTCTTGTGGGTCACGGACTTTTGTTCCTGAGGGCATCCCATTTACCTCTACCATATTCTGGTTGTAAGGATTAAACACAAATCCGGGTCTTCCAGTAACACGATTTGCCAAAGGAATAGCCGAGTTTACAGGGATTGCTGTCTGGTTAGAACTCACTGGCTGCGTCAATTCTGTGGGCAGAGCTGGAATAGGAAGTTTGATCACGGGCTCTTCTTCTGGAGAGGAACCACAAGAACTCATGATCAATACGACGGCTAGAACAATGGGGAATAAGACTATAGTTTTCATGTGTGTCAATTGAAACTTATACCAAGCAAAGAAATCACGCAACTTTAAAAATGCTAAAATTACAGCATTCAGTACAGAACACTTATTTACTCTAGAATCATACTATGCTATAAAAGTAACAATAAAAATTATTTTACTACAAAATCCAACAAGCAAATAAATGAACCACTTCCCTCTAAAACTCAAACGTGTATTCTTCATATTCATTTATTTGATCACCATTCCTGTCAGCTCTGCTCAGCTGCCAGCGGATACTCTGCAGCTCATTTTCGGAATCGCGCCCAGTAAGAACTCATCTCACGTTACCCTCTCCATGTTCGAGAAAAATGGGGCTGGCTGGCTAAAGATTGGCGCAGCTTGGAAAGGTCGGCTTGGGAGAAATGGACTTGCTTGGGGAATAGGTCTCCACCCCAGAAATATGGAAGGTGTTAGAAAAAAAGAAGGCGATGGTCGCTCACCAGCAGGCATGTTTAGAATTGGCTCCGAATCAGGCTTTGTATTCGGATATGCTCCCATGGTAAAAAAACTCGCCACCCTTCCCTACAAACAAATAACTACCAAAGACCTCTGGGTGGAAGACTCTCAATCACCATATTATAACCGGCATATCCTCCTTCCTCATCAGCCAAAAACGAAGTGGGAAAAAAAGGCTCAGATGCGCCAAGGTGACAACGCCCACTCACTCAAACTCTTCATCGCACACAACGAAGGGACCTCAAAACAACGCGCTACCCCTGATGCAGGAAGCTCTATATTCTTCCACATTTGGAGAGGTGGCGGCAGTAAGCCCACCGCTGGTTGCACTACCATGCCAGAAACTCAGTTAAAGACGATGATTTCAAAAATCGATCCTAGTAAGAACCCCGTATACGTTCTGCTCACTGCCGATGACTCTAAGAAATATAGAGCCACTTGGAAACTCCCCTAAATTCCACTAAAAAATTATTTCTCCCGTTCATCAGGATCCACCGTCGCATCGGCACCGAAGGCTTCAACAGTTTCTGTTAGAGTGCAAGCTGCGGGAATAATGAAGAGTATAACTACGGCTGAAGCCAGAGTTCCCACACCCAAGCTGATCAACATTGGCACCAGAAATAATGCTTGCACATTATTCTCTAAAATCATCGGTGTAATACCGCTCCGCAAAACAAATAAGCCAAATGGTTTTCAAATGGTTTTCAAATGGTTTTCATGAAGTATTTTGGCTTGTGTTTCACATCTGAAGGGGGAGACGGGGCTTTCCCTTTCTATCTGCTTTAATCCTCAGTTATTTGGGAAAATCAACCGGAACTTTTACTACCCGCGAAGCACATTTTCTTCAATCTCAGAAACCTTTATTCGTCTCTTTTTCATTGCGGAGTGGTATTAATCCATATGAACGATACCCCCTTTACGCAAGGTTCCATTTAGGAAATAAAATCCATCCCATGATGAAAATAAAAATGCATGGTAACGGATGATGTCACCATGCATATCTATCAGATACTGTTTCGACTAATTCATTTGATTCTAGGCCACAGAGTCCCTGTAGGTGATGAAGGAATCTGAACAGGTGATTTTCGACCAAGGACACGCATCGTAGTTCGCATAGTCTTCAGTAATTTCTTCACCTGCATAGATGTCTCTGAGGCTGACCGAAGACAAGGGATCACCATTACTAGGAGCTCCCGAGTTTGGCACATGCGAGTGATTCACATATCTCGCGTTGTCTAAACAGATGACTATACTATCTAGTTTCGCCGAGTAATAACCATAGAAACTAGCAATATTTAGCAAATTATCCATAGTGTCATTCACATGAGACTCCTGGAGGGTCCTGTAATGAGAATGATTTAGTAGTAGTAGTACATTGGATCGTTTGGATTTCCACCAGATGGTGTCTTTGGGTATATCCTTTTTAGCAAAGAGTCCAAATCCATGGAGCGGGCTTGGACGAAGTTCAACATAGTTATTTAGTAGGCTCGAAGAGGCTAATTTCATTTAGGTTGTTATAGAGTTCTATTCACTTTTTTTCATAACTGACATCTAAACCCTAGATGTTATTACTCGTAAAATAATCTTTTTTAGGAAAAAAGATAGCTAAATTTAGGGGCTCATTCACGCATTTTCGTCTATCACCCATTCCACCTCCTCGGCACTGAGTTCACCATAAATGTCTCTTCCACAGAGTTCTCCTAAGCGCTTTAACTCCACCTCTAACACCTGCCAAGCAGGCTGCCCACCAGCATCTGCCCCTCCACAATGAGTGCACGATGCATAACCCGCGTAGCTGCCTGATTTCTGAGGATCATTCTGTGCATTCACAATCGTTAAAACAGGTCGATCCTCCCATTTCCCAGCCGGCACCAGAACCAGTGGATGCATCCAGCAAGTCAGTGGCTTATGCTGCCATGGATCCACTCCCTCAATGATCGCTAGTTTCTGCAAGCCACAGTATCCCTCATGATCTAAAAAGACACATCGAGTCTTCGCAAAATGCGCTGGAAAATCATCCGCCAGTTCACTGTCCATCGCCTCACGTGTCGCCGTCTTTTGCCCCTTATCAGTGGGAACAATCACTGACTCAGAATCTAACAGACCAGAAAAACTACCTCTAACAACGCTCTGAATATACGCAGCCTCTTCATCAGAAACATGAACCCCATCGTAACAACAAGTCGCCTTGCAGCGAGAAACCTCACAAGGTCTCAGCAAGGTCTCAAATGCTTGATGATCCACTCTAGCCTCCACGATCTGTGGAGCTAGAATTTTAGTAGTCTCGGGAAAAGGAGATACACCCATCAAGAGGCACCTCCCTGATGCACATGATACCTACTCCATGTATCGAGTCCTAGATCATCACTTAACCAGTCCACATTCGTTGTCGTGATCAGCTTCTGAGCATCCTTAGGCAAGTAATCCATCAGAGCATTCCTACGGGTCGAATCCAGCTCACCAAAAATATCATCTAATAAATAGATAGGGAATTTCTGCCCTCTCTCTCTCAAAATTTCACCCTGAGCTAGCTTCAGCGCCAGCGCCATCGTCCGCTGCTGTCCTTCGCTGGCGTAATCGCTCGCGGACATCCCATTGATGAGCAGTTTCACCTCATCACGGTGCGGTCCAGCCAGCGTCTGTCGCTGTCTGCGCTCGCTCTCATAAGTAGCCTCCAGCGCGCTTCTCATATCACCACCACTACCTGAAACATACTCCATCCCCAGCTTCTCATCCACCCCACTGATCGCCACCTGCACCTCTGCCGCCTTCGGCAAAAGCTCAGCCACCACTTGTTCTCTAACAGAACCTAACAGATCCCCATACTCGATGAGTAACCCCCCATAAGCATTCACTTCTTGGTCTCTATTACCACCATCCTTCAACAGCAAATTCCTCGCTTTTAAAACTCTCCGATACCTACTCAGCGCCACCCGATAGCCAGCATCTATCTGCGAGCAGAGAAAATCTAAATAATGCCGTCTGACACCACCGCTCCCCTTCACCAGCTCCACATCTTCATTCCCCATCCACACCAACAGCCCGCTATTCTGCAAGTATTCCGTCTGGGTATTTAGTTCCTCGCCATCCACAGACATCGTTGCCTTGCCTCTGGTAAAACTTACCCGTAGTGCCCTATCACCAGCATCTCCAGCTACGCCAAAGCCATGTTCAGCATCAAATTTCACCATTGGCTGCATCCGCTTCGACCTCGGTGAACTCAGCCGCATCAGCACACAGACGGCCTCAAGGATAGAGGTCTTCCCCTGGGCGTTATCCCCCACAAACAAAGCTCCGCCTTCCGCCAGATCTATTGAAAGAGCATCGAAACAACGGAAATTTTGAAGTCGGAGAGAATCTAACATTTTCTATTTAGGATACTGGATATGCAGCCGCTATCTTATCCGCCCACTCCCTCGCCTTCTGCCCAAAACTTTTCTCCATCTCCTTATAAGTGATCCCACGCGAGACATTGATCGTATCCGGTGCTGTTCTCCCCTTCCCTGCCATATTCCCTAGATCTCCACCCTGCGCACCCAACCCGGGTATCAATAGAGGAAAATCCTTCACCCTCTCTAACACATCCGCACTCGCATTCGTCAGACCCACCACCATTCCCACATCAGTCTTACGCCCCTCAGCCGCAGCGCGGATACAGATATCCTGCACCAGCTCGAAAACGTATTTGTCTCCATGGGAGGCATCCAGTTTCTGCCTCATAAAGTCCGCGCTCCCGGGATTCGATGTCACCGCAAGCACGTAGATCCCTTTGCCTTCCCAGTCCAGAAATGGCTCCAGCGTGTCATATCCTAGAAAGGGATTCAGCGTCACCGCATCCACATCCCAGTTCTCAAAATAACTCTTCGCATAATACTTCTGCGTCTCACCAATATCCGACCGTTTAGCATCCAAAATCACTGGCACCTCCTTAGGCATCTTCTCTAGCAAGTTCTCTAAAATTTCCAAGCCACGAACCCCCATCGCTTCAAAGTAAGCCATATTCGGCTTAAACGCCGCTGCATACTCCCAAGTCTCCCCCACCACCCGATCCAAAAACTCCGGCACTTCCTCAATCCCTCCTCCATCAAGATCAGGTCTAGGATCTAAGCCCACACACAATCTCGACCCCGTTGCCTTCATTCTCTGCTGTAATTTCTCTCCATAGCGCATGCTGCAGATCATCTTTCCTAGAGCCAAATCTTACAAGCTCAAATACAACGATCATAAATATCATTGCAGATCACCGCACATGTCCCACAATAGACACATGCAAGAAGTCACGGAACAAATGCGCAACTTCCTCCAGTTCATCGCGCTCCAATTCATCAACCACCCAGAACAAGCGCAGCTCAGGGTCGCGGAAGCCAGCGAGACTCACATCCGCTTCCGGCTCATCGTCGCCGAGCAAGACGTTCCGATTCTCATAGGAAAAAACGGCTTCACCGCCAGCGCTATCCGCAATGTCCTCAAAGCCGCCGCCGTCCGCGAAGGCATCAACGCCACCCTACAAATCATCTCCCACGAGGAAGAACACCTGCGCATCTCAGCCCTAGAACAAGGCGAGATCATCAAAGATGAAGACCATCCAGAGGATCAGGATGAAGCTGATGATGAGCATCTAGAGGAATAAATAATACTAATATGGGATACCTCTAATTAATGAAATCGTAATTCCAGCATCTTTCTTTCACGTATAATCAAACTAACGAAAAATAGGGGCAGATCGCTAAAGCTTAAATTCTTGCGAAGAGTTGAAGGAAGTTTAAAGTAAACAAATATTAAATCATTGTAACTATTCAGGTATGTGAGCCAGCTTAGAACCTGCTAGTAGTGGATCTTCTATCATATCTCTTAGAGTTTGAAGAATGTTTTGATCTTGTTTCTGCGCGCTAGAGATGATGCTCCTCAGATCACA
>Ga0209711_10001742_pt1 | contig 20625 bp, 14 predicted proteins | sample ArcticOcean_MG_C_7_FD_187441 | JGI IMG/M metagenome (GOLD analysis project Ga0209711, IMG submission 187441) | Marine microbial communities from western Arctic Ocean - ArcticOcean_MG_CB11_88 (SPAdes) (version 2) | ecosystem: Environmental > Aquatic > Marine > Oceanic | place: Arctic Ocean...
TGAATTAGGATTATAATCATCATATTCAATCTCAAAATCTTCTTCCAAAAAAATAACTTCATTTTCTTGCTTAGCTATATTAAAATTTCTTTCATTTGCGTGCATTCCTAAAACATAAGTTTCTGACCCGTAAACATTTGTATCATGAAAAGAATTACAATGAATTGAGATGAATAAATCTGCATCCGCATTATTAGCAATCGCTGCTCTCTCTCTTAATTTTAAAAAAATATCTTTTTTTCTTGTATATATAACCTCATTAGAATCATCTTTTTCAAGTAAACCCCCTAAATTTAATGTGATTTTTAAGGCAATTTCTTTTTCTGTAAAACCAAATTTTGTAGGCCTACCAGGATCTTTGCCACCATGACCAGCATCAATTACAATTTTGAACTTTTCTTGTGAATAAAAATTATTTACATTAAGCAAAAGAATTGCAAAAAGAAGGTATTTTGTTAAAGTAGGGTTAAAAAGACTTATAAAAGTATATGAGTGATACATATTTTTATATATTAATTTTTTGATAAAAATATACGTAACTTTATCAATTATATATATGATATAATTACACATCAAAAATACATTATAAACATTGCACAATCACATTCTAAATATAATTTTCGTTTTAAGTTATACAATGTTTATAAACACCCCTTGTATTGCACAAGTTTCTGATACAATTGTTACCCCAATAATCAATGAAATAAAACAAGACAGTACTGTTTTAGATTCTACTCAAAATAAAAAAAACTTTTTTAATAGTGGTGCTACTTATAATGCAAAAGACACCGTTTCCATAAATCCTGGCACAAAAAAAATAACGTTATATAATAATGCAAAATTGGTATATGGCGACATGGAAATTACATCTGGTAAAATTGTAATTGATTATTCGAAAAATGAAATTTATGCTGGTCGCATAAAAGATTCTAGTGGAACTTTAAGTCAGTCTCCAATATTTAAACAAGGAAATGATATTATTGAACCAGATTCTATTCGATTTAATTTAGATAGTAAGAAAGCCTTGATATTTAATTCAAAAACAGAACAGTCAGGAATGAATATTATTTCTGAAAAAACAAAAAAGCAAAATGATTCAGTTTATTTCATGGACAGAGCAAGGTTTACAACTTCTGATGATTTAGAGAACCCTGAATACTATTTTTTATTACGTAATGCAAAAGTTGTTCCAGGTAAGAAAATTATAACTGGCTTTACCAATATGTATATAGCAGATGTACCTACTCCTATAGGTTTGCCATTTGGTTATTTTCCACTAACAAAAAAAAGAACATCTGGAGTGATTTTCCCTTCTTTTGGTGAACAAAATGACAGGGGTTATTTTCTACAAAACGGAGGTTATTACTTAGCTATAAGTGATTATGTAGATTTAGCAATTCTTGGAGATTATTACACAAATGGAAGTTATGGTTTTAGATTAGAAAATAATTATGCTTACAGGTATAAGTTTAGAGGGAACTTAAGCTTTCGATATGAGAATTTAATAAAAAGTGAAAGAGGTTTTCCAGATTATTCTAAGAGCTCTATTTATAATTTAAGGTGGTCACACAACCAAGATGCTAAATCTAATCCAACTTCTCGTTTTTCTGCATCTGTTAATCTTGGAAGTAGTAAATACTTTCAGCAATCTATTAATCAATTAAATGCATCAAGTTTTTTGAATAATACTTTGTCATCCTCTGTCTCTTATTCAAAAACATTTGTCGGTGAACCACAAGTTAATATGAGTCTGACTGCAACACATTCACAAAACACTAATACCCAAGTTATTAATATGACATTACCAACCTTTCAAGGCAGTGTTAGTAGAGTCTTTCCTTTTGCACCAAAGGTTGGTACAAAAAAAGGAATTATTCAGAATATCAATTTACAATACAATGTAAGAGGTGAAAACAGAATACAAACAACTGACTCATTGTTTTTCAAAAAAGAAATGTTTGAATCAGCTAGATCTGGTTTTCAGCACTCTATCCCTTTAAGTACTAATTTTAAGTTATTTAAATACCTAAGTCTTTCTACTAGTGCTAATTATAAGGAAAATTGGACATTTAATACAATATCAAAATCTTTTGATAATGAAAGTAATGAAGTAATTACTCAAGAATTAAAGGGCTTTGATTCGTTTAGAACATATAATTTTTCTTCAAGCATAGGAACTACTGTTTATGGAATGTATGACTTTGGTGAAGAAAAAAAAATTCAAGCTATTAGACATGTGATGAGACCTTCAATTAGCTATAGTATTAACCCAGCATTTAATGATTATTATGAAACTTACGAAGTAATTGATGCTGATGGCTTAACTACTTCAGAGTTGGAATATACTAGGTTCGAAGGATCTATATTTGGAACACCAAACAATAATTTTTCTAGTTCTATTGGTCTGTCCGTTAGCAATAATGTAGAAGCAAAAGTTACAGACAGGGATAGCACAAATACTGAAGCTAAAAAAGTAACTATTTTAAATAATTTAAATTTTCAAACATCATATAATATGGCCAGTGATTCACTTAATTTGAGTCCAGTCAGGCTTTCTGGTGGTACTCAGCTATTTGACAATAAAATGAGTGTGAATTTTGGGGCAACACTAGATCCTTATGCACTAGATAAAAATAATAATAAAATTAATGAGTTTAATATAAATACAAATGGAAATTTGTTCAGGTTAACAAGTGCAAATTTAACCTTTAATTACTCACTCTCAAATAAATTAGATAAAAATAAATCAAACGAAAATAGTAAGTCAGTCGATGAATCACTTAGAAGTGGCGGTAGAGATGATGATTTATTTGGACAGTCTTTAGATTTTGCAGATAGTTCATTTATGGATAATGAATCTGAAAAAGAAGAAGTTGCTAGCGAACTGTTTAATTACACCATTCCGTGGAGTCTTAGAATAGCCTATGCGGTAAACTATAATAATAGTAGAAATCAAAAGGAAATATCATCACATTCTTTAATGTTTTCTGGAGATTTAGATATCTCACCAAAATGGAGTGTTGGTGCCTCTTCGGGTTATGACTTAAAAAATAATGGAATAACATATACTCAACTTCGATTTGAGAGAGATTTACTAAGTTGGAGGATGAATTTTAGCTGGATACCATTTAGCTCAAACTCTCAATGGAATTTCTTTGTTGGTATAAAATCTGGAATGCTAAGTGATATTAAATATGATAAAAGACGTCAAAGAGATAAACAACTATAATTATTAATTATGAAAAAAATATTTAATACCAAAAATGCACCTGCACCGCTAGGTCCTTATAACCAAGGAGTAATGGCTGGTAATATGTTTTTCACGTCTGGTCAAATTGCAATAAACCCAGAAAATGGAGATTTAGTAATTGAAAACATAAAAGACGAGACACGACAAGTAATGGAAAACCTAAAATCAGTTTTAAGTTCAGCTAATATTGACTTCGAAAATGTCGTAAAGAGCTCTATATTTATTTCATCCATGGAAGATTTTAATGACATAAATGATGTTTATGGGTCATACTTTAACGCAAGTAATGCACCTGCAAGAGAAACTGTTCAAGTAGCTAAACTTCCAAAAGGAGTAAATGTAGAAATATCAATGATTGCTATTATTTATTAAGAAGTTTAATATGGTATTTTAACAAACCATCTATGGGTCTTCTTATTATATTACCAGCTTTCAAACCATGCTTCTTTAGTGCCTTTGTTAATTCTTCTTGTAAATAATAAGATATAGATCCAGTGAAATGAATTGGCAATTCCTTGGCATTTGGGAATTGTAAAATTTGTCGTTTAATAAATTGATTGATTCCCTTTCTAATTACTTTTTGAGCATAATTATTTTCTTTGTTTTCAATAAGAAATCTTGCAAATTTCGCAAGGTATGTATTAGGATTAGGTCTTTTGTATAAATGATCTTTAATGGTCTCGGCATCTAAATCAAAGTTTTTTTCAAACTTTTTTGCAGTTATTTCAGGAATTCTATTAAAATAATAATCTCTTAATAGTTGTCTTCCAAAATAATTACCACTACCATCGTCCATAAGTATGTATCCTAAGGATGTGATTTTCTGAACTACATTAACTCCGTCAAAGTAACTACAATTCGAACCTGTACCTAATATACATACAATAGATTCCTTATTAATTTCTGCAGTAGCATAAACAGCGGCAAAAGTATCCTCTTTCACTAACACTTCTGCAGACTTAAAGATCTCTTGAAAAACACCTTTTATCATTACTCTTGGCGGTTCAGTTCCGCATCCAGCCCCATAAAAAAACAATTTAGTTACAGAATTTCTGTTTTGATATAAATCATAATTATTTACTATTCTTTCCTCAATAATATATTCTGTAAGCACTTGCGGATTTAATCCTAAAGTTTGAGTTTGAAATAATATTTCACCTTTATCATTTATAGCAATCCAATCAGTTTTGGTAGAGCCACTATCAACAATTAAAATCATAAATTTTTATTACTTGTTATTAATAAAACACATTAAATCCACTAATTTACTAGAATAGCCATATTCGTTATCATACCAAGATATGATTTTAAAAAACTTAGGACCTATTTCAATTCCGGCATTCGCATCAAAATTACTAGTATAAGAACAGCCAACAAAATCTTGTGAAACAACAGCTTCTTCCGTATAGCTCAAAACACCCTTTAATTCATTTTCAGAAGCTATTTTAAAAGTTTTCTTAATTTCATCATAGGAAGTTTCAGTGTTTAATTTTACTGTTAAATCAACAACAGAAACATTAGCAGTAGGAACTCTAAAAGCCATTCCTGTTAGCTTCCCATTAAGTTCTGGTATTACCTTTCCAACAGCTTTAGCTGCGCCTGTTGTTGATGGTATAATGTTGTTTAATGCTGATCTTCCTAATCTATAATTCTTAGCAGGTCCATCTACTGTCAGTTGTGTTGATGTCGCCGCATGAACCGTAGTCATTAGTGCTTCATCTATACCAAAATTATCATTTAATACTTTCGCTATTGGAGCTAAACAATTTGTAGTGCAAGATGCATTAGATACTATTAAGTCTGTAGGTTTAATACTATTATGATTAACACCCATAACAAACATTGGTGCATCTGCTGAAGGTGCAGAGATAGCAACTTTTTTTGCACCTGCTTGAATGTGTAAATCTGCTTTTTCTAAAGTTGTAAATATTCCTGTGCATTCAGCTACAACATCTACATGAGCATCTCCCCATTTAATATCAAGAGGGTTTCTCTCTGCTGTAACCCTTACGTGTTTATCATTTACAATTAAAGTATTTCCAGAAACCTCAATAGATGCATCACATTTACCATGAACAGAATCATACTTTAATAAGTAGGCTAAATGATCTATATCTAATAAATCATTAATTGCTACTACTTCAACATCATCACGATCTAGTATAGCACGAAATGTTATCCTACCTATTCTACCAAAACCATTAATTCCAACTTTTACTTTACTCATCATCTTATTTTATTTTTAAATTGACATTATATCAGAAATTCTCAAAAGTTCTTTATTAATTTCTGTTTTTCCTTTTATTGCATTTTCTAGAGGAGTTAATTCTATTAATCCGTCCTTAAGACCAACCATTAAATTGGATTTATTTTCTATAAGACTATCAACAGCTTTTACTCCCATTCTACTAGCTAAAACTCTATCAAAACAAGATGGTGAACCACCTCGCTGTAAGTGTCCTAAAACAGAGACTCTAGCATCGTAGCCCGGTAGATGTTTATCAACATAATCCTTTAGTTCAAAAACGCTTTTACCAATAGTATCTCCTTCAGCAACCACTACTATACTTGATGATTTTCCTGTTGCTTTACTTCTTTTTAAAGATTCAACTAATCTATCTAGGCCTAAGTTAGCCTCTGGGATAAGTATCTCTTCAGCTCCTGCTCCAATACCTGTATTAAGAGCTATATGACCGGCATCTCTTCCCATTACCTCAATAAAAAACAGTCTATTATGTGAGCTGGCAGTATCTCTAATCTTATCAATTACTTCTACTACAGTGTTAAGTGCAGTATCATAACCAATAGTATGACTAGTTCCATAAATATCATTATCAATAGTTACGGGTATACCAATAACTGGTACTTTGAATTCATTATAAAATATTAGTCCACCTGTAAATGTACCATCACCACCGATAACAATTAGACCATCAATATTATTTTCTTGGATATTTAGATAAGCTTTTTCACGACCTTCAGTTGTTCTAAACCCTTCAGATCTAGCAGTTTTTAATATAGTCCCTCCTTTGTTTATGATTCCTTTTACACTTCTAGCATTCATTTCAATAAAATCACCACTAATAAGTCCATCAAATCCTCTATAAACACCAACTGGGATAATATTATTGTAGGCGCAAGCTCTAACTACAGCTCTAATGCATGCGTTCATTCCGGGGGCATCCCCACCTGATGTTAAAAAAGCTATTTTTTTCATAAAAACAAATAATTTGTAAAATTACATAAACAATTGATAAAAATAAAGAAATAAAGATATCAAATAGTATAATAAATGAGGCATATTATAAATAAAACTTATTTACAACGTTTGCGTTGAAATTATTTAAATATTTTTTTTATCAAATTTTTAAAATTATTAAACTCTACTCTATAGGAAACTCCAATTCCTTGAGTATATCCTATTTGTTCACCAAAGTTTCTAATGGTGTTTTCACGGTTAAATATTTTCACTGTTAGAGTTCGATCTGAATTTAACTTAAGTTCGATCTCAAAATCACCAGCAATAACAGATTCAGTAACCCCACCAATTGGCACTCCCAACTTACCATTGATTAATATATTCTCGCTCAGTCTAGTTGTCAAGGTTACTCCAAATTTATCATCCGATTTATAGTCTGGTGTACTTTCCCCTATTTGATAATCTAAGCCAAACTTTAATTTATCATTTTTATCAAATAAAATATTATTAATTATTGAGGCAGCACTCTCTGCCAAATTTCCAAACAAGGCTTCTTGATTAAAGTTTATGTCATTTTGAAATGAGCCTGTCGCAAGTAAGGATAAGGCTTGAAATTGATTACTTTCCTTATCATTTAGTCTATACTGGAGTTCATTATTTATTGAAGAGTCAACATTTGGAAACTCTAATTTAAATTCTGGGTTTGGATTTAATAACTCACCAGTTAAGTTAACATTAACACTGACAGGAATACTCAAATTGATAGGGTTATCTAATAAAATAGATGGGTTAGCCTCAATTTTCGTATATGATGTTTGTAAATTAATTAATGCTTTTAAGGGGTCTCCTGCCCATATTAAGCTACCTCCCTTGTTTAGATCAAATTCTTTTTTCAAGATGCCTGCATATACAAAGTTATACTTGCCATTATCGACAATAAAATCACCAAACATATTAAACTTTCCTTTATTGTTTATTTCCATAATCAAGTTACCATTTCCAAAACCATTTATGGTACTACCAGAGGATCGATCAATTAAAATTTCTATTTCTGCATTTTTATTAAGATTTAAATTAAAATTCAATTCAACCCCTTTAATATTTTCTAATTTGTACTTTTTTTCATCAAAGTTGTTAGCCCTATTATCAGCAAATTTTATATAAGAAATGTTTTCTGTAAAATTTTTAGATTCATTTAATGGAATATTAAAAACAGTTCCTTTCTCACTAGAAATGTCAGCATCAAACAATAGTCTATCTCCTGGTCCATTAATTTTAATATCTCCTGAAACAAAAGCAGTTCCATAGTAAACAGGATTATTAATATCTTTAGTATCTAATATTAATAACCTTTGCGTTTCAATTTCTAAATCTAATAACCAATTAGAAAAGCTGTTATGTGAAATAATACCATTTAATTTACCCTTACTCATAAATTCAGAGTCTTCAAAATCTATATTATTAAAGACAAACTTGTTATCTTCTAAGACAACAGAACTGTTAGCTGCAAATAAGTAATCAACCTTTGTATATGGAATACTTAAACCAGAATTGGTTAACAATAAATTTCCTGAAAAATCAGGATTATCGAAAAGATTATTAATTTTCAAATATCCTGTTGCATTACCTCTGATATTATCAATATTGTTTTTGCCTATTATATTTAAAGCATTAATTGGTAACCTATTAAGATTAATTACTAAATCAGCTTTATTAATAGAATCACTAAGAACTAAATCACCCTTACTAGAGAGAGTTTCTAAGGAATCTTTACTTAAATGAGCTTCAAAATTGTAAGTACTCAATTTATTATCGTAATTAATTACAGTATGCAACAAGCCAAACTCATATTCATTTAAGGATAGATTATCTACTTTTAATTTAGATTCATCAGAGGAATTAATATCATAAATAAATTTACCATTTAAAATACCAGATAAATTAAGCTCCTTATTTTTTATTATAAAATTGTCAAGAGCAAAGTTTTCAAAATAAAAATTCAGATGACTAAAATAATTTTTTTCATAATTTGCATTAACAATAATTTTATTTTTATTGTTGAGTATTTTTAAATTACTAATATTTAAAGTTTGATTATTAAGATCATAGTAGCTTACACTATCCATTGTAAGATTCCAATCTTTCTCATTGTATATTATTTTGGAATTATTTAAATCAAAATTGAGATTATCGTTATTTAAAGAGTAATTAATTTCAGTATGAATAGAATTATTAGTCTTATTAAAAAAATTAATATCTAACTCTACTATTGAAGAATCATTAACAGTTGATTTATTTAAACTAATGTTGTAGAGACTATCATCATTATTAAAAGAAACATTCTCCGTTTGTAGCATAAAATTATTTATACTTTTAGAATTATCTAAAGACAGCGATAAGCTATTTGCTACATAATTATTGAACTGTATTCTTGGTGAAGTAATATCTAGTTTAAAGTTACTTGGATTATCATCAATTGAACCTTTAATTATTGTATTATTATCAAAACTTAAATAAGGAAAAAAAACACTTACTAAGTCACTATATATATTGAACTCAAAAGTTGTACTAACTTTAGAGGTAGTGAGATTCGAAAAACCCTTTTCATATATATTGTATTTGATGGATTCTTCTAAGTCAAACTTTAACTTTTTAATATCTAAATCTCCGTTTACAAATCCATTTATAACTGAAGGAGAATTAAACCTTGTTACTCTTTTATTATTCTCAAAAAAACTTAACACTTTAAGTTCCTTAAAAGAATAGGTCTTTTTATTATTTGTATAATTAGAATTAGAAAAAAGAATACTCCCTGTTAGATCTTTAATACTTGTACCTTTTAAGTTTATATTTAAGCCTGTGTTAAAACTTTCATCAATATCAATTTGTAAATTATCTAAATCAATATTAAAATTTGCACTTTTAAGTTCTTTTGAATAATCAATAAACCCATTAAAATCAAAATTTAACTTTTTGTTATCTGAAGATATCTTTCCAGTGAATCTGTCGTTATTTGTTCTCCCGTTAATTAGAATATTATTAAAGACTGAACTACCAATACTTAAATCACTAACAGCCCCGCTAACAGACGTATTAAGAGGCTGTCCAGAATATATTGAACCATCCAATATAAAGCTAGCAGAAGTTCTAATTGTAGAACTAAATAGGTTTAAATCTCTAAATAAAAACTCATTAAATTTAACAGTTCCATAAAATTTTGATTCTTTTGTTTTTATACGAAAATCAATTAAATTAATATCCAGTATTAATTCTCCAAAATCTGTATCAACAGCGTACTTATTGCTTATCAATCCATTTTTATAATCACATATTCCGTTAATAGAAATAAACTCTGTTGAAATTAAAAAATCAGGAATTTGATAATTTTTTAAAACTGGCAAAGTTTTTAAATCATTATAATTAGTATAAAAGTCTTCTAAAACAGTATTAACTTTAATTTCACCAAATATATCTTTTATTGAGAAATTAATTTTGGCTTTTGTGTTCTTTCCGTACTGAAAATCTAATCTACCATTAAGAGTATTATTAAATGAACCATTCAAAAAAGTAGTAAACTCAATTGATTCATCAATTATTAAAGAATTATAATAAAGGTTGATTTCATTTGTTGAAATTTTAGAATCTAATATGTTGAGCTTAATATTAGAATCTGCATAACCCTTTTTATTTATATCTGAAATACTTAAACTTCCTTTTAATTTCGAATTAGTAGAACTAATTATAAAATCAGACATATTAAATCCAGATTGATTATAAGTAATTTTAGAATAAAAATCATCTAGTCCTAAACCATATAAATCTGTATAGCTAACATTTTCAATAGATAAACTAGTTTGTGATTTTAAATATTTTAAATCATAAACAGTAAGATTAAAACCATTTAGTTGATTAGATAAAGTAGATTTATTTAGTAAGTCAACCCTAAAATCATTTAAAATTAAATTCTTTAATTCTAAACTAAAATCTTTAATTTCTGTGTTATTGTTTTGTTTAACTTTAGTTATAAAAACTTCAAAATTTGTTAAAGAATCTCCAGGATGTTTAATTATTTTAATTACTCCATTAGACAGGTCTAATGAAGTCAATTTAGTATTTGAAGTTAATATGTTTGTTGGTGTTAATATTGATGTGGTTATCTTATCTACATAAATAAGAGTATCATTTTTATGATCAAAAATAATAAAGTTATTAATCATTAAATCTCCATTGTACTTAAAATCAACATCGGAAATCTGAACTGTAGTTTGAAGCAAATTTGTGATTTTAAAAGAAATATTTTTTAAAAGTCTTTTTTCAATCTTTTCTCTGTTGAGTAGAAAAACAGCAATTGTTATTAATAACAAATAGAATAGGATACTTTTAAAAGAAAATATATTAGATTTCTTGATAATAAGATTAAATTTGTTTAATTAATATCAAAACTATAATAATAACTGTAAAGTTTTAATAAAAAATTTAATTTTATTATTTAAAATGAAAACAAAAAAAACTTATATACTAGGCATTGAATCCTCCTGTGATGATACTGCTGCTGCTGTAATTTCTAATTCAGTTATATTAAGTGATATTGTAGCTAGTCAATCTATACATGAATTATATGGTGGTGTAGTTCCAGAGCTGGCTTCTAGAGAGCATCAAAAATTAATACTTCCTGTTGTAAAAAAAGCACTGGATAAAGCAAAAATAAACACATCTGATCTATCTGCAATTGCATTTACTAATGGACCTGGTTTAATTGGATCATTAATGGTCGGTACGTCCTTTGCAAAATCAATGTCTCTAGCTCTAAACGTACCATTAATTTCTGTTAACCATATGAGGGCACATATATTAGCACATTTTATTGAAGATCCAGAAAATAGTAATCCCAGTTTTCCGTTTCTAGCTCTAACTATTTCTGGTGGACATACCCAAATAGTTAAAGTGAATAGTTACTTTGACATGCATGAATTAGGGAAAACATTAGATGATGCTGCAGGAGAGGCTTTTGATAAATCTGGTAAAGTAATTGGACTGAAATATCCTGCTGGACCCCAAATTGACAAACTTTCTAAAACTGGTGACCCAAACAAATATAGTTTTACAAAGCCAAAAGTTAATGGGCTTAATTTTAGCTTCTCAGGTTTAAAAACAAATTTTCTGAATTTTATCAATAAAGAAACTAGACTAGATGAGAGTTTCATTAAAAACAACTTAAACAGCATATGCGCTTCATTACAAAAGGTGATTGTTGAAATCTTGATGGATAAGCTTGCTATGGCATCTAAACAAACTGGTATTAAAACCATTGTTATTTGCGGAGGTGTTTCAGCTAATTCAAAAATTAGAAGTGAGTTAAATCACAATAGTAAAAAATACGGATGGAAGGTGCATATTCCAAAACTCTCCTACACCACTGACAATGCTGCAATGATTGCTATTACAGGTCAACTTAAATTTGAAAGTAAGTTATTTTCAAATTTAGAAACATCTGCAAATCCTAGATTAAAAATTTAATTATGAGATTATTCTACAACAAGGACCTATCAAAAGATGACTCTAGATTAATTATTGATAGAGAGGAATCTACACACATAGTGAAAGTTTTAAGAAAAAAGATTGGAGATACTATTTATATAACCAATGGTAAAGGAATCTTATTTACAACAGTAATTGATATAATAAATAAAAACAGTACTGAACTTAAGATTATTAACACTAAACAAGAGCTTAAAAGTAAGTTTCATATCAATATAGCTGTTGCACCTACTAAAATGAATGATCGAATAGAATGGTTTGTTGAAAAGTCAACTGAGATTGGTATTAACACCATTAGCACTGTTTTGTGTGAAAAAAGTGAGCGAAAAAAAATTAAGATAGATAGACTTGAAAAAATTACCATTAGTGCCATGAAGCAATCTCTTCAATTACACAAGCCGATTATACAAGAACTGGTCTCTTTTGAAAGATTTATTAGAAATTGTAAATCTGAAAATAAATTTATTGCTCATTGTAAAGAGGATGAAAAGCTTTTTTTAGGAGATTGTGAATTAAATTTAAATACTATAACTGTTTTAATAGGTCCTGAAGGTGGTTTTAGTCAAAAGGAGATTGGACTTGCTGAAGAGAATGGATTTATTTCAGTTAGTTTAGGAAACACTAGACTAAGAACTGAAACAGCAGCTATTGTAGCTACACAATTATTTTCGGTACATAATAAAGATATTTAATATATTTACACAATATGATTTCAAAAGTAGTTACAGATGGGATATTAGGAGCTATCAAAAAGGTTATTACCTTTTCGCTTGTCCTTTATTTCCTTTACATAGTCCGTCCAATATTAGTTTATATCTCTATTTCTCTTGTAGTAGCTATTATTTTAAATCCAACAATTTCATTTTTAAAAAATAGATTAAAGTTCAATAATACATTTGCAGCTATTGCTTCAATGATAGGACTTGTATCTGTAATTTTATTAATAATTAAGTCTTTCATTCCTCTATTAGTTGAACAAGCTAAAAACTTATCACTACTAAATTCTACAGAGTTACAAAACTCAGTAAATGTTATCATTGAAAAATATAGCAATCTATATTTCACAAGTGATTCTAATCTAATAAATTCATTTATTAATTCTAAGTTATTCAGTCAACTAGATTTTGGATATATAACAGAACTACTAAACAATATAGTTTCGGGCTTAGGAAGCTTTAGTATAGGTCTGTTTACTATAATCTTTATCACTTTTTTCTTTTTAAAAGACTCTGAAATTATATTAGAAAAATTAAAAATTTTGATTCCAAAAAAACTAAAATCAAATGTTAATAGTTCACTGAGTCAAATCAACGAACTACTCTCTAGGTATTTTATCGCTCTGATTATTCAAATTACCATTTTATTTATGCTTTATTTAATTCTGTTAGCTATAGTTGGAATAAACAATATTATCATCATTGCATTTTTATGTGCACTTTTAAACCTTATTCCTTATATCGGGCCCTTAATAAGTGGTTTTCTACTTGCAGTATTAACTCTAACAAACTACATAGATATTGATTTTGGCGCTATAGTTTTATCAAAGGTAGTTTATGTTGTTATTGGATTTGTAATAGTTCAATTAATTGATAACTTTTTAATCCAACCCCTACTCTTTTCCAAAAGTGTAAAATCACATCCACTAGAGATATTCTTAACTATTCTTGTATTTGGATTCTTATTTGGTGTAACTGGGTTAATCTTAGCTGTTCCATGTTACACAATAATTAAGGTGGTTGTTAGAACAGCTTATTCTAAAAATTCTACAATTACCAAGTTTTTAAATTAGTTAGTTTTGAATAAGAATATTTTAGACAAGAATGTTCAAGATTACATCTTTAAGAATTTATCTACTGATGTCTTTGAGCTTATTTTAAAAAAGCCAATATTTTCAAAAGTGAGTAATAAAGAATTAGCTGAGCAAATAAGTGCTAAGGTTAAATCTAAAAAGAAACTCCCCACCTACTTTAAAACAACAAATATTTACTTTCCAAATAAAGTTAATATTGAACAAACTTCATCGGAAAAGACTGCAGAGTTTAAATCAAAGATAGTTTCTGGAAACAGCATGATAGATGCTACTGGTGGTTTTGGAGTAGATAGTATGTATTTCTCTAAAGCGTTCAAAAAAACAATTTATATAGAAAAAAATAAAGAGTTATTTGAAATAGCAAAAGCAAACTCAAAAAAATTAGGAGTTACAAACATAATTCACTTGAACCAAGATGGTTTACAGTATGTCAAAAAAATCAAAACAGAATTTGACCTTTTGTACATAGATCCTTCCAGGAGAGATCTAAAAAATAAAAAAGTGCATTTTTTGAGTGAATGCACCCCAGTAATAGACTCTAGTTTAATCAAAGCATTAAGTAAATTCAAAACAATATTAATTAAATGCTCACCAATTATAGATATTAAAAAGACAATTGATGATCTTGAGACTGTAAATGAAGTTTATATAATTGGAATTAATAATGAAGTTAAAGAGGTTTTATTTAGGCTATGTAAAATGGGTAAAAAAAAGATAAAAGTATGTTGTATTGATTTAAATAAAAGAAAATCTGATCTAAACTTCAGTTATAATGAAATTAATAATAAAGAAAATAGATACACATCTGAGCCTCAAAAATATTTATATGAGCCAAACTCGATGATATTAAAATCAGGGGCATTTAATTTAATATGTGAAAGATATAAAGTAAATAAACTTAACCCAAATAGTCACCTTTATACATCGGATACATTAATAGATTTTCCAGGCAGAATATTTTCTGTGTCAAACGTAGTGAATTATAGAAAAAAAACTTTAAAAAAATTGACTTTAAAACAAGCAAACATTACCACCAGAAACTTTCCTTTCGATGTTAAAGAGATTAGAAAAATAAGTGGGCTAAAAGATGGTGGAGATGATTATTTATTTTTCACAACAAATAATTTAGATGAATTAATATTAATACAAACAAAAAAAATCAACTAATACTTAAAACTAAAAAAAAGCTGAAAGTTACTCCAAGGAGTTTCTAACAGCTTTTAACTGTGTGTTGAAATTTGAGTGACAACTTCTCAAAGATAATAAATTTTTAATCTAGCCATAGCTTAATTTCTATTTCATTAAATATAATTTTAATTACAAGATCCTCAATATTAATGGTTTAAATTAAATTATTAATAATCAAAAGCTGTTTTTGCTATTTTATCAATAATTAAGCTGTGAAAATTATTTAATTATCACTAATTTTATATTCCCAAAATACTTTAAAAATGATCACTGATACTATTTTGATTATTGGAGCTAATGGCCAGTTAGGTTCTGTATTGACAAAGGAACTTCAACTTATTCATGGTAAAAGCAATATTATAGCTTCTGATGTTAATTTAAATTCCAATTTTGATGGAACCTTTGAGTTACTTGATGCTACAGATATTAAGGCTATAGAAAAAATAGTAACTAAATATTCCATATCTCAAATATATCATCTAGCAGCAATTTTATCTGCTAATGGGGAAGAAAAGCCTTTAAGGACTTGGGATATGAATATGAATATGATGCTCAATGTATTTGAAGTAGCTCGATTAAGTAATGTTAAAAAAGTCTTCTTCCCTAGCTCTATTGCAGTTTTTGGTGATAATGCACCATTAATAAGTACTCCTCAATCTGCATTTTTAAACCCTGCTACCGTTTATGGAATTAGTAAAGCAGCAGGAGAAAATTGGGCTCAATATTACTTTATTAAATACGGACTTGATATACGTTCTCTAAGATATCCTGGCGTTGTAGGTTATCAATCTATGCCTGGCGGAGGAACTACAGACTATGCAGTTGATATTTATCACAGCGCAGTTAAAGGAGAAAGCTACTCCTGTTTTTTAGATACTGAAACTAAATTACCAATGATATTTATGGACGATGCAATTAGAGCAACTATTGAACTAATGAAGGCGCCGACAGAAAATATTAAAACTAGAACCTCTTATAATTTAGATGCTATGAGTTTTAATCCAAGTGAAATTTTTGATGAAATCAAGAAACTATATCCTAAATTTGAAATTGAATACAATCCAGATTTCAGACAAACTATTGCTGATAAATGGCCAAAAAGTATAGATGATAGTGAAGCTCAAAAAGATTGGGGTTGGAAACCAAGATTTAATCTAAAATCCATGACATCATTGATGTTAAAAAAGTTAGAAGAAAAATATAATACAATCAAATAATAATAAAGAGATATGTACGGAGCTATTAAATCGAACTTACAAAAAGAATTAAAAGAGATAAAAGAAGCTGGATTATATAAAACAGAACGTATTATTACCACCTCTCAAGATGCTATTATTAAAGTTTCTACTGGTGAAGAAGTAATTAATTTTTGTTCAAATAATTATTTAGGTTTATCAAATAATAAGGAAGTTGTTAAAGCAGCAAAAGATACACTTGATTCTCATGGATTTGGAATGTCATCCGTAAGATTTATTTGTGGAACTCAAGATATACACAAACAATTAGAACATAAAATTGCTGATTTCTTTCATTGTGAAGATACTATTTTATATGCTGCTGCATTTGATGCAAATGGAGGTGTGTTTGAACCTTTATTAAATAAAGAAGATGCGATAATTTCAGACTCTTTAAACCATGCTTCTATTATAGATGGGGTGCGTTTATGTAAAGCTGCAAGATATCGTTATTCAAATAATGACATGGATGATTTAGAAGCCCAATTAATTGAGGCAAGCAATCAAAACCATCGTTTTAAAATTATTGTAACTGATGGGGTATTCTCCATGGACGGAATCGTAGCACAATTGGATAAAATTTGTGATTTAGCCGATAAGTATGACGCACTAGTTATGGTAGATGAGTGTCATGCTTCAGGTTTTATAGGAAAAACAGGTAGAGGAACCATGGAGCTAAAAGGAGTTCTAGGAAGAGTTGATATTATTACAGGAACTCTTGGAAAAGCACTTGGTGGTGCTATGGGTGGATTCACAACCGGTAAAAAAGAAATTATTGAAATTCTTCGTCAACGATCTAGGCCATATTTATTTTCAAACTCTTTAGCCCCCACTATTGTTGGTGCATCTTTAAAAGTTTTTGAATTGATATCAAAAGACACTTCCTTAAGAGATACATTAGAAAATAATACTAATTATTTTAGAAATGAAATGGAAAAAGCAGGATTTGATCTTGTAGGAGCGGATGCTGCAATAGTTCCAGTTATGTTGTATGATGCAAAATTATCACAAGATATGGCAAATTTACTACTCGAAGAAGGCATCTATGTTATTGGATTTTTCTTCCCTGTTGTACCAAAAAATAAAGCAAGGATTAGAGTTCAATTATCAGCGGCACATACAAAGGAACACTTAGACAAAGCTATTAATGCTTTTGTAAAAGTTGGAAAAAAATTAAAGGTTCTTTAAAAACTAAGCTGATTATCCGTGAGGTATTATAGTTATATATTCATCAACTATTGTATTTTTAAATTGAAAACATATTATTTATTATGAACACACTTGAAATCAAATACCAAGGAGACTTAAGAACAACTGCTACTCATTTAGATTCTGGATCTAAAATAAGTACAGATGCTCCAAAAGACAACCACGGACTTGGAGAAACATTTTCACCAACTGATATGGTTTGTTCTGCTTTAGCAAGTTGTATCCTAACTATTATGGCAATTGCTGTGGAAAAAAATAATGTTGATATTAAAAATACTATAGCAATTGTTAAAAAAACGATGGGAAATAATCCAAGGAGAATTATCAAAATTGAAATCAATTTAACCTTTCCGAAAAAGTACGATTTAAAAACCAGAAGTATTTTACAAAAAGCTGCTAATAATTGTCCAGTACATCATTCCTTATCAGAAAAAACAGAAAAAGATATTTCGTTTACATATTTAAGTTAATCATCATCATCTTTAAATTTAAAATATTGTTATTATGTAGGGTGCAAATAAATGGACTAATTATATGCTTAAAAAGTACTGGTGGTTTATTGTTATTTTCATAATCATTTATACAGCTGCAAAAGTATTTAACCTTTAGTATCATTATCAGTTGTTAAACTATCTGTTAAAAAACAAAAAAACCCTACCAATTAAGGTAAGGTTTTAAGTGAGCCCTGAAGGATTCGAACCTTCGACCGCCTCCTTAGAAGGGAGGTGCTCTATCCAGCTGAGCTCCTCATTACCAATCACTTAACCATTAAATAATATTTAATGTGTCAAAAGTGTGCCAAATGAAAGTAATTTATCCAAGAGTAAAGATTAATTCTGCAAGTAGAGTTTATGTAATATTTTATCAAAACAACAAACGTTATAGATTGTTTAATGGTTCAAAGATTAATTCTGAAATCTACCCTAACTCCTACCCTATATCTAAACGTGTGGAAATGGGAAACCTTTTAGCATCAGAAGTATATAAATTTTTAATTAGTGGCTTAACCTTAGAGCAACTTAAAGTATCCAATCTCATAAAACCTAATATGACGGATAAAGATTACTTAACAGTAGCCTTAAATAATAAACTCGAAGAAAACTATACTAAGAAATACAAGTATATGCTTCAGTTCATTTTTAATAAATTAATTATTCAATTAAAAGACTCCTCTATTCAATCATCTCACATTGAACTCACACTAAATACATATAAATCGGAAAGTTCCTACAACACCTATAGATTAAGGTTATGTTCATTAATTAATGAAGCAAGAAAAATAGGAATGACTTCCAATCCAATGCAAGGAATAAAGTCAAAAAGAACAAATGCTCAAATGCACAAACCCTTTGATAATATCAATGAAATACTTGAAGCTATTAAAACATATAACAAACAGTTATACTTATGCTGTTTAATGACCTACGGATGTCTTTTAAGACCTCATCGTGAGATAAGAGAACTTACTTGGGGAGACTTTTCAGATGACCTTAAATACATTCATTTATCAGGAAATAGAAACAAATCAGGTAGGAATAGAATTGTTCCTGTACCCTCTTATGTCAGAGATATTCTTGTAAAAGGAGAGCCGCATCATAATATCTTTTCTGGAAGACAACAAGCATTAAATCAAGATTACTTTAAGACCCTTTGGACTCGTTTTAAGAGACAATCTAACACCCTTGAACAAGGACAAACACTATACTCTTTTAGACACTCTGGGGCTATAGAAATCTTTAAAAGAACTGGTTCATTAACCAAGCTGCAGAAAGCAATGGGGCACTCCTCTATAAATGTAAGTTTAACCTACTTAAGAGGCTTAGAAATAGCTGAACTGAAAGAAGAAGATATGCCTATGGTTTAGTTCTTTATAATCTTATGTGTTGTGGAGTTTATTCCGTCTGTAAGATTAACTATATAAATGCCTTTTTCTAAAGTGCTTATATCGATTTTTTTTGAGACTTGTTCTTTTATTATTTGTTTCCCCAATAAGTCTGTAACTACTATCTCTAATTCTTTGTTTGTTCCTTTTATGTGAACAAAGTCAGATGATGGATTTGGATGCAAGTAAATATCATTAAATAAGGGCTTATCCAAAGATAGTGCGTCTGAATAATCTAAATAATTCAAACCTACACCATAATCTGAATCTGGGAAAAATGCAATTACATCAAATTTTAATAATTCAAAAAAACCATCGTTATTGACGTCAATAGGATAACACCAGCCAAAACCATCTAATTCAATTGTTTTTTGAATAAACTGCTCTCCATTATTTAAATATATAACCGTTTCAGCAGCATTCTCGGTAAACACGTTAACCATTATTAAATCTTTGTAACCGTCGTTATTTAAATCTTCACAGTAAAAGCCGTTAGCTGAATGCCCAAGGTAAGTGTCTTCAATAAACCAATCTTGAGTAATCTCCTGCCCTGTATGGTCAAATACGTGTAATCCCCCGTGAGGTACAGCATCAATAGTAAACATTTGAATAACAAATTCTTCATCCCCATCTCCATCTAAATCATTAATATAAAATGTTTCTCTATTTGCATACCCATCTTGGTTAACAACATCATCCCCTCTTTCAAGTCTAAATTTGTCTAATAAAATGAAACCTCCATTTTCATCAATTTCTTTAGAATACACTGAAACTTCTGGAGTTGCATATTGATACCCATTCGAACTTGGTGTTTCATTACCTGAATACAAAATATAGATTTTATCATTATATTCTGTAACAACCACAGAGTGTGCTTGCATATAAAAGCCTGAAGAAGTGTTATACGTATCTTCCCACTGATAAATAAGTTCATAAGTAATTTCGTTTTCATTTGTCACATTATACTTGGTAGCTAAAAAATTATTTGCTGGGGTGTTTTCTGGGTGTTGATTAACTGACGGAACTATAATATCTAAAACGTCATCATTGTCTATATCCAATGCAAATCCTCTTTCGTAATTAGGATACCCATAACCATCGTGAATACTTGTGTCTATAAATTGTGAATCAAAACCAGAGCCATTGTTTAAAAATAAATGTCCAGGCATATTAGATGCATTTTCATATGGATAATAATCTGGTTGTTGTCCTTCTTCTCCGTGATAGTTGCTTACAGGGACATACACGTCATTTAATCCATCTCCATTAAAATCTCCAACGCTATCATCCCAAAGTGATGCTTCTCCTTGTACC
>Ga0209711_10001747_pt1 | contig 20611 bp, 20 predicted proteins | sample ArcticOcean_MG_C_7_FD_187441 | JGI IMG/M metagenome (GOLD analysis project Ga0209711, IMG submission 187441) | Marine microbial communities from western Arctic Ocean - ArcticOcean_MG_CB11_88 (SPAdes) (version 2) | ecosystem: Environmental > Aquatic > Marine > Oceanic | place: Arctic Ocean...
TGCCATGCGGAAACTGAAAAACGAGATTGCGAAAATTCTTTCCTGACCCCTTTCTCTGTGCGGCCGGGTTTTGGTTGTGCAATTGAGCTGGGTCCGGATGAACTCGGGAGGGCAGGCTTGCCGAATCGAGCGGAGTAACGAAGGCGTATCTCCGTGTCCTGGAATTGATTCCGGATGGTTATTCGCCGAAGACCCGCTTTAGAAAAGAGATGCTCTCGGTTGCGATGGTCTCAGGGTCGGGGGTGTAGTCGAACACTTCGACAGATACGTATTCGTCGTATCCGGTCGTCCGCAGGGCATCGACGATCGGTGGGTATGGCACCTTGCCGGTGCCGGGCCCACGGAGGTTTGGGTCGTTGGCGTGAAAGTGGGCGGTGTAGACTTCGCTCTCTTTAATGATCTCGGCGATGGGTTTTTGCTCATCGCTCATCGCTTTGACATCGAGATGCAGCCGGCACGCAGGATGATCAACGCGCTCGATGAGGCGGATTGTCTCGGCGGCGGTGTTGAGGAAGTTGGTCTCCGTCCGTGAGAGGGGCTCCATTGCGATCGTGACCCCGAGCGGCCCGGCGGTTTCGGCTATCTGCCGCAGGGTATCGGTGGCTCTGGCGGCGGCCTCGTCGTAGTCCCAACCCTCTGCCAGGTCACGCTGTTTGGGACTGCCCCAGACCATGATCGAACCGCCCATGGCAGCGCAGGTGCGGGCGAGATGTTGGCCAAAGGCGACGGTGTCCTTGCGCAGCAGTGGGTCGTCGGTGGTCAGGTGGAGCCAGGCCGGCTTGACCAGAAGCCAGTGGAGCCCGACCACCTCGAGGCCGGCAGCGCACGCCTGCTTCCCTATCTTGACGGAGTCCGTTTCACTGATCTCGCGCGGGTCTTCTTTGAGAGTGAAGGGTGCAATCTCGACGCCATCGTAGCCGCACTCGGCAATGTGGGCGCAGCAGCGTTCAAAATCCCATCCCCGGTATGTCTCGTTGCAGATTGCAAATTTCATTGGGTAGGAGATTTCCTTTTTTCTTCAAGAGAGTCAAGCGGGTGGGTGGTGAGCGAGATTCACACCTTTTGGGATTCGCTAATAAAGAAGAACGAACACGAATTTGGGAGCCGAATTCAGGTTTGCCAATGAGCGGAGCACGGGATGGCGACGACGCGATGGAATTCATCGAGATCATGAATGCCACGGACGGTGTCGCGGATGACGACCTCGATTCCGATGGCATTTCGGCACCGGTGGAGCACGCCTTTGGGCTCGTCCGATACCGATCCGGACAAGAGCGTGCTTCCGATCTCCACCGCGATGTCCGCGATCGTTTGATCCGTGGTCGCTAGCAGGTGCCGCGCGCGGTCGATGCGCATGGCGTGCAGCAGCCGCGTTGGCGATGTTCCGAGCAGGCTGGAGAATTGCCGGTTAAAGTGGGTCGACGACATGCCCACCAGCCCAGCGAGTTCCTCCATCGACAGCTGCTGGTGGTGGCGCTCCTCGAGGACGCGGATCGCGCGGGCCAGTTTGCGCAACTGGGTGTTCTTCTCGGTCGGGCAGCGCACCGGGAGATATGGTTGCGCGGTCCCGGCAGGGCCTATCTTCGTCCGGAAGAAACCGCTGTCGCCCAGGTGCTTCGGCAGGCAGGGTCTGCCACCGCCAACTTTGGCAAGACTCACGCGATAGGTATCGACAAGAAGCTGGGGCCTCAGAGAAACCGGCATTTCGGCTTCGACCAATTCCTCCTCGACTATGAATAAGCTAAGAACTGGCTAGGACCCAATTTCCCACTCTCGGTCGTGTCTCAGGACGGGATTACCGAATTTCCGGTCAACGCCGAGATCGAAAGGACCATGACTGAGAATTACGGACCACAGCCGAAGGAACATACATCCGGATATATCGAGAAATACAAAGATTATGATCACGGCATCCGTGTTCCGATGATTGTGCGTTGTCCGAAAAAAATTAAGGCCGGTTCTGTCAGTGATGTGCCCTGGTACTTTGCCGATGCATTTCCCACATTCTCTGAAATAGGTAATGCCCACGATCTTGTGCCGGATGACCTTGATGGGCTGAGCGTTCTTCCCACCCTGTTGGGGTAAGCGCAGAATGAGCTGGATGAGCGTCCCATGTTTTGGGAAGGCTACCAATTCTTCGGGTTCCATCAGGTGGTGCGCAAAGGAAACTGGAAGTTGATCCGCTGGACCAAACAGGGGCGGCGCCGACACCCATTGGGCGAAGTCGATCCAGTCCTGCCCCTCGACAAGTATCCAATGCTCGAGCTTTACAACCTGGCAGAGGATCATCGTGAGGAGCACAATCTTGCGGACAAAGAGACTGCCGTGACGGACGAGTGACTTTCCTTGTTAAATTCGGCACAGGCGCATACTAATGTTCCGTGCTGGCCACTAATCAAAGAAGAGCAGCAGGCTATGGAGAGCGAGTAGTCTAGGATTTGTTTCGAAAAGTGGGAGGAAGCATCACCTTGCCCCATCCCCAATTAAATAATAGAAGAACTCATCCAGCTACCACGGTTTTAACGACTTTAGAGGCATCCCTGGATATAATCCACGATGAGTAGAATCGGCATTTTTATCCTGAACAGAATTGGCATCATTGCGTGGTGTCTCTTCGCTTCTGCTTCTTTGTGCCGTGCAGAGAAACCATCGCAGTCCAGTGAATTGCCCCTTTTGGCCAACGCCAGGGAAGTGGGACGTTCAAAGTCAGCTTTGTTGGCATCGGTATCGCGCAAAGAGACATCGCCGCCTGCTGGACCTCCGGCGGCCAATCTCGCAGATTTCAAGCAGCACGTTGCACCGGTGCTCACCAAAACCTGCGTGGCGTGTCACGGTCCTGAAAAGACCAAGGGGAAATTCCGCATCGACACTCTGGATCCGGATCTCATGCAAGGGGGCGATGGCGAATGGTGGCTGGAGGTTCTCGATGTCTTGAGCAACGGTGAGATGCCGCCTGAAGATGCAGACGTTGAATTGGCGGATGCGGATCTTAGCAAGGTCATCGAGTGGCTGGGGCCCGAGATTCAGAAGGCTTCGACGGTGCAGCGTAGCGAAGGAAGCCATTCGTCATTTCGTCGCATGGCGCGATACGAATATAGCTACGCGCTTCAAGATTTGCTTGGCTTGCCCTATTCCCTCGCCGATCGCCTGCCGCCGGAAACGGCATCCGAGGACGGCTTCAAGAACAGCTCTGAAATGCTGCAGATGTCGGCCATGCAATTCGAAACCTATCGCGAGATTGGTCTCAAAGCTCTCAAGCATGCCACTGTTCGTGGTGAGCGTCCCAAAATGGATGTCTATCGCCTGCCTCTCCAGGAAGAGGCGTTTTCGGCAATCAACAATGAAAATATTGGGGAGATCCATCCACTCAACCTGAAGGCTAAGAAAGGCGAGAAGGCAAAAAAAGATGTCTCTCTAGACAAGAGAAATCATTCGGTGAAATTGAATCTGAGCAATCACCTTCCCGATGAAGGCATCATGCGCGTTACCGTCCGCGCCGGGCGGTCGACTATGAACGCCGATGAATACGCAAGCCTGCGCTTAATTTTCAGTGCTCATACCAGCAATAACGCCAATTTCTCCCAGGTGGTCAGTGCTCGCGATCTTCCCGTCACGGCATCTGCTGACAAACCGCAATTCATCCACTTTGATATTCCTCTCAGTGAAATCCAACGCAACCCATTCCGGAACAATGAAGAGAAATTTCCCAGGAGGGATGAGTTTTTAACCATTCAATATAGTTCCAGTACACGCAACAAAGAACCTCTCGGTGTTCTGGTAGATTTTATTGAAATCAGCGCGCCGTTCCACGAGCAATGGCCGCCCAAAACCCATCGAGATATTTTTATCGAGAGTAAAAATAAATCGGATGAGCAAGTTTATGGCCGCGAAGTATTAACTCAATTTATGGAGCGTGCCTGGCGTCGGCCTGTCACCACGAAGGAAGTGGATCCCTTTGTGGCCCTGTTCATTGAGTATCGTCTCGATTTCACGGACCTGGAAGAGGCCATGTTGGAAGTGTTAGCGACAGTCCTGGCGACACCGGAATTTCTCTATCTGGCGCAACAAATCTCCGTCAATCATTCGGAAAATTCAAACACGATCAGTGACATGGAGTTGGCAAGCCGGCTCTCATTTTTTCTGTGGTCCAGCATCCCTGACAAGGAACTCTTAGAAATTGCCCGGAAGGGAAAACTTAGTGATGCCACGGTTCTGGCATCTCAAGTCAAACGGATGCTGGCGGATTCCCGATCAAATCGATTCTCTCAAAATTTCGTTCAGCAATGGCTCGGAATGGACGCCCTGGAGAGTGTGACGCATGTGAATGACAGGTCACTCAAAGAAGCGATGGAGGAAGAGCCCATTGCCTTCTTTAAGGAAGTGTTGAATCGCAATAGTAGCGTGATGGACTTCATCCACTCGGACTATGCCGTGGTCAACGAACGCCTGGCCAATCACTACAAAATCCGGGACGTTTATGGGCCTCATTTCCGCAAAGTGCTGATCAAGCCTGAAATGAATCGCGGCGGGATTTTGACAGGTGCGGCAATCCTGACGATGAACTCTGACGGTGAAGATTCTAATCCTCTCCAACGCGGCGTCTGGATGCTGGAACGGATCCTGCATGATCCACCACCGCCACCACCGCCCAATGTCCCGGAAGTCGATCTGACGGATCCCAAGATCTTACAAATGACGCTCAAAGAGCGCATCGCAGATCACCGGAATAAACCGGCCTGTATCTCGTGCCATGCAAAAATTGATCCTTGGGGAATTGCTTTCGAAAACTACGACGCATTGGGAGTCTACCGTACTAAAATTAAGAATAAGCCGGTGGATGCCACTTCAGCACTTTTCAACAAGCAGGAATTGGCGGGGATGGATGGTTTAAAGCGCTACCTGCTTGCGGAGCGGCAAGATCAATTTTCCAGAGCGATCGTTCATAAAATGACGGCATATGCTCTCGGTCGGCCATTGTCTTTCAGTGATCGTGCTGAAATTGACAGCTTGGCTCTCCAATTTAGAAAAAAGGGGGATCGGCTGGGTGATTTGATACAGTTGATCATCCACAGCAGTATCTTTAACTCAAAGTAGGAGTCAGGAAGTAATGATGAACAACAAAGCAGAATCCTTGAATCGCAGAAAATTTCTTCGTGGGACGGGTGTCGCTCTTGCCTTGCCATGGTTTGAAACGTTTGCGGCAAATGAATCCAAGCGAGACCCTGCCCCGAAACGATTTGTCAGTATCTACCATCCTGATGGTGTCGGATTGCCGGTCAAAGCGGATCCGGCCTGGAAGGATTGGAGCTGGTTCCCCCGGGGCGGCGAGAAAGATTTTGAGTTGACCAAAGTACTCGATGTCCTCGAGCCTTTGCGCCGTGAAATCACGATTTATTCAGGGCTCTCGCATCCGGCTGCAAGAACGGTTCATGGCCATTCGAATGCCGATCAGTATCTGACGGGTGCGGCGACGGGTGGCCACGGTTCCTATAAAAACTCTGTTTCCCTTGATCAGGTCTATGCGGCGCACGCGGGAGAATTCACGCGTCATTCTTCGTTGGTGATGTCGACCAATGGGGGCGTAGGTGGCCCACGTGGCGCACAGACTCAATCCTACAATCGTGAAGGCCGACCTATCCCGGCCTTAAATAATCCGAAGCAGATCTTCGACATGCTTTTTGTGACCAGCGGTAAGGATGCCGCGGCAAAACTAGCTAGAAGCAAAAGTGCGCTGGATCTCCTGATTGGCAATACGCGCTCGTTTGGACGAAGGCTTTCCAAGCATGATCAGGAGACTCTTCAGCAGTATCTCGATGCCGTTCGCGATACCGAAGTGAAATTGGAGAAAGCGCGAAAGTGGATTGATACACCTGTGCCCAAGGTGGATACCCGCCATCTGACCTTGGATGCAGATCCAAAAGAGGCGCGGCTTTACTTTAAGACCATGTATGAACTGATCTATCTTTCCTTCCTGAGTGATTCAACTCGCGTGGCGACCTTTCAGTTGGGTCGGGAGAATGGTGGAGGTCAACACAACCTGCTTTCAAAGGCCGTTGGACTCGGAAATGCCCATGCCCTCACTCATGCGGTCAAAAAGCCCAAGGGTTGGGAAAACCTAGGCACCTATAATCGCTATCAAGCGGAAGAATTTGGTCGTTTCGTGCAGAAGCTAAAAGACACCTCAGAGCCGAGCGGGCAGGGGAACTTGCTGGACAACACCTTTGCCATGCATGGTTCCGCTTCCAGCAGTTTCCACCTCTCTCGCAACTATCCCATCATCTCTGCCGGTGGGAAAAATCTCGGCTTCGAAAATGGCCGCTATCTCAAGTTCGGCGAAGGCAACGAAGATAACCAGGCCGGTGCCGGAATCGTGACCGACCGGGGATGGCAAGGCAAAGTCGAGGCTGAAGAGCTTCCGCTCTCCCGCCTCTTTGTCACCGTCTTGCAAAGACTCGGCGTCGAGGCGGAATCGTTCGGTGGGATCACGGGAACGCTGGGGAGAGTGTAAGGTTCTCCCTCCTGAACTGGCAGATGCCGACCCCGGCTTCGCGGCGCGCTTCGAGCGAGAGGCCAAATCGATGGCCCGGCTCGAACACCCGAACATCGTTCACGAAGACTACCGAGGACGCCACCGGGAAGGTCCTCCACTACACAAGCAATGCAACACCCACCAGTGAGGTGGTGGGTGATCGATAGAGAGATCAGGATTTCGGTAACCAGCCGAGTTTTACGAGGAAAGCATCGGCTTCCTTGAGTGTCCGCTCCCGGTGCTCACCGCGGTTGAAAAAGCCGTGACCGGCACCCTCATAGCGAACGAGTTTGCAGCGTCGATTAAGTTTCTTCATCTGCCTCTCGAAGGCTTCGACCGAACCGATCGGTACGGTGGTGTCTTTCGTTCCATGCATGATCAGAGTTGGCGGGGTGTGCTTGCCGATGTGGTGGGCTGGCGAAAGTTCTGCAGGTTTCTCAACCCCAAGGCGTGCCGAGGCAATAGTGCGGGGGGCCTTCCACTCGCCAAGATCACCCAGCGTGGTGGCGGGATTAAAAAGGATCATCGCATTGGGTCTTTCGCTGCTGCCCAAGCCCGTCAGCGTGCCAATGCTCGCGGCCACATGACCACCTGCAGATCCGCCCCCGGTGGCAATTCGTTTGGGATCAACGCCAAGTTTTTCGGCATTCTTTCGGACCCACACCAGCGCGGCTTTGCCGTCCTTCACGCATTCGACTGCCGCGACCCCGTGGCGGCTTTTTACGCGATAGTCCACCAGCATCGTGATCATCCCGCGTCCGGCAAAGTGCCGCGCCTGCGACTCGAACTGGGTAGGCGACCCGGAATTCCAACCACCGCCAAAGAAGAACAAGATAGCCGGTTTAGCCTGCCCTTCGACTTTCTTACCAAAGATCCACAGCTTCATCTCAACCTCGTCAACCGTGCGATAGACCTCAGTTCGGGCATCGTTAATTTCAGGCGGATAGGGTGGGGCTGCGGGAAGGATAGCAACCAAGAGCGCGCAAAGGGCAAATCTAACGATGGAGGATGTAACGTCAAACTGCCCGTCTTGTTGCAATAATTCACTCGGAGAAATACAAATAGTTTTTGGCGATCCCCACTCTTCCTGATCTTTGCTGACAGTGTTCTGTTCCTGAAAGGGTAAGAATAATGATGCGCACTAAAATTTATGTTCCCTTCTTGCTGCTGCTGGCAGTCGTTCTGACCGTGGTGTTTGTGGGATGGCCTGACGAAGCGGAGGAACCCGACACGTGGACCGAGCAGGGGGCCTGGTATAAGGGGAACACGCATACGCATTCATTGTGGAGTGACGGGAACGACTTCCCTGACATGATTGTCGATTGGTATAAAACCCAAGGTTATGATTTCCTCGCCTTGTCGGATCACAATGTCCTGAGTCGAGGAGAGAAATGGATGAGCGTGAAGGAGATTGAAAAGCGTCGTAAGCTCGGAGGAGAGGGCACCCTGGATCACTATTTGGAGAGGTTTGGCGAAGATTGGGTGGAGCTGCGCGGCGAAGAGGGGGCCCGCGAGGTGCGTCTCAAAACCCTGGAGGAGATTCGTCCCCACTTTGAGGAAGAAGGGAAATTTCTACTCATCGAGGCCGAGGAAATCACCGACAAGTTCCGACAGTTTCCGGTGCATATTAACGCTGTGAACGTGGGGGAACCCATTGTCCCGCAACATGGTGAATCGGTGGTGGAGACGATGCGCAACAACTTACGAATGGTGGAGGAGCAATCGAAGCGATTGGGGCGCCCCATCTTAACCCACCTCAATCATCCGAATTTTCATTGGGCCATTACACCTCAACAATTGGCTGAAGTTGTGGAAGAGCAATTCTTTGAAGTTTATAACGGACACCCGGGAATCAACCATCTCGGAGACGACGATCGTCCCGGCGACGAAGCGATTTGGGACATTGCAAATACCTTGCGTCTTCTTGTCCATAATGCTCCTCCCTTGTTCGGCGTCGCGACAGATGACTCGCATCATTATCATGGAGGGAAGGTTTCGCCGGGCCGTGGCTGGGTCATGGTGTGGTCGGATTCGCTGGAGGCGGATCACTTGGTTGAGGCCATGCAAAAGGGAGAGTTTTATTCGTCTAGCGGGGTGGTTCTGAAAAGAAGCAATTACGAACTGGGGGCGCGAAAGCACGTCGTGGAGATTACAGAGGTGGAAGGGGTGAGCTTTGAGACCAAGTTTATCGGAACCCGCCGGACGACTCCTGAGATCACCGGCGAGGTGTTTGCGACGGTGAGCGGTAACCGTGCGGAGTATGAATTGACCGGAAACGAGCTTTATATCCGGGCGGTGGTCACCTCTTCTCGTCCCCATGAAAATCCCTCCTACAAAGGTCAACGCGAGCAAGCCTGGACTCAGCCCGTTGGTTGGCAACGGAATCTCGAATCAAAAATTGAAACGAAATAAAAGGGCCTAGTTCCTTACCCTCATTCATAAATTCCGATGTGTTCGTCTTTCATCTTTGTCGTCTTCCTTGCCCCGGGTGCTTTTTCGAGATGGCTGCGTTCCTGCTCGGTCACGCTCCCCGCACCGCTCCCTCGAAGCACATGGATTGACTTTAATGAGTAGGTAGGCCTCTCCAATCTACCCTCGAAGAACGGTCTTAGCCAGAATTGTGTCCCTTTCTTTACCTGTATCCCCAACCGTGGAGTCCCATGAAATCAGGGCTGGAAAAGGAGTTTTCTAGTAACTATTTCTCGCTATAATCAAATGCTGGGCTAAAACTCGAACGTTAAATACTATGTTCAAGAAAACTGATTTCTATTTTCTAACTTCGGCCGGGTTAAGTTTGGTCGCCAGCGTCGCTCTGTGGTTTCTCTACGATAAAGAGTCTGGACTCTTCGTGGGGCTCTGGGTTCCGTCGATTTTGGCTCTTTGGGTGGGCGTGAGAGTGTCGCTGCTTGCCGCTTCAACCGGTCGTGGAGGGTCCTCCCGGAAATGACTCTGGAATTCTTGGTCGGGTCTGGAATGCTGCTCTTCTTCTTCGGAGTAAGTATCACCCTTGTGGTTTTAAAGGGCGTTATGGTGGCACGAAACGAATTTCAGGACGGGCAATACGGAGACTCCAAATTAGAGGATCTAGAGGATCTAGAGGACCCTGAAGACCCTAAGGAGTGAAAGTCTGCGCCGCAGGCGTAACGGCAAGTGTGATAGGTCAAAATCTCGCGAAGAGAATTTGGATAGACGGATTTTACTTTTTGAGTGGACCGCTTGAGGTCTTCGGGGGAAGGGTAAAATAACGAAATCTCGAAAAATCTATCCGAACAACCAACAAAAAAGCGCTACTTCTGTTCCAAGCTTCCCCTCCCCGCAGCCCATTTTAAAACCATCGCTGTAGAGGGAATTGAGACCAAGGGTCTTTTAAAAGTTCCTGAAAGCACTAATCATTGTTTTCGCGATTGAAGAAGACGCGTGCACCGGGCTTGTCCACGAGATAGGCGTAAGCCCATTGCAAGAGGACGAAAAGTTTGGAACGGAAGCCGACAAGGAAGGCGATGTGAACGAGCAGCCAAGCAATCCATGCGAAAAAGCCTTTCATGCGAATTTTTTCGGTCTGCATTACGGCCACGTTTTTTCCGATGACAGCCATGGTGCCTTTGTCCCAGTAGGCAAACTTGGGCCGGAGAGAAACCTTCCGCTTGGCATGATCGGTGGTTTCGAGACGGGCTTCTTCCTTAAGGAGCTTCGCAATGTGCTTACCAGCTTGTGCCGCTGCGGGGGAAAGGCCAGGGACTTGGACGCCATTTTTGTCGACCAAGTTGATAATGTCGCCAGCAGCGAAGAGGTCGGAAAATCCCGGTAGCGAGAGGTCCGGCTCTACTGCGATTCGTCCTGCGCGATCGGTTTCGACCCCGATTTGTTTGGTGAGGTCGTGAGCTTGCACTCCGGCGGCCCAGATGATCGTTTCCGCTTTAATCCAGCCTTCGCTGGAAACCAAGGCACAGGTCGAGCCTTCGTTGAGGTGGACTCTACCGGGCTGAATATCATCGACGCTTGTATCTAGGAGAACTTCCACTCCCAAATCTTGCAAACGGTGCTTGGCATACTTGGAGAGTTCAGGATCGAAGGGTTCGAGAAGGCGAACACCAGCTTGGACGAGGATAATCTTGAGTTCGGCAGGGTCGATGTTTCGAAAATCTGAGCGCAGTGCGCGCCGGACGAGATCGGAAAAAGCGCCCGCCAGTTCAACGCCTGTTGGGCCCCCTCCGATCAGAAGAATAGTCATCAGGCGACGACGTTCGGCCAGATCTTCCGTGAGTTCAGCCCGTTCCAAAGCTGAGAGGACCCGGGCTCGAATGCGATGGGCGTCGCCGAGCGTTTTGAGTCCAATGGTGTGCTCGGCCCACTGGTCATGGCCGAAGAAAGAGGTTCGCGCTCCACAGGCCAAGACGAGATGATCGAAAGAGTATTGGCGCCCGTTGGAAGTTGCGACTTTGGTTAGTGGATCGACTTTAGTGATTGTGTCGAGGAGGACTTTGACATTGTCGGCTTTGCTGAGGATACTGCGGAGCGAACGCGCGATATCGGGGGCCGCAAGGGAAGTGGTGGCGACCTGATAAAGTAGCGGTTGAAAAAGGTGATGATTCTCCCGGTCTATCAAAGTCACTTGGAAACGAGAGTCGTCGGCCAATGTTTGGGCACAGGCGAGTCCGGCGAATCCACCTCCAATGATAAGCACTTTTTTTGGTTCAGGCACAAATCACTCTAGCACAATTTTTCGTGTTGAAAAGGGTGCCGCTCCCTGTTTTGGGTCCTTCCGATGTTGCGGAGCGCCCAAAAGAGATCAGCAATCCCATGGAACTGCATGAAGCATTGAAAAATCTCAAAAAGATGAATCCGGATCGCTTGTGTGGGCGAACACCTTTGTATGATGCATAAAAAAACTGCGCTCTGCTTTGTTTCGTTACTGGCGACTGCCCTCTGGGCCGGAGCTGACTCCCTCGACAAGAAATCCGGTGTGCCGACCTTGGTGCTCGCTGACTTCGATAAAGAAGGGGTGGCAGATGGATGGGAAACCGTTAATGACAGCGTAATGGGGGGTCGGTCGAAGGGCGGGCCGAGTTTTGAGAAAGGCATCCTGACTTTTTCGGGAGCGACCAACACTAATGGCGGAGGCTTCTCCTCGATCCGCACCGAGCCTGGCAGGTTTGATTTGTCCGGGAAATCCGGCTTACTGATTCGCGCGAGAGGAGATGGCCGCACTTATAAGGTGGAATTGCGAACGGATATTTCGATGGGAAACTGGACCGTTCCGTTCCGCGCGGATTTCGAGACTGTAAAAGGCGAGTGGCGCGAATTCTTCGTTCCTCTCAAGTCATTCACGCCTACCCTTTTCGGTCAAAAGCTCCCGACTTCGCCAACCCTCGATCCGACGAAGGTGAGTTCGTTGGGGTTCATGATCTATGACAAGAAGGACGGAGCCTTTTCCCTCGAAGTCGACTGGGTCAAGGCGATCGTGAAGAGCGGAGACAGTTCTGGGAAAGAATCAGGAACGATTGTCGGCAAAGCGCTTGCTGATGGTAGATTCGGGACGCTCGCAGCCGCCCTGACCGAGTCGGGCCTGCTAGATGTGCTTCAAGGCAAAGGTCCCTTTACGGTCTTCGCGCCGACTGACGAAGCCTTCGCGAAGTTGCCCAAGGGAACCGTGGAAGATCTTTTGAAGCCGGAGAACAGGGAGAAGCTGCAGTCGGTGCTGAAGTATCACGTGAGCCCGGGTGCGACCGGTTTGGTTGCCGCGCTTGAAGTGGGAGCAGCCAAGACGGTCCAAGGAGAGTCTCTTTCTATCGCCTTCACTGACGGCCGAGTGAGGGTTAACGGTGCCGCGATTGTCAATGCCGACATAACGTGCAGTAACGGAGTGATTCACGTAATCGATTCTGTGTTGCTGCCGCCGGCACCCACCAACGATATTCCGAGCGTGGCCAAGCGAGCCGGATCGTTTGGGACCTTGCTAGCAGCCGTAAAGGCCGCGGGTCTGGATGGTGTACTAGCCGGCGAGGGTCCTTTCACGGTTCTTGCTCCAACCGATAACGCTTTCAAGGCGCTCCCGAAAGGCACTGTCAAGGAACTGCTCAAGGAGGAGAATCTAGATCAGTTGAAGGCGATCCTCAGCTATCATGCTATCGCAGGAAGGATCTCGGCAGGCGATGCCCTGAATGCGAAAAACGCCAAAACCCTCAACGGGAAATCGGTTAACTTCGGAATCAAGGACGGAGTGCTGCAGGTCAATGGAGTCACGATTCGCACGACTGACATTCAGTGCGACAACGGGGTGATCCACGTGATCGATGCGGTGCTCTTACCGCCCTCGGAGGAAATCACCAGTCGCCAGGAGAGGTCAACGGGCAAGGCTGCGATGAGCGCGGTAGAGCAAATTGAGCGAGCGATCGATCGCGGTGTGCCCATCTTCAATGACGGAGACCCCGGAAAGTGCGCGGAGATCTACAAAGAGTGTCTGACCGGATTGGCAAGCGATCAGTCGATGGATCCTAAGGTTCGCACCGTTATTAAGGGACTGATGGATCAAGCGAGCAAAGCCGAGACCGACGCTGATCGTGCGTGGCTCTACCGTGCTGGCTTGGATCATCTTTACTCCGCGGTTACCAAGTTCTGATGGAGTCGGAGCGAAACCTGAGGAGCTTTTTTATCGACTGTGAAGTCTGTTAGGAATTTTCTTCTCGGGTAGGGGATTGCGGGCCGTTGTTAAAAAGGTCGAAGAGGGAAAGGTCGAAGAGTCTTAGAAAAAGATCAACTAATCTCCGTCTGCGCCAAAAAAGTGGGCTTTTTTACAATGCAGGATACAGTCTCAGTAGCGACTAATAACCCATTCGAAACCCCACGAGAGGCGTATCCGAATTCGGGTTTGAAGTAGAACCCTTGGCCACCTGATGTTTCACATTCTCAATCTTTTCTGTGCGCTCTCGTTTATTGGTTACGGAGTAAGTTGCCTGACAGCTGCGCACATGGTGCGTGAGTTCAAGCGCTTTGAACTTCCCAATTACCGAAAGCTGACTGGTATTCTCCAGCTCTTGGGAGCGGTCGGTCTGCTTATCGGCTTCCGATTTCCGATAATCGGTGCCCTGGCAGCGGGCGGTTTGGCCCTCCAGATGTTGATCGGATTTGGAGTCAGGCTGAAAATCCGCGACCCCTTCCTGCACGGCATCCCGGCCCTCGTCTACCTGCTGATCAACGCATGGCTTTGCACCCAGTTCCTCGAGCAACTTGCTAAGTGAGGATCAGGACTAGTGAGAGCGCCAGCATGACAGCTGCGGGTAGTGACTTTTTCGGAGAATCTTTTACCTTCACATGCATGGTGAGGGCCCCGGCCATCAGTCCGGCCATGATCATCGCGGCGGGCTTCACCAATTCGGGAATGAAAATTCCGGCAAGCAGAGCCAGGGCAGCTCCCACCTTGAGAATACCGACGACCAAGAATACCGAGCCCGGTAAACCGTAAGTCGTAAATTCCTCTTTCAAACTGGATGTTTGGCCACCGCGATACGAGGTCTTCTTCTTTGATCTCAAAAACCAGACATTGAGGATGCCCAGGCCAATGATCAGCTGACAGATAATATGAAAGATCGTCATAGGTAGTCTGCTATCTCACTGAATATACCTAATAGCGACAAGTCAAAAATACTTGCTGCAATTTGTGATGACTTTGAGCCAAATTCCCTCTGATCACTTTCGAAAAGGCAAACGGCCACAGTGACCATGGCTCGGTCGAAAAGGGAACGTTGATCTCCGCCCGGGCGGTAAAGAAGGTCAATCCAAAGGCAAAAATTCTCTACTACCGCAACGTTATGGTCCACTACGACGGCTATGCGGCCAACAAGGACCTCGAGAAAATTCCCGGAAGGTTTCTCGAGGATGGGAAGGGCAACACTAAGCCAGTGCGCAACCGCGTCGAGGCCTACGACATGTCCAACTCGGACGTGCGTCACTGGTGGGTGGACACCTGTAAGAACATGACCTCAGACCCGGCTATCGACGGAATCTTCCTCAACGGCAATATCAAGGCGCTGGAACCAGGATATCTCGCTCGGCAGATTGGTGTGGGCAAGAAGAAGCAGACGATGGACGGCTAGCACCTCATGATGAAGGAGATGCGCGAAGCGATCGGCCCCAAACAACTGCTGGTAGCGAACATCCTCCGTGCGCGGTTCAAGAACGGGGGACTCGAGTATCTGGACTATTTCGATGGCTCATATCTGGAGAATTTCTTCCACAAGGTGGGCAAAGCTAGTTGTGAAGAGTATGTCGCCAAGGGCATCGAATTGATGCAGAAAGCGGCGCGTCAGGGGAAGATTATCGCCTTCACTGCCGGGCTTGCGGAGCCAAAGAACTCGAGCAAAATGGAAATCGATGAGAGCCACGCTTCGGTAACCCTTAATCTCACGAAGCGAACCGCCGAAATCCAGTGGCGACATCCCACTTTAGACAGCGAATCGGGTAGACGGTGGGTTTAAACTGCCGCCACACACACCACCGGCTATAGCGGTTGTCCTGCGGCTAAGCTGAAGTGACTTCGTGTGATTGGAACTTCTTTATCGCACGGCGGTTTCAATTCGCTACTTGCTCGGCATCCCTTTGATTTTTTCTTCAACGATGGGCTTCGACTTTTACCTCATCCAGAAAATCCTCGTCTCGCTCTTCGTTACTTCGCGAGCGAGAGGCAGATGACTTCGGTGTCGTTGCGAATGAAGGTGCACTTTCTGGCGTAGGCAGGGTGTGACCAGACGATGTCGCGTTGTCGGAGATCGAGGCCATTGGGTTCGATGACGTGAGCGCGATCGATTTCCTCGTAGCCTTTCAGGGAAAGCTTCGCGATCACGAGGTCGCCCTTCTCGGTGAAGAGAAAGTAACGGTCTTCATGAGGGGTGACAAAGACGGTGCCCCAACGCACGGGTTCCTCAAGGGCGATGGGCTTGAGGGATTCCCACACTCGTTTCCCGGTGAGAGCCTCCATGCAGCGGAATTGTCCGTAGCTGCAAGCTCCGAAGAGATGACCGTCATGCAGCACGGGTGCGTTCATGATGCCGTGAAGGTGGGTCGTCTTCGTCTCGCTGGCGCGCTCCGTGCGATAGACGATCGCCGGGGTGGATTCATCTTTCTTAAGTTTAAGGAGCATCGATCCGTTGTAGAAGCAGGTGAGAAAGAGATGATCTCCGTCAATCATCTGCGGAGTTACGATGGTGAGGCCGTAACGAATTTTCCAGGGAATGCTCCAGTAGACTTTGCCCGTCAGCGGATCGAGGGCATTGATAGCCTCCGGATGCCAGATGAGAAGGAGATTGCGGCCGCCATGCTGGACGATGCGCGGCGGGCAATAGCCGGGATGTTTGGCTGAAAGGGATCGCCAGACTTCCTTGCCAGTCACCTTATGGAAAGCAACGGCAGTAGTGCCATCGCCGCTTCCAAGACAGATTAAGAGATCGCCATGCACGAGAGGTGATGCCGCGAATCCCCAGGTCTGGGTTTTCACCGCGAAGAGCTTCTTGAAATCATGAGACCACTTCTCGGTGCCATCTTCGGTTGCGCGGCAAATGAGTTTCCCCTCACCGCCAAAGGTGTAGACGCGCTCACCATCGACAAGAGGAGTGGCCCGGGGGCCCGCCGAATAGGACATGGTGTAAGGGGAATCGTAGGCTTTTTCCCAGATCACTTTGCCGGTGCTTGCATCGAGACAAAGAAGGCGTTCGTTCCCTTGCTTGTTTCCGGTGCGCGCGCCCTCGGCTTTCGCTTCGGGAGTGTTGAGCGCCTTGCGGTCCATGACGAAAACACGATCACCGGCGACCGATGGTCCGGCATAGCCACGGTTGACGGGTGTGCGCCAGAGAACCTTGGGGCCGCCACTTGGAAACTTGTCGATAATCCCGCTCTCCCGCCAAACTCCGTCGTGTTGTGGGCCGAGCCATTGCGGCCAGTCGTCTGCAATGGCAGAGGCCGAGAGAGCAACAAAGAGGAGTGAGGCTGATAGAAGAGATTTCATGATGCAGGAATGATGAGTGTTTTTCGCATGTCGGAGTCCCTTCTGCGAATTCAATTGCTGATAATTTTCTTTTTGACTTGGGTGTGGCGTGCTCCCCAAAATTTGAATCATCCCTTATAGGGTCCCCGGCGTTAGACGGGCCTGTGACTCTCATGAAAAGGACTCGGTGAAGTGTGTTGTCAGCTCGAGGTGAGCGAGGCGACCTACCATCGATGGAAGAAACAACATGACGGAGCCCAGATGGAGACGGTGAAACGTCTCAAAGAGCTAGAGAAGGAAAACCCCCGCCTCAAGAAATTGGGCGCGGAGCAGGCCCTCGACACGGACATGCTCAAGGAGATTAACGCAAAAAAGTGGTGAGCCCGAAGCGCCGAAGAGAAGCCGTGGATGTTCTGTAAAGAGCCTTCGAGGTAAGCGAACGTCGGGCTTGTCGGGTTATTAATCAGCCTCGGGTAACCCAACGTTACTAGGGAACAAAACCATCGGTAGGTGGCCCCTTAGTCAAAGCGATCCGAGAAGTCGCAATGCGTGAACCCCGTGCAGGCTATCGCACCGTGACCAAACACTTGCGCCTTGATAGCTGGCAAGTGAACCGAAAAAGGGTTCACCGGCTCTGGAAGCAAGAAGGACTCTAGGTTCCCGCGAAGCCTGCCAAAAAGAGAGCTCGAGGAAACTCTGATGGATCCAGTCAATTACGAGTGACTGCTCTGACCTTGTAACCAATCGCACGGAGGTGGTTTGCGCTCCAAGCGTTGCAAGTATTGGGGAAGAAAAAGCGTGCCCGACCACGGTAGAATTGGCTCGCCCCGTAACGTCCGGGACCAAGAGGCAGGAGGCGTCCCTTACCATCACGTTGGGAGTGGGGTAGGCCAAGGCGCGGAAGGCGAGGGAAAGGTCACGATCTCGTTGCGATAGAAGCCCTCATCACCCCAGCCAAACTCAAGCCAATCTCCGGTCAACTGAGTGGTAATCTCGGGGAGCACGTTCTCCAGGGCCTTGCGAGGGAGGACGAGGCCGGTGTGTTGCCCGTGGGAAAAGAGCGGCAGGGGAGTGCGCTCAGCGTGTTCCGAAATCGCGAACGGAAAATGCGGGTTGGTGCGAGGGTCAGTCGAAATAGAGCACGAGGTGAGCGGAAGAACCGCAAACCAGCGCAAAGAGGTAGCTCATTCCGAAATGTGAGCGAGAAGCGACGGATTAAAAGCTAAAAAACCAGCACTTAGGGGTGTCTGTGATTCCGAGCTGGGCAAGTCCTACTGTTTTTGCCGAATGGTTGCCAGGAGCTCTTGAAGTTCGGCGACTTTTCCTGGGTGCTTGGCAGCCAGGTTGTTGGTTTCACCGATGTCCTCTTTGAGATTGTATAGCTGGAGTTTGGGGAGGGTTTTTAGGGCTTTCTTGTCGACCCTGGAAAAACCACCGGACTCGGGGCCGGTGATAAGTTTCCAGTCGCCGGAGCGGACGACGAAGTGCTTGCGTCCTGCTCCCATCACGATGGCCTTCCGGGGTTTGGCCGGGCCACCTTTGAGAATGGGAAGGAAGGACTCACTGTCGGGAGCTTGTCCGGCGGGGAGGGGGGCTCCGGTGAGATCGGCTAGAGTGGCGAAGAGATCGGTGAAGCAGATTGTGTGATTGACGGTCCGACCTTCTTTAATCGCGGCGGGCCAGCGTATGATGAAGGGCATGCGGTGACCGGCTTCCCAGGCGTCTGCTTTCATGCCGCGCAATCCGCCGGAGCTGTCGTGCGAGAATTTTTGAGTGTCGACATCATACCAAACGGGTCCGTTGTCGGAGGAGAATACGACGAGGGTGTTCTTCCTCATGCCTGCTTTGTCGAGCGCGGCGAGCACCTTGCCGATCTCGGCGTCGATCATGTGGGTGAAATCGCCGTAGAGCCCGGCCTTTGTCGAGCCGATAAATTCCGCGGTCGGTAACCACGGAGTGTGTGGGCCGGGGTAGGCGAGGTAGAGCATGAGGGGTTGTTCTTCTCTCTTTGCTGCATGTTTTTCGATGGCCGAAATCGCTTCGGTGGTGAAGCGGGGCGTGACTTCGTCGAGTGTAAGATCGGGAGCGATTCCGCCGGCACGCCAGAATTTTCCCTGAATGGGTGACCAACCTTCGGTGCTGTTGGCATCGATGGTGAGCGAAGGAGGCATGATGGCCTTGTTGTCGCGGATGTAGAAGTAGGGCGGGATGTCGGTTGAGGCGCGGATACCAAAGAAGGTGTCGAAGCCGCGATCAACTGGGCCACCACTCAGAGTCCCTTCGAACTTTTTGTCCTCGAAAAACCCGAGATGCCATTTGCCCACCATCGCGGTACGGTAGCCGTTTTTCTGGAGCATCGCGGGGAGGGTCAGACGACTTTCATCGATGGCGGCGTTGTTTTTCCAGATGATCGGCTTGCGGAAGGGATAACGTCCGGTCATCAGCCCGTAGCGCGAGAGGTGGCAGAGAGGGCCGGGCGCGTGGGCATCGGTGAACTTTAAGCCCTCCTTGGCGAGTTGGTCGATGTTCGGAGTGGGGATTTTTGAGTCGGAGTTGTAGCAAGTAGGGTCGCCGTAGCCCATGTCGTCGGTGAGGATGATGACGATGTTGGGCTTGTCCGCAGCGAGGGCGTTGCCAAAGCAAAGGAGGCCGAGGGTGAGTTTCTTGAAGAAGGTCATGGCTAGGAGGGTAGAGAGTTTGGCGCAAAGAAGCAAAGGCGGGAAGAGGGAGGCTTGGTCGAAATCTGATCCTTGCTTCTATGGGCTGTTGTTTGATCCGCAGAAGAAATTCATTGGGGCGAGAGTGCTAGAGGTTTACTAAGTTACTTCTAAAGTATGCAGGAAGAACTTCACGACGGAGCACTTTCGTTTTGTCTCAATATCGGGCCGATCGCTCTTGAAGTGACGGCGAATGGTGGTCATTTGACAGCTGGGTTTGATCTCGGGGAGCGAGTGGTCAGGCCCTATGCACCAGCTCTTTGGAAGCCGGATGAGGTCAGTGGGGATTTGCCGGTGTTGCTCACTCATTTACGAGGTGATTTCTTTTGTCTGCCTTTTGGGCCCCAAAGGGAAGGGCCTCCACATGGAGAGACGGCGAACGGGATTTGGGCCAAGGATGATTCAGAGGAGGGGGAACTCCGGCTCTCGATGAGGACCGGTGATACCGATTGCCGGGTGACGAAGTCGATCCGGACGGTGGAGAACCACCGGGCTCTGTATCTTTCCCACACCATCGAGGGATTGAACGGGAAGTGGAGCTATGGAAGTCATCCCATTCTTGATTTTTCCAATCTAAAAGATGGTGAGGGGCGGGTGAGTACTTCGGCGTTTCGGTGGGGGTCGACTTATCACGGGGTTTTTGCAAATCCGTTGGATAAGGAGTATCAATCGCTTCGCTCCGGTATCTTGTTTGATTCGCTTTCAGACGTTGAAATGATCGATGGCGGGAAGGCTGATTTGACCCGGTATCCGGCGCGGAAGGGATTTGAAGATCTGGTGATGATTGTCAGCGAGCAAGGGGAGGCGCCCTTTGCTTGGACGGCTTGCGTGCTTGATGGGTACGTTTGGTTTTCACTAAAGAAAGCGAGTGATTTTCCAGCGACATTACTCTGGATTTCAAACGGTGGACGTCATTCGGAGCCGTGGAATGGGGGTCACTTGAAACGCCTCGGCCTGGAGGAGGTCTGTTCGTATTTTTGTGACGACGTGGAAGACTCCCGTCGTGACCTTCTGGGGTCCAAGGAGATTCCAACGACGAGGGAGTTTGACGGTTCTGCGGTGGCGCTCAAATTGATCCAGGCAGTCGCGACGGTGTCGGATCGCTTTGATATCGTGGCGGAAATATTACCCAAAGAAGGAGGAGTCGAATTGGTTTCCCAATCCGGAGTGAGGGTAGAGGTTCCTCTTGAATGGGAGTTTTTGTGATCAAGCTCGAAGGTGCATCAGGCAGCGCCCCCTTTTTTATTCTGTTAGATCCCGCTGAGCGTCCCGGTGCCCGAGGAAAAGCGATCAACCTCAATTCCGAGATGCTGGAAATAGGAGACAAATAGCTTATAAAGCGGTGGCGCTTTTTCCGGATCGAAGGACAGGTGTTGACCATGCTTGAAA
>Ga0209711_10001748_pt1 | contig 20609 bp, 4 predicted proteins | sample ArcticOcean_MG_C_7_FD_187441 | JGI IMG/M metagenome (GOLD analysis project Ga0209711, IMG submission 187441) | Marine microbial communities from western Arctic Ocean - ArcticOcean_MG_CB11_88 (SPAdes) (version 2) | ecosystem: Environmental > Aquatic > Marine > Oceanic | place: Arctic Ocean...
TCGGAGGTATAGATATGCGAAAAATAACCCCTATGATTCTCGTCACCTTGATGCTTGTGAGTGCGCTCTCAAGTTTCGATTTCGCCGAGCTAGAAGAAACTGAAGTAATTGAAGATGCAGGTGCTCGTGCGGGCGCTGATGCAGAAATGGTTGCTATCACAAACCCGAAAGAAACCATTTGCCCATTCCAGGCACCATGTCGTAACGTCATGAAAGTTGGAGATGTAACTGATTTTACCTCGTACATCAAAAATGTTGGCGATGCGGATATAACTGAAATGTCCTACACTGTTGAAGTTTGGATTTCGGATCCCGATGGCAACGCAATTATGCTGGCCAAAGATTTGAATAACAATGATTTGACTTGGACCAATGCTGATGTGATTTGTGGTTCTTCTACAATTTGTGATTATCAATCTCTTGCTGCCGGAGCTGTCCTTGGCGGCGGAAAGCATACAATGTCTAAACTCGGCTCTCCAATTCAATGGACTCCACTTGAAGGTAATTATGTTATCAAGATGACTGTAACTTCTTCCCCTGATGCATCTGCGGGTAACAACGCTCAACAAGTCTTTGTTACTGTTGAAGACTGGTATGATATCGAACTCGATCTCGCTTGGGATTCAGGCAATGATCTGGAGATCGGCACTGGTTCCAAAGCCTGGACTCTTACAGTCATTGCAAACTCTTCCGATAACTTTGATCCTCGTGAAGTCAACGTCCGTATTCAATCTGTAGGGGATGGCTCTGCAGTCGATTTGGACGGTAACAGTATTACCAGTTCTACCACTCATATCTATACTGCAGGAACCTCTACTCTGGTAGAAGTAACTCGAGATGCTTCCACAGAACCTCCAGTGACTACGAATGCTTCTCGTGCCGTTCTTTCAGTTTGGAAGCTTCAAGGTATTCTTACTGTTGATGCAGGAGAATCATCGACTGCCGCATATGGAATGAAGGCAACTTTAATCAATTACACCCAGTATGGTCAATTTGAAAATTGTGGTCCAGTATCGACTGATCCGAACAATACTGTTGAAGAAAGTGGAGACTCCTGTGAACAGACCTTTACTGATGACGCATACTCTTCGACCGATTCCACTTCAATTGACGGATCAGCTACTATTTTCCACGATATCCGAATCTCACGGATGGCGATATTCCAAGGTTATGAATCGAATGGTGATGGTGAACCAAATTCGATGACCGAAGAAGGGTTTGATGGAGACTTGAATGTTGGCACTTCTTACCTTTGGGTAGAAGTTGAACATCGTGGCAGTGACCAAACGTCTTCTTACGACTGGTCTGTTAACTTTTCAGTAACGGACTCTACTGGTGATGTAACGACCATTTCGAATGTCACAACTTGTACTGCAGTTCAACCTCCTCGGTTTGATTACATGCCGCTCGGGTTTGGGATTGGAGAAGATTCTACCGCACCTTCTTGTGCAATGATCGTTCTTGACATGGATGGCGAACACACTTTCTCGGCACTTCTTGTGAATGACAATTCAAAGCTGGTTGATGCAAAACCATCGAACAACCTTCGAAGCTTTACTTTGAATGTTCAAAACAATGATCCGATCATCACTTCTCTCGAATTGGTTAACACTGGCGAGATTGTTTCTTCACAACAAGAACCGATTTCATTGGTGGTTTCTGTGTTCGATGTAGACGACGCAAGTGGTCTGGGTCTCGAAATAGAGTGGGCACACAGTGGAGCTGCTCTCCCTGGATGTGCACGTGATGATAACCAAGGAATGAATCTCGAATGTAATATTTTTATAAATCCTAGTGAAATTCTTAATTACGCAGTTTCAGTTACAGTTTACGACTCCCATGGTGGACAAAATAGCGAAGAGATTATGCTCGAAATTTGGAATGATGGATCCGTTAGTAATACCACTTTGAATGGCTTGTTCTTGTTTTACGAACTGATCTATTGGGATACAACTGAATTTAGCTTTGATTTGACTGATGGTGAAGCAATCACGAATCAGGCATTACCGGGATACTCGGGAATGTATGATTCAGTCAGTGTAATGGATTATCAACCATCGACTGCTTTTGATGCTTCCAAGGTATTGAGTCAATCCCTTCTGGTTGAATTTGACAAGAGTCTCGGAGCAACATCGCTTTGGTATGTCAACAGTGGAAGCTGGGCCTTGCTCTCTGATACTCCATTGGATTCAACAAATTCTGCAACAGTTAGTCGGTTCTCCTATGTGCTTCCTTCGGACATGGATGTTCTGACACCTGGTTCTATCGTGCTCATGGGCGGTTCTTTAGCTCAGGCTGAAGTCCCATCCGCAAGCATTACTGGATTTAACTCGGCTGCAGGAAAAGCAGGTGTTATCCAACTTAACTGGGATGTTGCGGGAACTATGTTGGCTGGTGACACGCTTGATGTTAGCATTTGTGAAACAATCAACTGTACCTCTGCTTTCAAAGTTTCACTCGGTGCAGGTAACAGCTCATACACTTACGCTGGACAAAACACCGTTCACGGTGTCAATTACACCGTTTCAGTTGCAGTTTGTAACGAAGTTGGATGTAGCACTCCAGTTGGTCTTGGATACGTTGTATCCGATAAGAAAGTTGACGGTGGAGCAATGGCTACGGGTTTGAAAATCACAGCTTCAGGGACTACTTGGACAGTATCTTGGAACGCATCTGGCGACCAAGGAGATGTTGCATCATGGAATGTCTGCCATCGACGTGGAACTTTTACCGCAGGTGAGATTGGCATGACTACATGTGTTAATGTTGTTGGTACCTCAGTCGATCTTGATACATCAACCTGGGATTCAGGGACATATACTGCATATGTTGCTGCAATGCCAGTTGACGCTTTAGGTAACTCTGATACTGCAGGCGCAATGAACAGTGCTGACTTCGAGCGAGACAGCGATACCACCAACCCTGACGACGGAACGATTGTCGTCGGAGATGACGTTAAGTCTGGTGTCCCAACATGGACATGGGGCGTCATTGGAGGCGTTGTTGTCATCGCATTCATCGCAGGAGCATTCATCCTCTCTCGTGGAGGAGCTGGCGATGAAGGAAAGGACTGGGACTATTGATCTCAATTCCTGACCTCTAAGCAATCATCCCTCGCACAGAGGGAAGAGCCGCTGAGGAGGCTGTTTCGACGGCCTCTTCAGCCCCCTTTCATACTTCTTTTTTTATCTACACGACTTGAGTCTGCGGTGCATACTCGTCTGTGATTTATCTGAGTGCGCCTCTTAGGATTTCATTCGAGAAAATATCAAATCTCTCTTGAATCGAGTATTGTTTTATCAGTGAAGTCTGTGGGGGAACTCTGAGATAATTAGGGTTTTGTAATTTTACAAAAAGAATGTACCAATTATTCCCGAGAATGTATCGCAGTAGCTCGCTTCGAGATGCGATTTTAAACTCACAAATCAAACATTCTGCACCCCAATCCCTATAAGGGGGGCAAAGCGTGGGATGCTTTGCATACAATCCGTATGAGGTGAATGACATGTTGGGAATAACTGATACAAAGAAAAAGACTGTCTTTAACGGAATTGGCGTAGCACTGTTGTTGTGCGCATTGATGGCCCTAATGCCTATGGCTGGGTTCGTCGATAACAACGCAGGTGATGTGGAATTTGTAACTACAAATGACACTACGGAGGAAGAATTCTCCGCTTTGCCAGATACCATTAAGGCTACAGAATACGAAAACGAACCATCCGATGAATTGATCGGAATGAGAGACCAAAATTCAAAGACGTTCATCCAAGAAGATGGTAAGTACGTGCAATTGACGCACAATGCCCCTATTCACTTCATGGATGATGGATCTTGGAGCGATATTAATTTGAATGTCGAAGCCACAGCTAACGGTTGGGGCGTAATGGATAACTCCTTTACCACCCAATTCGCTTCCGAAATGGTAAATGGTGTCTCGGTCCAAGTAGATCAAGGTGTTGACCCCATCATTATCGGAATTAATCCAATGTTGATGACTATGGATGAATACTATCAAGCTAAACCGTTTATCGCGAGTTCATCTAATGAAGAAGTTCTTGTTGGAGGAAACATGATTCGATACCCTGTCGCAGAAGGATATGCTCTTGACTATACAGTGGAGAGTACATCGCTTAAGCAGAATCTCGTGATCAGTGAACGTCCAATTCTAGAACCCGAAGAAGCTTGGTTTGGTTTTACTGAAATTATGTTGATTCCTGATGGGTATGGCCTTTTCCTCGGAGAAGTTATGCTCGGTGAGGAACTCACACAAACCCAAGAATCAATTTACATTCGAAATATTGAGACTGGTGAAGTTCTTGCGAAAATCCCATCCCCTACTGTCGTTACACTCGACCCGGGCATGTCTGAAAAAGGGCTTTCAGAGCCTACAGAGCCTTATATGGGGACCTATTTCCTACAAATAATCGATTCACAAGTCATCATTTCTACAGTCGTAGAAAGTGAATGGCTCATGTCAGAGGAGAGAGTTTTCCCACTCGCAATTGATCCTTCGATTCAAGTCGCTTCGCCTCAAGAAAGTTATTGCTATCCAAGACTGAATCGCTGCTACGTAAGCAACTCTCCAGCTATGTGGGAATATTATGGTGATGCTGAGTATGTCATGTATCAAAGGTATACTTTTTCTTCCTCTTCATTGCCATCAGGTGCTACAATAGAGGGACTTTCCCATTATAACTACTACTACTCTAAAAGTGTATCATCCTATTACCGTCCATATACCATTGCGGCAAAAGTTCTCCAAGATTGCGGCAACGGCACAAAATCCTACGGAAGCTACGCCTGGGGTCCAGCTGCATCTTGCTCAGGTGTATTGCCGTCATCATATTACACTTTTTCATCAACTCAAGGTGCTTATCCTGATACCAGCAATGCAGTGGCAATGAAATTACAATATTCTTCCTATCGCAGCACACAATATGATACGGTTCCCGAGCCAAATACCAACACTTGGGGTTCATCCGATATCTGTACAACGGCGGCAACTTGTGCATCTGGCACAGCGGCAGGCTGGGTTACTTCAGCTATCAGCAATTCTGGATCAATCGGAATTGGGCACACCGTCACTAATTACGGTTACCTTCTGTTGAGAGTTAGCAATTCCTACATGAAGATCACCTACTCAGGTGGTAGTGATACGGATGCTCCAACCTCAGAATTCATACCATACACTGGTGTTTCATCATATGTTGAAGGAGCCCGAACCTTTTTCACGACATTGACAGATAGTGCGGGAATTGACACAACTTCTGCGAACATGCCTACGCTGAACTATGCCATCAACAATGGTGCATGGACGAGCGTTGCTGCAACCAGTATTGGCACCTGTTCTTCGAGTACTTCCTCTTGCCGATTCAGTGCAATGACTCCTGTAATTAATGCAGGAGATGATGTTGAATATTACTGGAAATTCCAAGATCTAAATCCACCAGGGGCATCATCTCCAAATGTGGGGCATGATCCTGCTCTAACCGGTGCTCAGACCACACCAACTCCATACACATTCTCCGTTAAGAGTATTGACGACGCTCCCGCAAATGAAAAGAAGTTAACCATATTGACAACGGATACCTCAGCAGTTGGTAGTTACTCTTACCGTTACACTGGTGCTCTTATCGACCGTCAACAAACACACTGGGAAGCTAATGACGAATTCTACTTTGAATTTGATACTTCTGAGTGTGGGACTGGCTCCTTAGCTTGCTGGTACACAGGTACGTCTTCACTTGCTTGGCGATACGATGCCTGGGGTGCACAACATACCACTACAGTGTCAACTGGTTCATACGGTCTGGCTACAAACCTCAACCAACGTTCCAACTACCAAAACTTCGCTGTAAGATGGGACGGTTATCTCTCCATGGATGCTCAAGATGGCCCTGGGATGAACATCCTCTACCATTTCAATGATGCAGAAAATGCATTTGCCATGGTAGGAATAGGAAGTTCTCCTTCTATCGACAATGTATTGACGGGCGGACAATCTGCCCCCAAGTCGTCCAGCAATTATGCCTATTCAACTGCATACATTATCCCACTTAATTCGGACGATGTAAATAATGCCATTGGAAACCTAACTGGCACTACTCCGACACACTACGGTGGAATCATCGGCCTCATTGGATTCGGTAACGCTACTGGTGGAACTGCTGGTGGCAACACCTCCGCCGATACAGCGAATCGGCTTTGTGTCACAGATAACGGTTTCACTCATTTCTATCGTCCAGGCCCTACAACCACCGATCGATGTAGGGGCAGTCCTTATTATGCCGCAGGTTCATCAGGTGTGCCTGGCTCAGCCTTTACCGGTTTCTCGAATGGAATGTCATACTACGGTGCAGGCAATCCCGCTACAAGCGCTTTAACATACAAGATTTCAGGTGTTAAACCAGTACCTGATACCTTTGTTCCCGATGTTGTACACGCGGCACTCAAAGACTCACACAGTCAAACCCGTAAAGTTTCTGCTGTAATTTCAGATGGTGGCGACCCTGCGACCGGACTCAATGTCAGCACTACTGCAGGTGTTGGTCCAACTACCGTTTATCGCGTCACACCAGAAGGTGGCACTGTAGGTTCTTGGTGGAACTTAGTCATGTCACCTTCAGCAGGCACAACTCGAACAGCATGCGCTCTTGAAGTAATTTGTACTTGGTCTGCCGATATTCTCATCAACAAAGATACCAACGATGAGATTCAACGTGGTTCGCTTGTCGAATACTACATCACCGCTCAAGACATTTCAACCGTATCTGCAAGTGTAAATTCAATAATCACGGACACTGAGAATTTCAGTGTCGGCACCCCAACCAAGGTGTTTATTGTTGAATGGAGAGACCAATATTACACGAACACCGCCTGGACATGCACATATCAAGCATTATTCTACGATGTCACAAACGAAATCGAATTCAAATATGATGATGCTTGTAAGAGTTACCGCTCATCCGCAACCATAGGTTTCATGAATCAGGCTCGAAGCGCCGGTCAATCGATGTATCATAATACTGCTACTACCCTTATGAATGGAGCTACCTTGGAAGGTATGAAACAAAACTACCGTATCTCCACTGAAAGTGGCGACGGTTCTGTAGAATCTTTCTCGGCCGGAATAACCCCGTTGACCAATGCCAAACAAACTGGCATTATGGGTACTACATCCGGGTATTCTCCAAGTGGATATAATTGTGCAGCAGCTGGTTCTTATTGGAACCCTAATTCCAACTGGAATCAATATTACGCTCAGTGTGCAGATAATATCCCAATGCCAGAAGGTTTCAGCTTTTCGTACTTTGGTACCGAGTATAACCACACGAACGTAAACGACCGTATTCATATTGGTAAGCACGGAAACATGCACTTTAGCGATAACGGGCTAACAGGCGTCGTAAGGAGTACAAGTAACTGGGGCAACAGTAATCCAGATTTGCCCTCAGGTCAAGAATCCATTACGATCCCAGGTGGGCTGATTGCTCCAAACTGGGCCTACTATGGAACTTATCAATGTATTAGGTCCGCTTCATCTACTGTAGACTGTGGAGTATTCTACCGCACTATGCCTTTCGATGGGGCCGGAACGGACGTTTCTTCAGATATTACCGAAGATACAACTTGGGATTTGTCAGACAGTCCAGTGCGTATTAATCCAAGCAGTGCTTATCTTTCGATTAATGCCTCGCTGACCATTGAAGCTGGTGTTGTCATTCAAACTCAACCGAATAAGGGAATTTCCTTTGATGGGGCATGCGACAAAATGACAATTATCGGAAACAGTTCCAATCATGTTGTTTTCGAAGGTTCGAATGGCGAAGACTGGCTTGGAATGGCATTCACTGATTCCTGTTTCGACACACAAACACCACCGGTTCTTAATACTGATCAGCGCCACGTGTTCTCATATGTTGATTTCAAGAATACTTCAGATAATCCTGATACCATCAATTTTATTGAAGGTGCTGCAATTGCTGCAGGCTCCCGCCACGGAGATAATCCTTCAAGCGGTCATAACGTTGGTAACTTCACAATGGATCACGTGACCTTCACTAATGTTCGATCTGCATTCACCCACGGAAGTGGCCAAGGCACCTCTGTGTCGATGACGGAATTCGCAGTTATCGATTCAAGCGGTTCATGTTTCGACTTTGCTAGGAACTCTGTAGTCTCGCTGACAGAAGGTGTAATGACCAACTGTAACTCCGAGGCTGGTTCTAACAATGGTTCGATTACCAATGTAGCCGGATCAGATACAGGTTCGCTTTTCCTAGAAAATACAACTATTACGAACTCTCTTCGTAACTTGATTGTTGTTGATTTGAAGAGAGTTACAGTTTCGAACGTCACAGCTAGTACGAACAGTTCACTCTTCGATGGACATGCATTCGCCTCTTCAGCAGGTGCAGATGGGGAAGTTGTTTTACATAACTTTGATGCTGCTGGTTATCCCTCTGTGATAATCGAGGCAGTTGACAAAGTCATGTTAACCGATGTTGAGTTCGGTTCTGCTACTTTGGGTCTTTACCCTAATGGAATTGGAAACACCTCTACACCTGGTCCATATGGCGATAATGCTGTCTTTAACAATGTAACATCCACTGGTGACATGATAATGAGGGGCCTACAACCCGGAACATTTACTGATGTAACAACCGGGAATCTCTCGGTCACAGGCGATCCGATTCTAGGCTATTCAGGAGCGATTAATATGGTTAACCTCAATGCAAAGGCAGTCTCAATTCTTGGCTGTGGATGGAATGTAGTGGCAGTAAGTATGACTGCCGAACGCCTCTCTTCGAATGGATGTTCGATTTCAACGAATACCGTTGTTGTGTCCAACTCAATGATCACCCACGATTCAACAGTTGAATCAATGATCTATGCACGATACTCGGATATTACTCTTGCCGAATCTACAGTTTCATCAGTAACAGCTGATAACACGAGTATTTTCCACGCAAAAGCAGACACAAACTCGAATATCCGTCTTATTGCAGTTACTCAGAACGGTTCCCAATGTGCTGATGCATCAGGTTCCACTTTCTCCTGCTTCGTAAATAAGGCCACATCTTCAGCAGAAATATGGTTCGGAGGTCTTTCTACAGTCCGTACATACCGTATGGCCTTAGTGAATTCAGTCCAGACTCAAATCTTCAAGGAGGGCACAACGGTCCTCGGAACGGTCTTGGGCAGTTCCGGCAATGAAATGTTTGCGGTTGGATCTCACCTCACAGATGCTGCAGGATCTACAAGTGTTTGGGTGATTTCAGGCGATGATTCAGGTAATACTTACTCAACTCATAGCATCAATGCTTTTGGTCCAGCAGGTCAAAATAAAACTTCTCCTACCGATTCTTGGTACCCAGCTTCTGGAATTTTCACCATCGGTAGCAGCATCGACCTCGAACTGAAGCCCGCACCTGTTGACTTCGATACACCTGGCATGGACTGTGCTTGGATGGACGCTTACGTTGATCCTAGCAACGGTGCCAGTTTCCCTACAAACGGGACAACTCCATCCGGGCATACGATCTTTGAGTTTGATGGGACGTCGATGACGCTCTCTGCAGATTTGAACCTCGATGGTTGTAAATTAATTCTGAAAGGTTCAGCCCTTCAAGTCAAGAGTACAGCAAATATCGCTCCAGTTATCAATTTGACCGATGGTGGATCACTTGTTGTAACAACTTCTCCAGATACTGGTGATGTTGGTGAACTTAGTGCATTCGATGGCGTCTATGGGCTTCATTTGAACATCGTCAGTGGTGCACTAATTCTTGATGGAGGGATTCTGCGTCAAGTCGCGCTCGACTCTTCATATGATGCTGCATTATTCATCGGCGAAGGTGCAGAATTGCATATGCTTAACGGTGGCATAATTTACGGCTCGTCTACAACCAGTCCTACCACCGCAACTGTGAAGATTGATGGTGGAACTGTGAACATCGCAGATTCCTCTATCATTAACAATTTGAAAACAGGTACTGCTCTTTGGGTTGAAAATTCAGCCGGTTCCATTGATAATATTATTGTAAGAAATGCAGCCGTTGGGATTCAATCTTACAAGGGTGCACCTCAAGTTGATGGGTTTACTTCTACCGACAATCTTGTCGGTGTCAATGTTGAAGGCGGTATGTCTCTGCCGAAGATTTACCGAAGTACTTCTGTGAGCGGCGAATCCACAGGTTGGAAAACATACAAGGTTGATTTGTCGTCCTATTTGGCTGATGATTATCTTCAAGTTGGATATAACAGCATTTATGGAGGCGGTAACGCTCACCCCTACTATACGGGTGCCTATGATAAATTCTACATGATTACCGACCGATACAACATTGAATTGGAAGATGATAATGGAAATGCTTGGAATATTACGAGTGCTTCTGATCTTGGATACTATCCCTACAGTGCTGCAGATCCAGCATCTGGCGATGGAACACACGCGACCTATACAACAGGCGCTTCAGGTGGTGCACCGAGTTGGAATTGTCAAGTTTATGGATATCATGATGGGCCAAATTACTATCGTGACGGTTATTTCCCTTACATCAATCAATATTTCACTGGGAGTTACGGCTCTTTCAATACATTAACAGAACAATTCGGTTATTCTTGGGAAAATATTGAAGACGTTTCCCTAAACGCGCAGTATCCACTTCACTACTACGGCCTCTTTTACTCTGATTTCCGCACCTTCGGCACAGGTGACTTTATGCCGCCAGAAGGATATCAACCCGGATCACCATCATTTTATACCCCCAATGTTTGTGCTGACCGAGCAACTTTAAGTACGGCCATAGGCGACGGTGCCCGTTTGACTATGCCTCTTGTTGATATCTCAGCATCGAACATTTCAAAGGTTTCGATGTATATCGATGTCCTACATAACCGTGCTGACAGCTACCTCGATCGCATTGAGCTCGTAGCTCGTTCAAGTAGCGACGTTGCAACTTTGATTGATAGCGAGTATGCGAGTGAGTCGGGAACTGCGCTCTTCAAAAATGGAACAATTAACAATGCCGAAACTGGAATTACGATTGGTGGTGATTATGCTGCCGCTCATTTCCAAGACATAACTGTGAATTCCCCTGTTAATTCTGGATTCAAGGTTACAGGACAACTCACTGCTTCCGTTGACGGATTAATTGTCAACAATGGAGACAATGGTGTCCTCATTGGAGAAAATTCATTTGGTAGTGTCGATCTTCTCAACTTAACACTTGATGGACAAACTACCGCTGGTATGTACTATGCGAAGGACATCGGTGGAGATCATTCAGCAACCGTGACTAACTCCACGGTTGGTTTCTATTATGGAAGGGACACAACGAAGGATATCAGTCTTAGCGACATGTCGATTTCCTCGAACGGCATCGGCATTCTAGCTGAAGGTCAAGGGTCTTTTACTCTAACAGATGTTATTATGGATTCGACAACCCATGATGTGATGATCAACGGTACATCAAATGTTAAATTTATTGAAGGAGTCATCAACACATCATCCGTTGATGTCACTGGAGTCGGTGAATTCACTCGTCTTCGTGAACTCGAAATCACACTAACTGCAGATGGAATAGGTGTTGCCAACTCAACAGTTACTCTTCTCGACTCAACAGGTGCTGCAAGTGACTCTGGATTTACTAATTCAACAGGTTATGTGCAAGGGGTTACCTTTACCACAGCAGTTGTTGACTCTAACGGATTGGTTAACAGTTCGTTGTCAGGGTACAATTTGATGAGTGTTGCCAAAGTTCAATATTTCTATAACAACTCAACTGATAATCTTGCAGACTTCCGATATGTGTCACAATCGGTTTCACTCACTGATGCACCTGCAAACTCTGCAGTTGTTCCAATGACGACTAGAGTCACCGATCGTGTTTGCTACACTTCGACTTCTACATTTTATACAACTATTTCACCATGTAGTGGTATGACAAGTTCGAGTGTCCGAACCCTCAATAATGGTGACGGTGGAACCGTGACCGAGTATGGATACAATAATGCAATAACAGCAAGCCAATCGGACAAGGTTATCATGATTGATACACCGTTCTTCACTCTAAAGTCCGCTACCGCCTATGACTTCAGTGACTCGACTATTCTTTCGACTGGTGGATCCAATAGCGCAGGGACTTCCGAATGGAGAGTAGCTTATCCATATGGCGCATCACTTAATTTGAATGATGCTTCAATCTACGGAGTTGCACCAGATGAAGATGAGGGTATCATGTTTGGTATTGAAATTGGGTCTGTTTATGGTCCATTTGCCAGTATTTATGCAAACAACACGATCTTCTCCAACCTCGCAACTATTGATATGCAGAATGGATATAAATCGTCTTTCCGAAACTGGGAAGTTCAGGATGTCTCGATTACGAACTCGACCATCACTCATTTCCGTGGATACACACCAGTTGCGAATGCAGTGTATTTCATTGATATCTGCATGATTCTTGCCGGCGGTGAAGGTGCTGTTGTGAGCGATAACACGTTTACGAATTGTGGTGTTGGGGTCCACATGCAATCTTCTCCATACTCATATACTCATCTCGATAGTGAAAAGGGATCACATAATGCTACGATTTCTAACAACGTGTTCAGCGATGGTGGAGAGATGGCCGATATTTGGCTTTATTTTGATGGATATACTGAAGATGTATTGATCCACAACAACACCTTCACCAGTGGTGATGCAATCACAGCAACAATCGCTGTCTATCCAGGTGAGCACACACGTGTTACTATCTCGGAGAATACCATTGTTTCAACAACAGATGGAATCTATATTGAAGAGGCCATCGACTACCGAATCACAGGTAACCATATCACTGGTGCTGGCGATTCAGCTTATGCCGGAGTTTCCTCTCTTGGCGGCTTCGGTGATATCGATAACAATACATTAGTCGATACAGATGGTGGTTTGATCGTTAAGAGCGCTTCAACCCCACCTGTTCCGACCGTAGAACTCTGTTCAATTAATGGCGGACGATGGAGATCCCAAACCTGCACAGCTACTCTTGACGCTGGAAAGACTCTTGATATCAATTATGAACAGGATTACTGGAACAGTGAATCAAGTCTTGAAATCACTTTACCAAATGGAACAAAGGACACATGGGCTCGTGGTTCATTCATTAGAAACGCGGATTACATACCATTGGTATCTTATACTGCACCTGGAACATATGTTGCGACTGTCTTTGATTCATATGGAGACGGTGGTCCATCCTTGTATATGGTTGAAGGTGGAGCAGTTGTTAACTACTTAGGTCCTCAAATTTCAGACAACACCATTACAACATCTGCTGGGCGAACAGCTCCTGCAGCAGTTGGTCTTACCTTTGAGGATTGTACAAGCACTGTCACGATCCAATCGGCTCGTAACAGTATTGACATGTTGGATAATGCTATGGTCATCAGTGACTGTGCTGTTACCGACACATCCTCAATCCTCCAAGGTCGAGGGGATACATTGACCGTCGGTATTAATGCCGATGATGCTAATTCAGATATCTTGACACTCTCAGGAACGATCACATCTGGATTTGCCACTGGTGTTAAAAAGACCAGCGGAGATCTCTTATTGACCGGTGATGCATCACTTTCAGGTAATGAATACGGAGTTTATGTCGAAGATGCCTCTGTTTATGCAATTAATGCAGCAGTGGGCGGTGGCGCAGTTGGAACAGGTCTTTATGTGCTTAACAGCGATGAAGTCTGGGTTTACCCAATGAACGCTTCTGGTCTAACTGGAATGTATGTCGAAAACTCTCCATTCCGTTGGGATGGTGGCACTTCGACCGCTGTCACAACTCTCGAAGTTGTTGAATCACAAGGATCAGTTGAAAACATGACTTGGTCAGCTTCCACTACACAGATTAACGCTGGTAGTAACGCATACGTTACATCGATTGCTAATACAATCGATGCATCCAAGCTCATTGTTGCAACCACTGCAACTATTGATGAAGCGAACTTGTTCACTATGGACTCGACTCACTTGTCTAACGTAATCAATCCTGCAAATCATTCAGAGGTCGCCATGCTGATCCAGTCAACAGATGGAACACGTGCATCATATGTTTCACCTATTTTCCAACCTGATGTCATCAATATTGATGGTTTGGACAATGACTGGTATGGTAATAACGTTCTCAATCCATCTGGCTATGCAATGCCAGGACTCATGAGTGGAGACGTTAATAATTCCATGCTGGTGACCTATATTGAAGGAACTGACCTTTACATCGGTTTGACTGGTGAAGACCTTTCTACAAGCGATGTCCTCGTTTACCTCAATGTTGGAGCAACGAGTGGAACTAGCACAGGTTACAACCTCGGTGGCTCTCACATTTTGCCATTCCAAGCCGATTACGCGCTCTGGATTGACAGTGATACTGGCTTTACCTTGTATAAGCATTCGGCAGTCTTTGGTTGGGTTCCGGAATCTGGTACTGATCCATTGCAAGTGTTTTCAAATGTCGCATCATCGTTCACAGAGATTTCCATACCATTCTCACGACTTGGTGGATCTCTAAGTGAGCTTGACATTATAACAGTCGTTCAAGGTGAGAATTCAGATGCTAATGTCAGCACAGTTCACCCAACACAACCGATGAATGCATCGAACACTCTGCAGACGTTTACTGAATACATGACCGTCGAGTTAACTCACGACGATCTTGCAGATGGTAACATTGCTAACCAAGTTCTTGTCTATCGTTCCTTCAAGGGTTCCAACACAGCAAGTGCTGCTAAGAACTACGATGTAATGATTAAGACAGATGCTGACTGTGAATATGATTGGGCAACTTCTTCGAACTTGTCACTTGAAACAAACATTGCAATCAGTCTCAATATGGAACGAGCATGTCCGAAAATCCAGGCATCTCTAGCTGATATCAGTGTTTTAGAAGATTCGGAAGCTTACACTTTCAGTTTGACAAACATGGTTGATGATGTTCAAGACTTAGAAGTTGATCTCTTATGGACATCTGCTGAAGGTGTTCTTGATGCGTTCGGTGGTATCCATCCAGTTGACTGGAATCAAAATGGACATCAAGTGACCATTTCTCCACTCACTGACCAATTTGGAACGCTCGAATATATCTTTGAAGTTACTGACAGCCACGGGTTGAAAGATACCGTGACGATTACTTTCGAAGTAACGAATGTCAACGATGCTCCAGTAATCTGTAACGTTGAAGATGCGAACTGTATGCCAATCTTCTCTTCTGACACAATAACAGACGACGATGATGTAGATATGATTTTCAACAATATCTTGAATGAAGGATTCGGTTCATGGACCACTTCACTTGGTGATGTTTCGAACACAAGCAAGTCTTATGTGCGTGACATGGCGAATGAGCAATCACCATTCCGTCAAACTTATGATTGGGACGCTTCCGTTCTACCTTCATGTATGGCATTTACCGTGGAAGTCAACCAATTGAACTCTCTCATTATTACAGAGAATGCTTCCAATGAAAAGGGTGGATCGTGTACTCTCACTCTTGACTTGACCGATAACGGTAGCGAGAATACTAACGCAGTATCCTATGAGGTCGACTTTTCAGTCGCACCTGTGAACGATGCTCCAGTAATCTCGTTACAAGATGTAAACGCTCAGAACTTGTTGAAGAACACTGCAGGTGAACGCGCAACTGGACAGGGTGAATATATTACTATGACAGAAGACGATACCAATTTGTCTCACCTCACTTGGGACCTTCTACCTTTGATGAGTGATATTGACAATGACGTTCCAACAGACCTCACATGGACTGTTGAGCCGACCAGTCAGTGTACTTACACCAATTACTTCACGACAGCAATCGTTGGCACTGATCTTGTGTTTACTTTGATTCCAGACGCAACCACAAACGGTTACGATTGGGAAGTTGATTACATGAACGACAATGGTATTCATCAGTTGCGACCAGGTGGACAGACTTTCTGTGCTATTAACTTGGTTCTCAAGGATACTTTGACTGCACCAACCCATACCCCTAACTACGATACAACGGTAATGAATTCAGATTTCAATGGCCAACTTGCACCATATGAGCAAGGTCTAGATGATGTTGTTATGTATGTCACAGTTGATCGTGTTGCAGAAAATGTTGCAGACTATTCAATCAACGATGTGTCTGGTTTTGACTTCAAGAAAATTACAAACGTCATGACTGGCACCTATGTTCCTGTTTCAGTGAACATTGATGCTGGTGGCGATCAAGGTCCTTACAACTACGACCATCAACTGGCAGTTACTTTCCACACGGATGGTCACGATAAGAATGAGGTTACCACTTACTACCCTGTTCCAGCTTATGGGACGAGTATAGTGGCAAATCAATTGGTCTACATCACTCAAGATACAACCAAGGTCGAAGTCTCAATGGACGTCCTCACATGTTTGGACGTTGTATGTGACCTCACAGTTGACTCAAGTGTGCGATTCCAAGTTGATGACCCTCAATCTCACCGCTCTAACAGCGGTGGCTCACAGGGTTCCGCATGGTCGAATCCTGGTCAATTTGGTGTGAATGCTTCGCAAGAATCTCAACGCCGACCAATGCTTGAAGACAACTATTGGTGTAACAACCGTCTGACATCTCTCGACTTGGAAACTGCTGAGGCAAGCTCCGATTGGGGCAAGTGTAACGAATACGCTGCCGGATCAGGTTCGTTCGGTGCAACTGGACAATCTCTACCGAATGTTGTCCGCACCATTGGTGCAAGTTCTGTTGCTTCGTTCGCTCCAAGTATTGTGGTCGTCAGTCTAACAGGTCTCTTTGTGAGCGCTCTTGCCTTCGCCAGCCGTCGTGCTGATGATGAGGAAGAAGTTTCAGAGAAAATCGAAGAGAACGACATGGCAGTGAGCCCAGTTATTGCAACCATCTTGATGGTTGCCATCACAGTGGTTCTCTCTGGTGTAATCTATGTTTGGGCAAGCAGTCTTGCAGACACCGATGTTAAGGGTGTTCCTCGAATCACCTTTACTATCGAAGACATTGACAGTTATGATGTTGAAACCGGACACTGGCGCATTAGCGTTCAATCTGCAGAAACAGATTTGGCTACGCAAGCAGTGGAAGTAGGTGTATTCTACGTGGATGCGAATGGTGATGCTCAATATGTGTCTGTTAATCTTGCAGACACAGACGGAGTGTACGGCTTCAATCCAGCGAACAGTGACAAAATGGTTACCTTCGTGGACCAAGTCAATTCGAAATCCGATGGTCAGATTTCAACCTTTAATTCAGGTGATACCATCTTCGTTCGAACACACGATTCTGACGGAACTCCACTCTCTGATGTGACAATCACGCTTACCTACGCTCCTAATGTAGGTCAAGGTGCTGATCTGCGCTCTTGGAGTGGTTTGTCATACGCTGTTAGCGCTTGAGATACCCGTATCTGATAAAACTGGATACATTGGGGTGGGGCAAAATGCCCCACCCCCCTGTATCCCGCATCTCGTAATGAGATGACTACCTCTTTCGAGGTAGAGAGCCATCCGATCGCAGAGGGTTTCCGTAAATGGGGCCCTCTGCCTTCGGCTTTTTTTATATTACTTTCTTTTTCTTCTTTCATTGAGCGAAGCCTTTCAAGGTGGGCAGTGTTCAGAGGTTTGAGCGACATGGATAATTCAGTAGAGATTCCGAAAACCACCTGCGTTGTCTTTGATTGCGATGGAGTATTGGTTGATGCTGTGAGTTCATGGAGAACTCTTCACGACCATTTCGGTACCGACAATGACTTCAATCTCCAACGTTTCATACGTGGTGAACTTACAGATGTTGAATTTATGCGTTCTGATATTCGGATGTGGAAAGACATCCAAGATCCCATCACTCGTGATGAATTGTTTCGGGCATATTCAGGTGTTAAATTGATGGAAGGTGCAAGGCATGTCGTTGAGAAACTTCAAGAGAATGGGGTGTTTGTAGCCATTGTCAGTGCTGGAGTTGATTTATTTGTTGCCTCTATCGCATCCATGTTGAAGGTCGATGATTGGATTGCGAATGGCTTTATCTTTAACGATGATGATACTCTTTCTGATGATGGTGTATGTCGACTTCATGCAGTCGGTAAGAATGAGGTAATACTTCGATTACTTGAGATGAATAATCTCGAAGCTCAGAACTGTGTTTCCGTTGGTGATTCAGAAATGGACTTGTCCATGCATGTTGATGGAAGCCGGTTCATTGGATTCAATCCGACACGGGAATCATCAATGGTAGCTTTTGAATCAGCTGGAATTCCAGTGATTCACGGTAAGGATTTACGAGACATTCTTCCTTACTTGAATTTGGAATGATCATGCAAATGGAATTGCAGTTGTTGCATGACTCTTCAAATTAACAATTGTCAACATACAAGGCTTTGGCTGAAATCCGAGCATTCGCTGGTATGAGGTTTGATCTTGCCAAGTGCTTGAACAAATCAGTGTAGTACCCTTGAAGTCGACACATGCATGACCATGTACATGGCCAGTAACAAAAATATCTGGAACTTCACGAATCACCAGTCCATCTTCTGGCTCTGGGGAAAGTGGTGTTTTACCTCCCCATTGTGGGGCAAGGTGTCTACGACGGAGCATTTGTCGCATTGCTTCAACCGGATCGGCATAGGTGACGTTTCGAAGTCCTGCTACAAAATCGTCAATGGATTTTCCATGGTAGGAGAGGAGTCGAACACCATGGAGTGAGAAATCGCACGGGTTTCCAACAAAAGTAGTCGTGTTGTAATCCTGCTGAATATCCTTAGCAAAAGTCGGTTGTGGTTCTGCAGGCCGTACAGCATCGTGGTTACCAGGTAACATCACACATTCGACCCATTCGGGTAGCAATTCCAACAGCCGAGCAAACTCAGCGTATTGACCAAACAGATCCGGAATCGAAAGTTCACTATCCTGTCCGGGATAAATCCCGACACCATCGACGCAATCTCCTGATAGAATGAGATATTTGATTGTCTTTGCCAGCGGGTCTGAGTGGAACCAACGAACCATCTTGTGCCACTGTGCTTCTAAGAACGTCTTCGATCCTACGTGGATATCTGAAATAAATGCTACACTGATACCATGCTCAGCTGAAGCCTTCTTATGACTTGCCTCCATTGGGAAATGGAGGTCATCTACATAGAATAAATCGCCCGTTTGACTGAATGTTCCCGAGACCCCAAGTACATCATCAGGCATGAGTCCGGCTTCCAAAATTTGTTCCTGGGCTCGATCACGATCATCGCCCTTTCGTTTGGTAAGCAAGCAGGTCAACTCTCCTGTTTCATCTTCCAATCTCCACATGAGATGTCCATTCTTTGTATAGCGGGGTTCGTTGACCAATCCAATAGCCACTGCCTTATTTTCATAACCTTGATATCGGCTACTTTCTGCATGAAGCCGTGAGATTTCTGTTGGTGTTCGTGGAAGTCGAGAGTTTTGGATAATCATCTTGCGAATACTTTGCAAACGGTCCGTGAAACAAGCTGTAATATCGCTCATTTTCCCTTCAGTGATGCTGTTACCTGTTATGTCATAGTGAACTAAAATATCACTTGGAGCATCAGAGGCATTTTCACTAAAGTCAGCAGTATTCCAATCCGGTAAATTATTTCGGAACTTTATATCGAGCGGCTCGGGTGTTCCAATTGGAGCAATTGTTCTTCCTAAGACTGGAGCAGTTTCTTTGACAGCTGTTAACGGTGTTTGATTGATGTTCTCAGTCGTGCGCAGATTCCAAACGTTCATCATCGATTCGAGAATTTCCTGTGTGAGGAACCCCTTTTCAAAGCCCACGTCTGAGGCGCAATTCAAGACCTCTTCGAGATTCTCCAGTTTCAATAATTGCGAGCGAATAGAAGCAGTTGGGAGGAATCCTCGCTGCCGTAAGAGCGCAGTCATCTGCTCCTCGGACGCACCCATACATTGGAGGTGACGCCTCCGCTCCAAAAGCACACCGGTTTGAACGGTTCACTTTTATTCGGCTCAATCCCACTCAACTTCGTTATCCAGGGATGAATCCGAACCGGGAGGCGCACCTTCGCCATCCCATGCATCATCTTGCCAAGGGGCTGATTCTCGAGCATCTGACTCTCTTTTGGCTCGTTCTAATTCGAATTGAAGTTTCTCAGATTCTTGTTCAGCCCTTTCACGCTCAATTTCTTTGCGATGCTCTTCAGCTTGGACCATGGCTTCATCCCATCGTTTGATGGTTGAGAGGAGTGCGAAATGAACGAATCCAATTTTGTTTTCCGCACGGTTACCACCAATTTGAGTTGATTCTGCATTTGCCCAGTTATTGGATGCGATTCCAACATAGACAAGGCCGACTTTTTTATTGGTTCCATCGTTTTTTGGTCCTGCAATGCCGGTTATGGAAATCGCAATATCTGCGTTTGCATGCTTTAGTGCACCTTGTGCCATTTGAATAGCCACTTCTGCGGAAACAGCACCTTTCTTCTCAATCGATTCTGCTCGGACATCTAATTCCTTGATCTTAGCATCATTCGAATAGGTAATCCATCCTTGATTAAACCAAGAAGATGCTCCGGCAATGTCAGTGAAAGCACTCGCGAGTAGCCCGCCC
>Ga0209711_10001754_pt1 | contig 20573 bp, 31 predicted proteins | sample ArcticOcean_MG_C_7_FD_187441 | JGI IMG/M metagenome (GOLD analysis project Ga0209711, IMG submission 187441) | Marine microbial communities from western Arctic Ocean - ArcticOcean_MG_CB11_88 (SPAdes) (version 2) | ecosystem: Environmental > Aquatic > Marine > Oceanic | place: Arctic Ocean...
TTTGAGTGTCTAAATTAGATGTGGCCTCATCTAAAATAACAATTTTAGGTTTTGCTAGTAAGGCTCTTGCAATTGAAATCCGCTGGCGTTGCCCACCTGATAATTTGACACCTCGCTCACCAATAACCGTGTCTAAGCCATTCTCAAAGCGATCTGTGAATTCATTAACATAGGCTCCTTCAACTGCCTCTAAAAGATCTTTTTCTGAAGCTTTTGGTCGTGGGAAAAGTATGTTTTCTCGAATGGTTCCTTCATATAAAAAATCATCTTGAAGTACAACGCCTAATTGACTTCTAAAGCTTTTTAAGTCTACTTTTGATAGATCAATTTCATCTATAAGCACTTGTCCAGAATTAGGATTTAAAAATGCAGTCACTAAGCCTGCAATAGTTGATTTTCCAGATCCTGAAGATCCAACAAGTGCGGTTACGCTTCCTTGTGGCGCTTTAAAAGAAATATTTCGAAGTACTTCTGTGGTATCATCATAACTAAAAGAAATATTATTAAATGTGATGTTCCCCTTAATTTTATCAAGTGATATGGTTCTTATTTTTAAGTTATTTTCTTCATCAATGCCCATTAATTCTTGGGTTCTATCCAAACCTGCAAAGGCTTCTGTTAATTGACTCCCAATGTTACTCATTTGAACAATGGGGGCAATCATAAAACCCAGAAAAAGTGTAAAGGACACAAATTCACCATAAGTCATAGAATTATTCATAATAAAATACCCTCCCATTCCCATAATACCAGCAGAAGCTAAACCCAACAAAAATGTTGAAGAACTAGTCATAAGTGCGGTAGCCGTTAAACTTTTTTTAACATTTTGGTATAAATCTTCTACCCCTTTTTCAAATACTTTTTGTTCTTGAGCTTCAGCATTAAAACCCTTAATTACTCTAATTCCATTAAGGGTTTCTGTAAGACGTCCCGTGACTTCAGCATTTATTTTTCCGCGAGCTCTAAAAATTGGGCGAATGTATCCAAAGGCCTTTAATGCAATTACAGCAAATATTAGTACAGGTACAAGAACAAATAAAGTCATTTGAGCATTTATCCGAATTAAAATAATAAGTGATATAATGGCAGTTACACTTCCACCTATTAATTGCACTAACCCAGTTCCCACTAAATTCCTTACACCTTCAACGTCTGTCATGACTCTAGAAACTAATGCACCTGATTTATTATTGTCAAAAAAGCTAATAGGAAGGGTAAGTAATTTTTGTTGCACTTTGGCCCGTAGAATTGAAATTAAATGTTGTGCCTCAACACTTAAAAGTCTTGTTAGTGAAAATGCACTAACTGATTGAAATAATAAAGCAATGCAAACCACTAACAATAAAATTGTGAGAGAATGAGTATCTTTTGAGGGAATAACATCATCGATTAATGATTTACTTGCGTAAGGAAGAACTAAGCCAGACAAACTGCGAACTAAGATTAAAAAAAGCCCTAAAAAGAGAATTTTTCTTCTTGGCCAAATAAATTCTTTAAAGGCCCATTTAAAGGAAACGTTGTTTTTATTCATGCGCTAAAAGTAGATAATTCTTTTAGTTCTTTTCAGCTAGATTTCAGAAGCTTTATTTTCTAAAAAAATACCAAGAAAATTTCATTAAATCAGGTTTAAATCATATTGACAATTTATTTAACTTGAAAGACTCTTTGAAAACTGTTTATGATAAAAGAAAAGTTGTTTTTTCATTGTGAAAACTATCTTCAAAAAAGAAAGGATTTGTTGGAACAAAGAAAAAACGAGCTACAATTAGCATTGACTTCTGAAACTAAAAGTAGTGCTGGAGACAAGCATGAAACAGGGAGGGCAATGATCCAGATTGAACGTGAAAAACTAGGAAACCAACTATTGGTATTGGAGAAGGAGTTTCAAAAGTTACGATCACTTAAAAACCATTATGACACAGGCATAGTTAGTCTGGGTTCTGTTGTTCGAACAGACAATGGAAATTATTATATTGCATTAGCCGCAGAATCTTGTGATATTGAAATCTATACGTATTATTGTATTTCTCCTATTAGTCCCATTGGTAAACTATTACTTGGGAAAAAAGTAAAAGAACATATAAAGTTTAATACTAAGATAAGTACGATTACTGAAATTTTATAATAGTAATTTTCAATTGAAAATTCAGTCAAAAACCTCATTGAATTTTCTAAAATAGAGGATTAGTTTTTTGGTATCTTTATGTAATGGAAGAAAAAAAAGCTAAAAACAAAAAAACCAATTTAGGGGGTTCATATAAATTCAAAATTGCCAAAAAATATAATAAGCCAAGAACAAAAGGGGACAAAATTGCTAATAGAAGAAAGAAAAAATAGCCATTTTTTTGAGAATGACAAGACAAGACATTATTCCAATTCCATTAATTATATATTAATTTATAATCAACACTCGGGTTACATCCTTTCTTTATTTTTTAAATTTATGCGAGAAATTCAACCCTCTAAGATCTTTCTTTTTTATGAAGATAGAGTACTGTTAAACTAGAAATAAAAAGTAGTCCAGCAGGTAAAAATTTAATGGCTTCATCATTTATTTTAAAATGCATTATAATGGCACCAAGCATTAAAGTTCCCATTAAAGATACTGATGGAAGGATAGTTTTTTCAAAAAAAAATCCAAATAAAAGTCCAAATGCTGCCAAAATTTTTAACCCTCCAATTATGTAGACCACTGTTTCACTAAAACCATAAACAGCAAATTCCTCAATCATATTAGTTGCATTTCCACCCCTGTATATAGTAAAAGTGTTGAAACGGAAGAACCATACATTTAATACAATCAATGAAATGGTTGACATTAAAAGGTACTTAAGGATTTTCATTTTTGTATGCTTTTTATAAAGATAAAAGAATTTATTAATAAGTAGCCTAAAGCTGGTAAAGACTGTATTAATTCATCTTTAATTATGATTCTAGTTATAAGTGCTCCAGCCATCATAATTGACAATAACCCTGAACTAATCTCGGTTAATTTAATTTTCCGAAAGTCAAGCAGAAGACCTAATCCAAAAAAAACTTGACTAAGGGCAATTAAAAGCCTAAATTTTGAAAATCCAAACCTTTCAAATTCATCAACGTAAAACGGATGAGATAATGCAAGAATTCCATAAGCTAAGTGTGAAAGGCCAGAAAATATGCGGAACATATTTAAAATCATAGCGCGAAACTAAATCATCTATTTTGATTATTCCATAGAAAGACATTTTATTATAAGAAATACAAGAATTTATTATATTTGATTTTATTAATTATAAACACACTGATCTTGAAGTTTTTTATTGATTATTACTGCTGAAAACTTTAGTGCCACAAGAAAATTTAGGATTAAGGACCTAGATTCTGAAGAAATTATTTCTAATAATAATGGTGGATCAAAATTTTTCCAAGAGATATGATTAAATTTTAAACTTAATTTTTCAAAATTATGCTAGTTTTATGAACATAAATCGTTGAAAAACATAAATTTTAACGATATTGGAAAATCTGAATAAAACTGTGTTTAAAAGACAAATTATATCTAACCTTAGTGAAAAAGAATATATTATTTTTTAAAGATCAAAACAGAAAAGACAAAAGTACAAAACAGAATAAATTAAAATTAGGATGAAAAAAAAAGAATGCGAAAAGTGTAAAAAAAGTTTTAGAATGGCTTTTCGTGCATCATACAAGCCAATTAAAGAATGGGTTTTTCTATGTAATGATTGCCTTATAGAAGTAAGAAGAGACAATGAACATTATCGCTATGGAGGAACATGGAAAGGATAGCTTCACTATTAATCAGTTTGATATAATCGGTCTACATTTAATCTAAAATTGTTATCCTAATCTATACGAAAGGACTTTTATTTTTCATTACCACTTTCTTCTATTCCAAAAAACACACTAAAGGTTTAAATAGACAAGATGGGGTTTAAAAAATATAATAAAACCTAAACCGTTTTCACGTTTAAGATCATTAAAAAAGCTAGATCAATTTTATTATTTAGACTACATAATTTTAACGTTATTTGTTAGAAATAAAATTTATATTTTTAATTAATGAAACGACAAGATTTGATAAATGAGTTTCTTTTAGAGTTTAAGCCAAAAAAAGATCAGAGTTGGAAAAGCTGCTATTTTTTCTCTCACCACTTAAATAAGAAACACAAAATAGCCGTTGAATTACTTGAGGGAATTTCTAAAATTAACAAAGTTGATTATTGGGTGGTACGCTTTGATAACGAAGACTTGGATATTCATGCACTAGCAATCGGCAATCCTCCAGACTTTATTGAAAATCCAGAAGTGATATGGAGTTTAAAAGAGTTTGAAAAAGATAATTTTTAGATTTTTCCGAGAAACCAATTTTCTCAATTTAGCATCATTAACGTATTATTTAATATGAAAATCAATCACATAATTATTCTATTATTTTTAGTGAGTATAAAATCTTTTTCTCAGGAAATTGACGGCAATAAAATTTCACAGGTTTATGAAGTTAGGGGGGCTTCAGCAGCCCAAGTTTTTTCAAAAATAAATTTTGCAATAGCTCTTATTTATCAAAATGCCAATGATGTAATTGTTTTTAACGATTCAGACTCAAAGCGAATCGTAATAAAAGCAATGGCAAAGGTACCAGTTATCAATTCATATAAGTTAATAAATCCAAAAGACCCTAGTGTTTTAGATTATGTTGATTACAACCATGACTACACCATTATTTTAGAGGCAAGGGATGATAAATTTCGAATTGAAATGCAGTATCAAGACGGGAAATATTATGATTCTGACGGAACAGATTTTAAACTACCTTTTCCCGCTAAAATGGATTTTTTAGCAGTAGACCTTGAGCGTTTTAAGCTTAAAGCTATTGAAGAAATGAATCAAGATTATTTTGAATCGACGAGTAAAAGGAAAAAAGAACTTTACATACAGTCTCAACCCAGAGTTATTAATAATTATCAAAAGACATTAAAGGAGTATTCTACTATTCTATTTCAATCTATCTATAAAAAAATAATAGATGACCTTAATAAAAACGAGTGGTAACTAGATTCCAAACAATGACAAATTTATATTTTAAGAAAAATAATAACCCTCCAAGAGGGAGGGTTCTGTTTTATTTTGTTGCTGAAATAACTTTCATGATATACCTATTTTCCCAATCTATTATTTTACTAAATTTTTCATAGGGAAGTCCGTCCATTACTCCATAGCCTGCTAAGTGCTTCATTACATTTGAAAGATTATCATATGAATCCCAGGTCATCATAGAAGAATATTCTTTTCCTTGTGGTGTAATTTTTGTTGCAAAACCCCATCCAACCATTCCAAATTTTTTCATATTTTTTTTGAAATGTGGGATTACATATTTTTCTGTTTCATTCATATGAATTGAAACATCATTTGGGCGGGCAAAGTTTAAGATAACATAACTTGCCTGCTGATTATTGGGAATTTGTTGTTTTACTTCATAAAAATATCTTCTGTCAAATTCTAAACCAGAATAAACATCTAATAAAATATTTGGTTTTACACCAACAACTTCTTCCGATTTATTCCACCAATTTGCATTTGTAGAGGTTGCAGCGTTAAAATCTTTATATATGTTGACAAACATATAATTAAAATCATCAGAGCCGGGATTAAAAGTCTCTAACAAGCGCCATCCTAATAAGTCTCCATTTTCAACTGCTTTTTGAGCAATTTTCTTCATGTAGTTAGTCTCTATATCAAGAAAACTTTCAGGTTGATTAGCACTCACCTTAACAGGATGGAAAGCAACAATTTGTGCGGATATTCCAGTTGAAAAAAATAATGAGATTACTAAAAGTAAATTTTTTTTATTTTAATTGATTTATGGTTAATAATATTCAAACATAACTTATTTAAGTAAATAATGGTCATAAATAATCACAGTTTATTAAGCTAACTTATTTTTATATATATAGATATAAAGGGCGTTTGTGAGTTTATTATAAATCTTTTATCATTTCTTTATTATAAATCACATGATTTCCCAGCGGTTTAATCTTAGAATATTTAAGCATTGATTTTGCAACAGAGGTTGCTTTTATAGGTTTATAATTATCGGAAAATAAAAAAGAAAATAAAGACATTAAAATTTGAGCAATCTTTTCTCCAAAACGAAATTCATTTCTTTTTCCTAACAATAAAGAGGGTCTCAAAATAACAGCCGAAGGTAATTTTAAATCAAAAACGGCAACCTCTATTTCCCCCTTTAGTTTTAAATAAAAGTTTTTACTTGAGGCATCTGCTCCTCCTGATGAGACAAGTTGAAACTGATTAACTTTCATTTTTAGGCAAGACTTAGCAATGGAAAGATTAATGTCAAAATCTATTTTTCTGTAGGCATTTTTATCTCCGTTAACCTTGGCTTTTGTGGTGCCAATTGTTGAGAAAACCACTACACTATCAGTAACACTTTTTTCAAGTTCTTTTTGATCTGAAAAAGATATCTGAAAAAAAATAATTTTTTTATGAACGAATTCAATAGGCCCTCTTGAAGCAATTTTTATTTTTGAAATGGAAGGATCTTCTAAAAGTTGTTTTATCAAAACACCACCAATTAATCCTGATGCACCAAAAAGCGTAACCTGTTTATCCTTCATAGCTATAAAGGTAATATTACTTATAATTTTTTTAAAAACAGTTTCTAGAAAGTTTAAATAGCAGATCAGTTTAATTTATTCATACTGATATACATCGCCATTTTTTAGAATATATTTTCTTTCATCTAATAAATAGATTGTACCCTCTTTTTTGTCTAATAGTTGTTTCCCTTCTATATGTGAATACCTATTTACAAGATGCCCAAAATAAAGGGAAAGACTTATAAATATGGAGCCAATGACAATTGCATATGGGATAGATAATTTTTTCATCATTTATATTTTCAGTTATTTATAGTCAATGAATTTTTAAGGATATTTTTTCATTTACTAGTAAAGCTATTAAAAAAACAAATACTTTTTCCTTCATCAAAAAAAAATATAATTTAAGAATAAGAATATTTTGAACAATTGGCTTATGAAAAGTTTAATAAATATGATTAAACCACATGCATATTGAGAGGAGTAGGCTTTAGGATTTATTATATTTGATTAAAATAATGAATTAATGAAAAAAGCACTCATATTTTTAATTCTACTAGTCTCCTTTTGTTCAAAAGAAACAGGATGTGTTGAAATCAAAGACAAAGGATCAGGAGGAGGAAAATATTTTTTTTATTGGAATGAAAAACTAAAAAATGTTAAAAATCAAATAGTTATTGTGTCTGGTAGTGTTTCCGAAGAAGTTTATAATTCATTTGAAATAGGAGATGAATATTGTACAGATTAAACACCCATTATATGTTTTAAACCAGCGAAAGTTTATTATAACTAATGACTAAATCATAAAGTATATCAAAAAAGAAATTCCAATAGATGTTGTCATAACATGGGTAAATGGAAGTGATCCTGATCTAAAACAAAAGAGAGCTTTTTTTTTAGAAAAAGAAAAATCATATTCTTCCCATAGTTCGTTAAATACTCGTTTCGAATCCAAAAATGAAATTGAATATTGTGTTGGCTCAATCTTAAAATTCGCTCCTTTTGTAAGAAATATTTTTATTATAACTGATGGTCAAGCACCAAAATTCTCAGATATTTTTAAAAATCATTTTTCAAAAGGGATTAATTCTATTAAAATAATTGATCATAAAGAAATATTTAAAGGGAACGAATTTTGTTTACCTAGTTTTAATAGTCGATCAATTGAGAGTTTACTTTGGAAAATAAATTCTCTTTCTGATAATTTCGTTTATTTTAATGATGATTTTTTCCTGATTCGTCCTGTGAAACAGAAAGATTGGTTTGTAAACGGAACTCCTGTTTTAAGGGGTAAATGGAAATCCAAACCAAAGATTAAATTAGCCTATAATACGATTATAAAATACATCAAAAAAACTATCTTAAACAGTAAGAATTTTTTGCTTCGTCCAAATTATTACATCGGACAGTGGAACGCCGCAAATAAGCTTGGAGATATTAAAAAATATTTTCGAGTAGAACACACTCCTCACCCAATAAACAAGAAGACATTAAAACTTTTTTTTAGTAATAATGATAAACTATTAAAAAAAAATATTTCTTATCGTTTCAGAAATTATGATCAATTTAATACAGTTTCACTTGCAAATAATTTAGAGCTTCAAAATCAAAATATTTATACATCCTCGATAGATGGAGTTTATATATATCCTGTAAATAGACACAAAAAATATGTTGAAAAAAAATTGAATCTTTGTATTTCAAATGAAAATATAAAATTTCTTTGTATTCAAAGTTTAGATAGTGCGAAGAAAAAAGATGAAAAAGCTATTAAAGTTTGGTTAAAAAGCATCATTTTTAAATAGACATTTTAAACACTATGATTGCTATTATCTTAATAAAATTTTTTGTAAACCCACACTAATTAAGTTTAATATTCTATTAGATAATTTACCACACCAAAAACGCAAAAAATAAATAGTTAGAATTACTGTAATAAATCCCACTCTCCGCGAAAAAACTTTATCTGTCTTTTTCCCAATCCATTCGACGGATGATTTAGCACCTTTAGTAATAACAAACAAACCGAATAATGTTAAAGTATAGGCAAATAGTTTCATAATTAAATATAAAGACTATTTATTAATAGTCAATATTTGCCGATTTATCGCACATTTTTGAATTATATAAATCTTATATGTAATTAAAAAAATTGATGTCTGTCATGTTATGTGTGTCACGATAATTCTGACTAACTTTAGTTATTATTTTTTAAATTATCAGCAATATTAATACTACGATTATTAGTTATATGGATTATTACCAAAAGAGAAAAAGAGAAATTGTTGAGGCAATATTATCAACCATAAGCACTATTAGAGATAATGAGTATAGCACTATTGAAAATGCTTTTGACAGATTTGAGCTAGAAGGAGCAAAACATGTCACCAACATTGGACAAAACACTTTTAATGAAGTAATTATCGACGCTCTTGATGAAGTAAAAACAACAATTGAAAAGAGTTTATGAAACTGAACAATTTTTAAAATTTGGTATTAGTTCTAAAATAATTTAACACAATAGAATAAAAAGATTTATTTGATTGCTTCTTAAAGTCAGATTAGTTAATTAAATACGACCTAAAATATAACCAACTAAAAAAGCAATTAGAACCAAAACCCTCAGTTCAACTCCTAGACTTTTGGCAATCGAATCTACTATTTTGAGTATTGCAATTTTTATTTTTTCTAGATCCATATTATTAGTTTTTTATCCATTAAGTTTAAATTATATATCTTTTTAGTCATCTATTTTTAGGCTCTTATTTAAGAAGATATTTAATTATTAATGTTGTTATTACATCCATAAAAACGAAAACAGAGCTAATCGAAACACACCAAATTTTTCAAGTAACCAAATGTCACTAAATTTATTTTCATCGCGTTATCTTTTTCAGATAATTAAATGTAATGATACTTATTTATAATTCAAAAACTATATGTCCAATTGAAGAATTTTGATGCACAAAAGAGAGAATATGCCAAATTTTAAATGAATATTGGTATGTTTTAATACGGAAATTCTCCAACAAAATTACCCTGAGGACTATATCTCGCCACAACATATGTCTTGCCTGAATCTGAAACAGCCATTGCCATTCCAACTTCGGTAGTGCTATTCCAAACCATTTGAGTATAATGCCCTATTTCGTAAAAATCATTTTCTCCTGATAGAATTGGGGAATAGGTGTATAATTCAATTTCTTCATACCAAAGTTGAGACCCATTTCTAGCAGATGTTGTTGAATCTGTCGCAGTTGTATAATATAAATTTTCTCCCTGTCCTGTGCGCGAGTCGTTTTCAGAATGATACATTCTATCTTCTTTGGCCATTTGTAGCGCCCATTTTGACGCATCTTTAGACAGTGAAGATGACCACTTAAGACTTGTAACACCAACCTCTGAGCGCGCATTATTATGAATGATCAATGCCTGGTCTATATCTTCTTGTGAAAGTCCGTAAAGATTTATGGTCAATTCATCAGAATCTTTAGAGCAGTTAGTCAAAAAAAGAAGTAAAAGAGAGATAATAATTCCTTTCATTTTATTTGTGCTTAATGATGCCTAAATATAACAAATCCTAATCAAACAATAATTTATCTTTAGTAAGAACGGGAATATTTTATCACTAATCATTCGGTAACTTTTAATCTACTTCAAAGGCGTCAATAATTATAAGGTTTATATAATTATTATATTTAGACTATGAAGAAACTAATTATATTATTAATATTTATTCCACTTCTTTTTTTTGGGCAAAAAAATAACAAAAAAGCAGAATTATTAAAAACTCGTTTTATGGAACTGAACATTAAAGAAAATATAGCTCTTTCAGAAATGTTAAAATCTAACAGGATAAAATCAAATGATTATAAAGTTAGACTCGAAAAACTTAAGAGTCAATTTTTTAAAACAAAATTTATATTAAATAAAATTCCACCAAACATTCCAAATCTAAATAAAATTTTATTAGACCCTGAAATAAGGTTTAAAAACAATGAATTCCAATTCAAAGGAAAAAATAGGTGGCTTTCTGATGTTGAATTTATTTCATTTTTAATTAAAAACAAGGAAGACAATTTTTTAAATAAAAATGACTCTAAGCAAATTATAAGTAATTTACATAACTCTAATACTAAGTATTTTTTTAAAAATAAAAACTACTTAATTTTTGAAAAACCAATTTCAACATCAAGAGTTATTCATAGAATTCAAGGAGGATATTCTTTTAGGATTTTAGACAGAAGTAATTCCGAGTATTTTTTTATTCAAACTGAAAAAAGAGAATTAGGGTATGTTTTAAAAAATAAACTACCTGAAATAAATTAAATCTTATGATATTAAATACTAATAACCTAACGGCACCTTTTATTAAGAATGTTTTAGGCTTTTTAGTTTTTGAGGATTATTAGTAACTCTTAGAAATTGACATTTATTTCTTTTGATTTAATCGATTTAATAAAAATCCTGCTCTTTTCTGGAGGCCTGAAATTTAAAACACAGATTAAACTATATGCATGTAACCTTCTGTAAGTTTATGAAAAATACTGCTTTTAAAATTCTCTATATGGTTATGTTTATCTACGAATATTGACTTAAGAGGTTGTAGCTTTACAACTAATCATTAATAATAAACAACATGGATAGCGAAACCTTTCATAAAATCAATAAGTTTAAAATTCAGATAGATTTAAAAGTTAAAAGCGGAAAATATTCTCATTATGTTTTAGAGCAATTTGATACCATTGGAGAATTATTCGGATTAAGCGAAAACTTATTGATAGATGATGCTAATGAAGAGTATTATGATGAATTGAGTATATATTTAATTAATAGTTTAGTTAAAGAAGTTTATAAAAAGTAAAAAAATACACAGAGTTATGATATTGTGTATTTTAATTACATCTAATAGTTTTTTCTAATAACTCTTTTACTTAATATCAATAAGAGTAAAAGATAACTATATGAAAAAAGCATTTCCTTTAAAAGTAAGCATTTAAGGCGCTCTATTTTTCACATCTTTATCCGGTATTCTACCTTGATTTCCTATCCCATCAAAATCACTTGAATCATATGAATTCATACTTTCTTTACGTTGAATTTTGTGTTGTTTTCTGATTATTGTCAAAAGAAAATATACGTAGACAACAAATATTATTACTCCTACGATAAACATAATTTGGTTTTTCATAGTCCGGAATTTTTATCATCACTTCTTCTTTGCCTTATCACAAATGCAAAGGCAAGAATAGTTACTGGCCATAGACCTACATATACGCCTTCAAGCTGATTGCCCGAAAACCACAAAAATATTGAATATAAAAAACTTAAAAAAGCAAGTATTACAGGGTAGTATTTTTCTACAAAAATCATTTTTATCGAAAGTTAATAAAATTAATTATAATAAATGTTTTTAACCACGGGGATATTATCTTAAGTAAGTTTTAGAATTTGTTATTTTTATATGTTATTAATTTACTTTAATGAATTCTCCTTTTATTGCAGTTTTAATTGCAGACATAATTTTTATATCAATTGCTTTAGGCTTAAATAAAGAAAACGCTAAATATCTTTTGAGCGGTTATAATTCTATGTCAAAAAAGGAAAGAGAAAATTTTGATATTGTAAACTATCTTACACTTTTAAAAAAGTTTTTTTTAATACTTGCAGGATCTTCAACTATTGTATTTACTCTTTTAATTAATTTACTAAACGCAAAAATCGCGGTGATAAGTTATTCTTCGTATTTAATTATTATGCTTATTTGGTTTATATTTAAGGGAAATAAATTTAAAATAAAACAGTAATAATTTTTATTTAAACTTCAGGTGTAAAATATTCAGCAATTCCATTTTATGTAATAAAATCATTTTCTTGAGTTGAGCTTTGCTAGTAACCTTAATATTTCAAGATATAACCATATAAGAGTAACTAATAAACCGAATGCCCCATACCATTCCATATATTTTGGTGCCCCCTTTTCAGCCCCCTCCTCAATAAAATCAAAATCTAAAACTAGATTTAGAGCGGCTATTATTACAACAACAATACTAAACCCAATACTTATTGGAGAAGCGTTATTTACACTCATTACACCCAGACCTGAGCCAAAAAAGCCCATAAAAAAGTTTATTAAGTAGACAATAGCAATTCCTCCTGTTGCAGCAAATATTCCAAGTTTAAAATTTTCAGTTGCTTTTATATAGCCTGATCGATAAGCGATCAATAACGAAACTAAGATCCCCACTGTTAAAAGTATAGCGTTTGTTACAATACCATCATATAAAGAATTGTACATATAAGATATTCCACCCAACATACCACCTTCTAATACTGCATAAATAGGAACAGTTATTGGAGCCCACTCTTTTTTATAAACAGTGATAATAGCTAATATGAATCCCCCTATACCACATCCAATTAGCAAGACTAGATTAATGGTGTTGAAAGTTAAATAACCCGCACCAACTAGAAGAAAAAGGCTTATTGCAGTTTTATTTACAGTCCCTTCAATAGTCATTTTATTATCACTGGAAATGGTGTTATCGAAAGTTTTTTTTGAAAGAACAGGATTACCTGACCTTAAAGATAGGTGTCTACTCATAATAAGTTTTTAATAGTAAAATTCAAATAACAAAGATATTAGGTTGAAATAAATTAGACTCTAATTATTGTATTAAGATTCATACGGTATTTGTGACGAATTAATACCCTTTATAATGCCTAAAAATAAAAAAGCAGCTTCAATATCAGCCTAAGTTTATGCTTTCCAAAGCATATAAGATCATACTGTTTTATTTGTAACTTTAGGGAATGAAAAAATGGAATACTCCAAGGCAGATTATTTTTCAAGGTTTACTTATAATTATTGTATTAGTTGCATATAACCTATATACGGGAAGACTTTCCTTCTGACTCAAAAACCACATAAGAGTTTTAAAGTTTCTTTTTCTTTTAAACCACAGCCATATAATCTTAAGTAAGTTATATGATTTGGGATTGCTTAGGAATATGTTTAAGTTTGAATGTTATTAATCATAAACCAATTACAATGAAAAAAACAATATTAATATTAATATTAATTTCTACAATGTCATTTGGACAGACTAGATATTGGACTTCCTATAATGTTACTATAGAGCCTGAAAATGTTGAAGCGGTATACAATCTTTTTGATGATTATTTTAAATCGAATCCCACTTCAGAAGATGTTGATGCATATTTATATGAAAATCATTTTAGAGATTATGGCAATAACTATACGCATTCATTTATTTGGGCTGGGAGTCTTGAAGGAATGGGCGCACAATATGCACCAAAAGAGAATAATGCTTGGGAATTGTTAATAACAAAAGCAAGTCAATTAATCAAAGAAACGCATAGTGCTTCAATGGGCAATACTCTTGTAAATGTTGGTGAAAACAAACCAATTCAAAGATATTTTTATTTAGATGTTGAAGACCCTGAAAAATACTTAATAGCTTTTAAAAAATCTCTAAAATTCAGATCTAAAGATCGTCAAACATTGTTAGGCGGTTTTTCTGCTGGTCTTTCTCCAGATGGAGAATCCCATTGGGTTATTGTTGGGTTTGATGATATGAAATCTGCTATGGATCCTGGAGCTTTCAGAAGAAGCAATCCAGAAGCACAAAAGTCTTGGGACGAATACCGAAAAAATAGAGGTAATTCTAGATTAGTAAGATCGGGATTACGCCTTTTAATGGGAAGCTGGTAAGCAAAAATTAATTTTATGTTTTTTTTTAATCCCCCAAGCAGAAGAATTAACATTAATACATTCAACGTTCTAAACAAATACTTTTATTGAGTAATCCAAACCTCACTAATTAACTTTAGTGGCGTTTTCTTTTCTTTAACTTTTTTTGTTTTAAGTAGATCAAATAATAATATAATTGACCCTCATTAAGTAATTAAAAAACCACAGGTACCAACTTCAGTAGATTCTAGGATATTATATAAATTTTATAACTTACATCATTTTAAATACAGTAAAAATGTACAGAAGTAAATGTGCTTTAGCAAATTTTCTCGATCACTTTGGTGATAAATGGTCTCTATTAATAATCAGAGATCTGTTTATTGAAAAAACAACTTTCAGTGATTTTATCAAAAGTGCTGAAGGAATTGCCTCTAATATTTTAACAAATAGATTAAAAAGTTTGAAAGAGGATGGATTGATAGATTATAAAATTAACCCAAAGAATAAAAAAATCAAATTGTATTATCTAACTGATAAGGCAGTTGATGTTTATCCTGTAATTATTGAAATGGTTAAATGGAGTGATAAAAAATTAAATAAAGAATTTGGTCCAATAACTAACCAGTGGATAAAAGAAAACAGTATGGGTTCAACTGATTTTGTTTCTGACGAAAAAATTTCAAAATATAAAAAGTTTAGAAATGAAATTTTTCTTAAATGTATAAATCAAGAATGATTTATACATTTAGACTATTTTTTTCAATATACTCTCTATTAAATTTACCTTTAATTATGAATTTTTATAAAAAAATTACTATGATTATTGGTCTAGAAGAGATTTAAGATTGTATGATAAAGAAGGAATTTTTAATTCTTGAACAATGAACTTATAGGCATATCATCTTCAGTATTTTCAGAGAATTTGCAATTTTTTATGACAATTAAAACAAATACTTTTCAAAATAGCATTAGAATCCTATTAGGTTTAATTATGATATACATAGGAATAGGGCATTTAACATTTTTACAAATTACTTTTCAAGCACAAGTCCCTTCTTGGTTAACAAAACAGAAAAACTTAATTGATTTGATAATAATTACTTCTGGAATTATTGAAATTATTTTAGGAATTTTGATGGTAGTAGGAGGTAAATTAAAAGTAAAAACAGGAATTTCTTTAGCAATTTTTTATGTTTTAATTTTCCCAGGAAACATTAACCAATATGTAAATGAAATAGATGCTTTCAATTTAAATACTGATACAAGTAGATTTATGCGTTTGTTATTTCAGCCCATACTAGTTTTACTGGCTTTATTTTCTTCGGGAGGATTATGGTTTTTAAAAAACAGAAAACAAACAAACTAAACCAAAATCATGATGTCTTCAGTAAGTTTTTTCATTTGGGGCTCTTTTATAAATTATATATAAATTGCAAATTATTAATCATAAATCAAATTAAAATGAAAAAAATACTTTTATTTCTTTGTATCGTTATGTTTTCAAATTCATATGGTCAAAGAAATTCAGATGCAGAATATTGGAATACATTTCATTACAAAGCAAAACCAGGAATGGAAAATAAATTTATCCAGTCGGCAGCAAAAAAGACAAAAAAATATAATGCTGAACAAGACAACTTTATTATTACCTATAAGATAAGTACAGGTCAGAATGCCGGAGTATTTGAAAGAATAATGCCTTTTCAAACTTCAGAAGGATATGACAGAGATGCTTCAGCAGAACTTAAATATTGGGCTGATAATGTTATGCCATTTGCAGAATCAGTGGGAGGTCAGCAAATTTGGGAAAGAGAAAAATGGGCTGATGTGAACGTGGATGTAACGACTCCCCCCTATAAACATTTGATTAAAAATATTTATGTTGTAAAACAGACCCATAATGAATATTTTGGGAGATGGACTCAAAGAATAGGTAAGGTTATGGCAAAAAGACGACCAGATAGTAGTAGAATTATGTTAAGCCTTGTTTCAGGTGGGCGAAGTAATACTTTTGTTTCATATTTAGGATTTAATACATTTAAACATTCCAATCCAGATTTTGATTCTTCTTGGGAAGAAGACTACAATGAAATGTTTGGCTGGGAAACATTTAAAGCAGATCAAAAAGCATTTCGGGAGTCATTAGAGATGATTATTGGTCACCAAAGGGAATCTCTTGAATTAGTTGAGGAGCTTCTCCCAAATTAAAAATATAAATTAACCCTCCCAATTGGAGGGTTTACTTTTAGATCAGAGCAACTTCATTTTAATTAAGTCCTGTTTTTAGTTATTTTCTGACATATCCTCCAATGGATTCTCTATATTCAATCACAAACCCATTTTCAGAACAAAACTTTTTAAACTCATCAGATGCTTTTCCTAAAACAATGAATGATTCAATCTCAAAAAACTTGAAAAATTTTTCAAAATTTGGGCCACTAATAAAATCTTCGCCGTGTTTAATTCCATCTAAACTATTATTATATCTCTCGATCAATGTTACCTTATTCCCATCATCTGAAATATAGTATCCGTATATAGTTGAAGGCTCTCTTTCTAAGATAAAATCAGATAAATATTGAGTAAAATCTTCAACTTCAGCTTTTAAATTATTTTTTGTGCTCATCTCTAAAATGAATATTAGCTCATTTGAATCAGAATTATTTAAAACATTTGAATTTTTGTGAATTATATTTTTGCAGCTTAAAATTGCAAATAAAAGAGCTAATAAAATTGAGATCGATTTAAGTTGTCGCATTGTAATTAATTTATGGTTAGAAGATTCAAACTTATAGAGATTCTTATAAAAAACCAAATCCCTATACTTACGAAAGATGATATACTTATGAATTTTTTTTCTTTGTGTTATTGAAGTATATACTTAATCTTAAGGGGCTTAGTGCGATTATAATAATATTCGTGTAATTTAAATATTATGGCATACCTTATTAATAATTCAGATGAAAAAACAGAAACATATCAGCTTGTTAAATTTTGATTTAAAATAAAACGGCCCTTAAGTATATTATAATTGACTTTAATGTTTGTATGAGCCGTCGGGAAGTATAGTTGGTAAATTATATATTGGATTAGTCAATAATTCAAATATTTCATTATCTGTGTTTTCTAATAAATCCACAGTATTTAATTTCCATTCTTTACCAATTTCATTTAATCGATTTTCTTGAGCGCCCAGAATAGATGTTAATGCCCAGTATAAATATTCAATGGTTTGGCAAGTTTCATAATCACAAGTTGAATCGTAATAACTGAACCAAGCATTTGCAGGATAAATAGAAGGGATTTTAAAAAATCGTCCTCCACGAGCGACATCCATTGCTTTTGACAATGCTGATTTTTGATTTTTACCAAAAGTTTCAGGGTAAGCATATGAATGTCCAGCATTGTTTATTAAATGAAGTACTTCCTCTAAAGTTGCATCGAATCTTCCAGTATTACCATTTGAAACAAAAGAAGGATTGATTTCGTCATTTCCTAAATCTTGACCAATTCTCCCCGAAGGGGGCCTTATATTTAAATCCTTTTTTTTCTTCCACATAACTAAAAAGGCCTTATTCCCTAACATTTTATTCAATACCAATTGATTGTCTATTAAACCGTCCTCATCATTATCAAGATATTGAGCCATTACGTTAGCAGCGTGTAATAGTTTAGCGTCTTCTACTTCTCTAACGGCATAAAGGTCAATACCAAAAACAACAACCTTTTTGTTAAAACTGGATAAACCAATGTCATTATTTGGGACAATATTGAAGTTTGGATCTTTTCCCACATCGATTGGCCCAACCTTGAGATTTAACGTTTTACAAGAAATAAAGGTCAAGTAGATTAAGAACAACAATCTATTTATTTTAATGCAATCCATAAAATTACAAGATATAAATCTTTAAAAAAGAATAACACTTAAACTCACTAAAACGAATCAAAAATAAATGACCCTTAAACTATTTTGCCTTCTCGAATTTAAATGACTTAATAAACACATACAAGAAAAACAGAAAGAAGAGCCAATCATTTATACCATATACACCGTAGAAAATTCCTGCCATTTGGTCTTTATTAAACAATGCAAAGAGATCATTATTAGAAATCCAATTGATCCAATTTAATCCATAAAGAAATTTTTCGATTGCAAACACTCCAATAAGCCAATTCAATTCCTCATATTTCTGAGAGACAGATAAAAACACTAAGCCCCAAACAACAATCATTAGCAAACCAAAATTAGATATTACAACTGGGTCAGCAACAGTGATAGCATCATTTGTAAAAAATCTTGAAAAAATCAAAACACCTCCAATATTCATTATTCCCGAAAGAACAAATCCTTTTGTAATTACTCCTTTACTGATTTTCATAATACATACTTAGGTTAAAGTAAATATAAGAAAACCCTCTAATTATATTTAGGGGCGTTTTTTTAACCACAGGCATATCATCTTCAGTAAGTTCTAAAGCGACAAATTTATTTTGAATAATAAACTTTTTGCTACATTTAAAGAACTAAAAGTTACCATAATAAAAAAAGTACATTTGATCTAGAAAATATATTTTATTCACTCTCATAAGTTTCACTTTTTTCATATTGAATATCACAGAAATAAAAATAATCAGAACATTTAATCAGCTTAAAGAAGTAAAAAATCTTCAGTCAAAAAACTTAAAAAGCAATCTTTCTTCAACGACCAAATTTAGTGACGGTTTTCTAACTGCGAGCTATTCAATTTCATTTTTAAAAAGTATAACAAAAAAATCTCCTTCAATTATTGCTGAGGCGGAAGGAGAAATTGTTGGCTACCTATTAGCATCAACCAAAGATTCGACAAAAGGAGATGAGTTTTTAAAAAATTTAATTATGAAAATTAATCGAAAAGTTTATAAGTCAAAACAGCTCTCTAAACTTGATTTTATTATTGTAGCACAACTTTGTGTAGCAGCAACTCATCGAGCTCAGGGCATAGTTAAAAAAATGTACACGCTTTTTAAAAATAAATATTCATCTATATATCCATTTTGTTTAACGGTTGTTGATATAGAAAATAAGAGATCAGTTAGAGCTCACCTAAATGAAGGATTTAAGATAATAGATTCAATTAAAATGGGAAATAGTGAAGCTTTTATAATCATTTGGGATTGGCATTAAAAAAGTATTTTCTTTTAAACTAGAGGCATATCATCTTCAGTTGGTTTAGGACATCTTTGTATATTGAATATTATTAACCATAAATCAATTAAAATGAGGATCAACTTTTTTTTTATTCTTTTTCCACTTTTAATTCATAGCCAACAAACGCAACAGGTTAGAAACTATGGAGATGTAGAACAAATAAATATAGAAACTAAAAAACGTGATAATAGCTGGAAGTTAAATATTATTGGTTCAAAATTTTATCACGATGAATTCCTGCCAACAATTGTTAACGGAAAAGAAATTAAGGTCAAGTATGACGCACTAGATGATTTTATGCGTTCGCAGGTTGGACCTAATCTTTTTTCTTTTCCTGAAAATGAAATTTTACTTTTAGATAACAAGGAATCTTGGATTACACATGGTAATAGTTGGTTTAGAATATTAGATAAAAAGAATGATTTTACATATTTATTAAAACCAATTACCAAATATTATCCTGCAAAAAAATCAGATGGGTTTTCAGAAAACACACCTCACGAATTTAAGATTATAAATAAATTTTATTCTTTGAAAGATGATAATATCATTTTGTTAAAAAGAAAGGAGATAAAAAAACTGGGATTAAAAAAAATACTTAAAAACGAAAGTTAGTTATAGACGTCAATAAGTTAGATGTTAATCAACGTATTAAGATGTTTCAAACAGCCTTACAATACACTTTACCAAGAATAAAGAAAAGCCACTAATGAAGTAAGTGAAAACTTGCCTTTGTTTGTATGATAGATTGATTTATCAATCACTTAATATCCCAAATTGACTAAAATGATATGAAGTGTGAAAAGCGATTAATCTTTTAAATAAATTAGATGATATTTTTCCATAGAGTTGATGTTGAACTATTTTAGCATCAATATTTTGAACTTTGTTTAAATTTTCAATTAATCTTTTTTTCTCATTATTAAAGTCAATTGATAAAGGGTATGATTTAAAAACTTTTAGTGTTGTTGAATTTTTTTTAAATTTCGTAATATCAAATTCTAGATATTTTAAATATTGTAAAAAAAAGTATCTAAAAAAAGTTCTAAATAAA
>Ga0209711_10001760_pt1 | contig 20526 bp, 15 predicted proteins | sample ArcticOcean_MG_C_7_FD_187441 | JGI IMG/M metagenome (GOLD analysis project Ga0209711, IMG submission 187441) | Marine microbial communities from western Arctic Ocean - ArcticOcean_MG_CB11_88 (SPAdes) (version 2) | ecosystem: Environmental > Aquatic > Marine > Oceanic | place: Arctic Ocean...
GGGGGGGGGGGGGGGGGGAGCCGTGTGTGTCCAAGGAACAACACCTGGGGCCGGCTGCGAAAACGAGGCCCGCGGGGTTCTCGGGGAAAACGTGGACGCGGAGGTAGCCGCGCAGAATTTTGTACGACATCGGTGTCTTTGTAAATCGTCTCGTAATCGCGTTCGTTCTAAAGCGTCTCATTCGCCCTGCGAATCGCCATCTTCGTCGAGCCATTCGAGAGTAATTGCAGCAAGCCGTGTCTGATTTTTCATCGGGCAGCCGTTCGCGTGCGCCTAGAGTAAAACGTCGCGATGATATCTGCGCCCATAACAAGCGCTCCGGTTTCCTTCACTCGCCGCGTACTCGCTCGTCTCTGCGTCCCACGGGCAGCCGTTCGCGTGCGCCCATTGCAGCACATCGGGGTGCCCGCCGTGAGCCGCCTGCGTGCACGTGTACTTGTCCCACGGGCAACCGTTCGCGCGTGCCCACTGCAGCACTTCGAGGTGCCCGCCCTTCGCCGCGTATGTGCACGTCGACTCGTTCCACGGGCAGCCGTTCGCGCGCAACCACTGCAGCACCTCGAGATGCCCGTGCTCCGCCGCCCACATACACGTACTCGCGCCCCACGGGCCGGCGTTTGCGCGTGCCCACTGCAGGACCTCGAGTTGCCCGCCAAACGCCGCATACGCGCACGTATCCTCGTTCCACGGGCAGCCGTTCTCGACACCTTCAACTCTTCGAGCTGTCCACTCCTCGCCGCTGCCTGACAAAGGCGTTCTCGACGCGACAGGCGCCCTCCCCGTTGCAGGCGCTTCACCGCGCTTAAGCATCCGAGGTTCACGGCTTCCCACTCACCAAGCTGCTCAAACCGAAGACCCGTCTTCGCCACCGCACCGCGCATCGCGTGGCTCACCGCTGGCAGCCGTGCGAGATCGGCGGGGTCGTCGGACTGCTCAGATCTGAGAACGTGCGCGACGACGAGGTGGTCGGGAAGGCCGGGGATGGCCTCGCTGGTGATAGCATCGCGCTCGCGCTTTTCGCGCTCGCGCTTTTCGCGCTTCTTCTTCCGCGCGCGAGCTTTCTTACTGGACATTGCGTTGGAAGAGGGGATGGTTTGTGTGCGTGTGGTGTGCGCGTCGTGGCTTGTGTTGTGCGTCGTGGCTTCCGAGAAAAGCGTTACGAAAAGATTTCGGCTCATTTATTTTCTTTTCACCCAAAGATCATGGAATCCCTTCTCGAGGGCGGGGGCGCTCAGACCACAACGCGCGTATCCTTGCATTCAGGGTTCATGATGCGAGCGCTTTCTCGGTGACGTGACAACGACGGAATCGGCCACGATGTCTGCGGGCGCTTTCCCTTCCGAACCCGCCGCCCTCGCGCGTCTTTTCGTGGTGTGCGGGCTCGGGTGTTCCGAGGAAGAGCTCGGGTCTCTTTTCGGGGAGTTTGGCGTGGTCGACGAGGTGCGGTGCGTACCCGACAAAGGCGTGGCGTACGTGACGTTCTGTGTGGATGACCCGTTCGCCGCGGCCAGGGCTATCGATTTCGTCGGGGCGAACGATGACGGCGAAATGGAAGGCGGTGTCGCGAGTTGTCGCAAGTTCCTGGGTGGATGCGAGCGGACGTTGAAAGTGATGCTGGCGGATGAGCACGGCGCGGGGGCGTCGGTTTCGTTTTCGGGAAAGGACTCGCTTTCGTGCGGTGACGCGACGCACGGCGAACCGGAGCAGTCGAACTCGGGAAGGGGTCCGGTGGTGGCAGGCGTGTCTCCCAACCACAGCGCGGTGAGTAGTCACGACGCGCACGCCAAGATTGCCGAAACGAAACAGAAACACGCCGCGCTCCACGAAAAAGACCCAGACGACGACCCGCCGCTGTCGCGTCTGTTCGTCGTGTGCCCGAAAGGGGTGTCGCAGGAAATCCTTCTTGGCGCGTTCGTGCAGCTCCTGACGAAGTTACGACAAGAGCATGACGAAGAGAGGGACTCGCGCAGCTGCGCCGTGACTGACGAGACGCGGAATTTCGGGAAAAACGAAATCGCAAACGAAAAAACAAACGATCCCCCGCCCGGTCCGGCGGACTTGGAGTCCGTGCGCGTGGTGCCTCACAAAGGCGTGGCGTTTGCTAAGTTCGCGCGCGCTAGTGTCGCAGCGCAGTGCATGGAAGCCGTCTCCGCCACAGGCACGCTGGGAGGCATGCGCGTGAAGTGCATGCTCGCGGAGCCCAAAGCCGGTGCCGTGAGCGTCGGCGCTACGCGAAACGCCGAGCTCTCTATTTTCGGGGGAGCGCGCCCTCGCTTGGACCGCGAAGGTTCCCGGTCCCCTGGTGGCTCCCCCAAGCGCAGGCGCGCTGTCGCGGAGAACCCCGAGCACAATCATGGCGGCGCGGTGTTTACACCCTCCGCGACTACTGGAACCGCGCCGCAGAGACTGGGCGTGCGTCCGCGGCCGCCCTCGCCCGCGAGCAGCGTGGAGAGCGGCGGGGCGCGCCCGGCGGCGACGCGCGCTCGAGCCACGCGCGCGTCTCGCGCGTTCGAGAAGAGTTCATTTTGCAACCACAGCTCGTCTGATAAGCCGAGCGGGGCGCACACCACACCCGCGCCGCCGCCGCCGCCGCACCCGCCGCCGCCAGGCCACCCGACGCGCCATTCCCCGTTTCCAATTCAATCGCTCAGTCCAAACGTCGCCACGCAGCATTTGTTTCCGGGTCACTCGCCGCATTCGCACCAAACGGTGCCAATGCCGTCCCCGCCGTTGCCTCCCGGACCGGTTCCCTGGGGCACGGTGTATTCGTTCCCCGCGTCGCCCAGCGCGAGCGGCGACCAGGTCTCCGCCGGCGGGGTTTCCACCACGAGCAAAGGTCGCGGCTCGTCCAGCTCGAAGAAACGCGTTTTCGTGGTGCTTGATAAGTGCGTCACGAAAGCGCAGCTGGAAAGGGCGTTTCGGGAGACTTGCGACGGAGTGGAAGCGGTGGATTTGAAGCGCGACCCAGGGACTGGGAACTCGCGGGGGTTCGCCTACGTCACGTTCACCGAAACGTCCTTCGCGCTCGCCGCGGCTGAGCGCCTCGACGGCGCGGAGATCCCGCCGGGGATGGGAAAACGAGTCAAGGTGATGCCCGCGGAGGAGCCTGTTCGGCGAGGCCGGGGCGGCGGGCGATCGGACGGTGTGACATCCGGGGTGAGCGTTCCGTTTGAACCCACCAATTGTTTGGGAGACGGACACGAGACGGACACGGAGACGGGAACCGAAAAAGTTCGCGAAGCGCTTCGCCGGCCGCGCGAGGACGGCGACGAAGACGCGTCCAGCTGGCGTCCCCTGAGCGGGAAGCACGCGAGGATCGCGACGGTTCCGGTGGATAAGTTTTTGCGACGGGACGAAAACGAAACGACGACGAGTGATGGGCGGGAAACCACCGCGGAGGACGACGCGGGTGAGGCGGCGAGGGCGCTGGGGAAGGTTACCCTGGGTACAATCGGCGTCGGCGAGACGAAAACAACCGAAACCGGAGACGAAAAAGGAACCCCTCGCGCGCGGGAAGACTTTGAAGAGTTGGGCGCCACCTTCTCGGACGCCGCGGACACCGCAACGCAATCCCCGGGTCGACTTTTTTTCTCCCTCGCCTTGCCCCTGCCCAGCTACGCGGTGCGGCACGTCCTGGACACCAAAGGCGTCGTCGCGAAGCTGCACATGCGCCGCGACGGGGCGAGCGGCTGGGCGGAGTACGGTAAGTATTTCCCAATAACCACATTCCGCCGAGTGATTGCCCATACACGACTGACACTTTCTTTTTTACGATCAGCATTGGCGGACGACGCGGACGCCGCGGCCGTGGGGCTGGACAGGAGTGAGATTCTGGGAATTCAGTTCCGGCTTTCCAGGAAACCTTTTTGCGACGAGTCCGTGAGGGAGGCGCGCGGACAGAGCGGCGCGTTGGAGGGACGCGAGGACGTCGAGACGAGCGCGAACGCGGCGGAAAACGGCGTCGCGGCGAAGAAACGAGCCAGGACGACTTTGACGTCGTAGACTCTTTCTGTTTAGGTTTTTACAAACACATGTTAGCTCTCGTCTGGACAATAAATCAAACCCTCATCGCATTCCAAGGAAACACGTTCCCGGCCGATTGCCGGCGCATCGTGGACGGCGCCGCGCGCGCTACACACCTTGCAGACGCCGGAAGAGCACTTCTTGGTGCCAGTCGGCCGCGACGAAACAATCAATGATAAAATTTATTTTGAGCCGCCTGAGAGTCGTCACAACGCTCGGCGCTTCACTGACATGGGACCCCCGAAGACCTTGATTAGCACCGACCTGCGCGTTGATGCGATCGCGACGAGCGGGTCGCTCGTCGCCGCGGGCGCGTCTCAACTCACAGGTCGACTATGGACCGGTGCCGTGCTCGTGGGTACGACGAAATCCCGGGATCGCCCTATATTTTCGCGTCTGTCGTCTCCTCCCACACCCGGCCTGACCCCCTACCTCCAATTCCCACGCAGCGAGTTGTGACGGCACCGTGGTCTCTGCCACCACCAACGCGGGCGTTAGCGCGCTCGCCACGCTCGCCGACGGCGTGTTCGTTTCCGGGGACGACGCGGGAACCGTGGTGGTGTGGAACACGGGTTCCGCGACTGACGGTTCGAAAATCTCCCTACGCGCCGTGTGCGCCAAAGCGCGAGCGCACGAGTTTTGCGTCACCGCCATCGCGTGCTTCGCCGGGAACGAGGGGTTCGTGACGGTCGGTGCGGACGCGCGACTCAACGCGTGGGACACGCAACGAGCGACGAGTGGCGGGTTCAAATGTGACCGACCCGTCGTGGCCGTCGCCGGCGCGGCGCGCGGCGCGGTGCACGCCGTCGCGACGCACCAAACGGACAAAAACCTGATCGCCACCGCCGGCGACGACGGCGCCGTACGCGTGTGGGATTTGAGGCACCCACAAAGCCCGGTAGCGTCCAGGGAGGGGAATGAAGTGCGAACGGGAGTCGGAAGGGCGTACGCGCTCGCGTGGGCGGGTGTTGAACTCGGCGAAGCGCTCGCGGTGGGGTACGAGAGCGGCGCGGTTTGCGTTTTGGAAACGCGCGCCCGCTTGGGCGACGCCGCGGGTGGCACGACCATCGCGTCGTCGTCTCTTGAAACGCGAGGCGTGGTCGAGGCGCACGGTGATGCCGTGCGTGGCCTGGCGTGGGAAACGTGTGGCGTCAAACCAGGGAACCCTCGGCTGGCGAGCTGCGGCGACGACGGACAGGTGGCGACGCACGAGGGGGAGTTGCCGGTGACGAAAAGAAATCGCCCCCACGGCGAATCCTACGCGCGGTGCGTTTCGTTCTGGGAAGACCCAGGGGACGGGGTGGTGAGGCTGGTGAGTGGGGGGTGGGACGGACGGGTAGTAGCGGCGTGACGAAAGAGCGTGATGCGTGTGTAAAACACGCGATTCATTGATAAAAAAGTCGCGCGGTGATCAGACGGCGTCATGTTTTTTTCTTCCACTACGCGCGCGACGACACTAGTGCGTCGCTTACAGGGGAACAACCTTTTCCCAGGTGAAGATGTCCAAGTCGTCCCTGCCGAAGTGGCCGTACGCGGCGGTTTGCTGGTAGCGGTTGTTCTGTCCCGAGGTCTTGGACAACGAGCGTTTCAGGTCGAGGTCGCGGCCGATGGGGCCGGGGCGGAAGTCCATGGCGGCTTTGACCTTGGCGAGGATCTCCTCGTCCGGGATGGAGCCGGTGCCGTAGGTGTCCACGAACACGGAAAGGGGGTCGGGCACGCCGATGGCGTACGACAGCTGCACGATGCACCGCTTGGCGAGACCAGCGGCGACGATGGACTTGGCCGCCTGGCGGCTGATGTACGCCGCGCTGCGGTCAACCTTGGTGGGGTCCTTTCCACTGAAAGCGCCGCCGCCGTGCGCGCCCCAGCCGCCGTAGGTGTCGATGATGATCTTTCTGCCGGTGAGCCCGGCGTCGCCATCGGGGCCGCCGATGGTGAACCTGCCTGACGGGTTCAGGTGGAAGATGGTGTTGGCGTCCAGGAGAGATGCGGGGATCACTTTCTTGATCACTTCTTCCATGAGATCCTTGGCGATCTTCTCGTTGTCCACGGTTTCGTCGTGCTGGGTGCTGATGAGCACAGTGTGCACGCGCTGGGGCCTCATCGCGCCGCCTTCGTTTTTGTACTCGATCGTAACCTGGGTCTTGCCATCAGGGCGAACCCAGGGGCAGGTGCCGTTTTTCCTGACTTCAGTGAGGCGGTACCCGATGGAGTTCGCCAGCATCAGGGTCATGGGCATGAACTTGCCTTTGTACTCCGCGTACGCCTCGGATTCATCCGTGGCGTAGCCGAACATGATCCCCTGGTCACCAGCGCCAATCTCCTCGAGCTTCTTGGTGCCCATACCGTGCACGCCTTGGCCGATCTCGGGTGACTGGCCGTGCAGCTCCACGAGGACGCGGCAGTTGTTGCCGTCCAAGCCGGCGGCCTCGGAGGTGAAACCCACGTCGTTGCACACCTTGCGCACCACGGCTTCGTAGTCAACTTTGGCCTTGGTGGTGATCTCACCGAACACCATCACCATGCCGGTCTTCGTGGCGGTCTCGCACGCGACCTGGAGTTGGGTTGGGGGAACAGTCAGGGGGACAGGGATTGGGGAAGGGATTGGTCAGGGATTGGCGCGGAAGCGGCGGGGAGGAAACAAACATCAACAGCAACAGCAAAAACAAAAACGGCACCGCCGAAACGAGAAATTCCACGTGTCCGCCGCCCGCGGGTTGCGGACGCTCCGAAACGAGGTCGGCCGCGCATCGTCCGTGGTTTCCGTACGCACGATGAGTACGATCCCGACGCGCACCCGGGAGTGGTCGTGGGTAAACACCGAAAGCGAGTGGTACGCCTGGATTGTCGCCCCGAAAGAACCGAGGATTGGAACCCACAGGACGCGCGCGTTTCCGGAGCGCGTCGCGTGCGGAAAAAAACGTTTCTTTCGTGAAACCGCGTCGGGAAACCATCCATCCTTCCGCGATCTTTGTGCCGGAAGAACGCACGCACCTTGGAGTCGGGGTCCTGGGCGAGGCACGCGTCGAGGACACCGTCAGAGATCTGTGGTTGGTGTGGGAAGGTGAGGTTGGTCAGCGGACGAGTTTAAGGCGGTCGTCGTAACGTTAACCCGTACCACGCGTACGCGGTTCCATCAAACGCGATCGAAGGACGCGGGAAGAAAAGGACGGTCCGCGTTGCGCGTTTGATTGCAAATCGACAGCGGCGCGCTTCGTGTCTCGATCGGACGTACCTGGTCCGCGAGCTTGTCAGGGTGCCCCTCGTTGACGGACTCGGAGGTGAAGAAGAACGTGGAGCCGTCCTTGGTGGCCATCTGGGTTGGGGAAAGAAAAAGACAGTCGGACGGGACGGGAAGGTCAGGGCACCGGACGGGAACCGATTGATGGCGCGTGGAAACTTTTGCCGCCTGTCGCGACACAAAAGCCGATCGGCGGACACGCGATCGAACGTCGGACGAACGGCCACCCGGGGTGGCGCGACGCGTTCCGGAGGGTGGTTTGATTCGGGCTATAGCCGTGGCAACAAACAACACGCACCTTGTGTGAAGTGTGTGGAGGGTGAAGTTGTGCGGGATTGTGAGGGCGCGGGGGGTGAACACGCGCGTTGACGTGCAATCGCGATTGCAGCGAGACTTACTTTTCGGCCGCGAAGACTTGGGAACGCGCGTGAGCCTCAAAAAGAAGGTCAGATCGGTTTGTTCCGTGCGAAAAAGGCGAAACAGGGCGAGTCGAGGGTGAATTTTCACACCGGCAGCAACGAGCGGTCTGGGTCAAGGTGTTTTCATGCTCATTTGAAACGGGCACTTCAAGCCACGTTTTGTCGGTCGATTTTTACTTCACGTCCGTCTTTGCCTGGTCACGCCCTTCGCCCCAACGTTCGCCCCCTCACCAAACTCGACGGCGCCTCGCGGGTTGGGCTCGGTCCACCCCGTTCACGCGGCGCGTGACTCGGATCGACCCGACCGTCCCGTGGCATCCGCGTTGGAGTGGCGTTGGACGGGTTTGAAGGGACGACATGGGTGAATACAGGGGTTTGAGAAGAGTCATACTCGCAGCGACTTATTTTCAGGAGGGCCACCACCTGCCATATTATCACAAAACACGACGAGACTTTCACAGTCTTGTCCTGTTCTGTATGCGTGCGTGCAAGGGGGAAGAGATTTCGGAACTTGCTGACTAATGCGACTGTGCCCGAGCGGTTTAAGGGGATCGACTAGAAATCGATTAGCAAATTGCTGCGCAGGTTCGAGTCCTGTCAGTCGCGACCTATTTTTTTGTTTTGCGTGATTCAATTCAGCCAACACGCATCTCCCCGCTCTCCTCCGGTCACTCCGCCACCTCCCCTTAGGGTGTAGGGTTAGGGTCACGATGGTGCGGCGAGGCCTCCGTCCCCGAAGTTCCCCCCGCGCTTCCCTTTCCCCAACCCCGCCGTCCCGTCCGTGGTCGCGCCAACCTCGGAAACGATGATGAGTCATCCTCCCGTTTTTCGTTGTTGTTTGTTCCCAAACGAAAGTGGGTGTCCTGCCCGAGCTGACGTACCCTCTAAACCTCGCAAAACCTGTACCACAAAACCTCTACTACAATGCCACAGGCATCCCCATCAACCCTAGCCCCCGAAACATCACAAGCCTTCCCACCGGCCGAGTCTAAGACTTCGCGACTTCGCGCGGCGTACCTCGCCGAGTGCACGTCACGCGCGTGCCCTCCCATCGCGCCTTTGGTGGAGGCCCTCGATGCGCACCTCGCCGCTCTGGCAAACGATTCAACAGCAGAGCTGAGTTTCATCAAGCTCAACGGCAACGCCCCTCGTTTGTTCGAAGCCCGGGTGAGTGACGACCAAGCCGTGGCGCTGGCGCTGGCGCTTGGCAAAACGCACGACTGTGCGGTTCGTGATTTGGACCTTTCGTACAACAAATTGGGCGACGCGGCGGCGCGCGCGTTGGCGGCGACGCTGTGTTTGAACAAAAACATTCATTGTTTGAATTTGCGGGGTAACGAAATAGGCCCAGGCGGGTGTGACGCGCTTGCCAAGGTGCTGGAAGGAACTGCTGAGGATGAGGAACTTCCGAGGATTGCGTCGAATGCGGGTTCGGGGTTGGGTGTTGGCTTAAAAACACGACTACAAAAAACCAGTTTACAAACGTTAGATTTATCGCGGAACCTGGTGACGTGCGCCGGCGGCGTTTCCTTAGCAAACGCGTTGCGCACGAACACCACGTTGACACGTTTGGACTTGACAAGCGCTGGTTTGGGGTTGAAAGCGTTGAGCGCGCTGTGCGGCGCCGTGAGCGAAAGCAACAAAACCTTGAAATGGCTCTCCCTGGAAGCCCCGACCGAGTTTTCCGTGGCGGACGAACACGCCTGGCCCGCCGCGCGCATGCTGGGCGCGAACGAAACCGTGGCGCACTTCTTTTGCGGCAAGTGGGGTTTGAAAAGCACCCCAGGTTTGGAAACCCTCGTGGCGTACGGTTTGTGTTACAACAACGTCGTGGAAACCCTGGATCTGAGGTGTAACAAAATAGACGAGACGGGGGGGGAACACGTGGCGCGGGCGTTGAGGAATAACGTTTCCCTGAAACGACTGAACTTGGAGGAGAATAAACTCGGCGACGCCGGCGCGGAGTCGATCGCGGACGCGCTTGGGGAATCGAAAACGCTCCAAGAACTGGACCTTCGGTGTAACGGCATTGCAGAGAAAGGACTCACGAGCTTAGCCACTGGGTTCCGACACATGACAAACAGCGGAACGCCGTTGCGGCTGGTGCGGGTTTGGGGGAACGATTTCGGTGCGCCGGGATCAAACGCCGCGGTTGCGTGGCGCGACGCCCTAGCAGAGGCGCGCGAAAAAGGACACGACGTAAAGGCAGATATCACATTTCGAACCGTGGATGGTTTGGTGCACGTAGCGCGGATGACTGAAGTTGGAACCAAGGAAGTAGGGAACAGGTTTTAAGGCTCTTTTGAAAAAGGACAGACGGTGGACTCCAGAGGTCATACTTCTGGTGGACTACGCTTAGCAGGCCAAATAGAACTAAAATAACGCGAGCAACTGTTATCAACATGGATAAGTCGACCGCGCTCGCTTCTCGTCCGAGACGGACGGGTGACCTTCGTCGCCCAAAACGTTTCTCCACCCTCCACCCCGGATTCTCACAGTTCATCTTTACCCGGTTCGTCCTCCGCGGAGTGCTCGTAATCCCCGAACGTGTTTTCCGCCGCGGCGTTGGTTTCGGCTTCTTCCTGTAGCCGTTTCGCCTCCGCTTCATTTTCTGTTTTCTGCTTCGCCGTCGCGAGCTCGAACATTTTCGTCTCGGCGAGTTTGGAGTTTTCCAAAAACGCGTCCGCCGCCGCGAAGGCGTACTGCGCGTCGTCCGTGACGAGCACGTTGTCGAAAATGGACCCGGCGGTTACCTGCCACAGCTCGAACCCGACGTACCGCAGGTCGTGGAACAAGTACAGGTCCGCGCTTGGGACGTACGCTGGGTTTGGAATTTCGGGCGCGGTCCACGTCCCGGCGAAGTTCGGGTTATCGATTTGTTTTTGGACCCACGGCCCTTTGAACAGTGGGTTTTTCACAAGCGGCGCTTCCCACTCGCCGTCGTCGTCGTCGTGCCAGCCCTCAGGCTTCCGCGCGTCCGGGTCGGTGACGGCTTCGGGAACGTCATCGTGTCCTTCCGGCTTCACGTCGGTCACGTCCGGAACTTCCCGCCGGTCGTCCCAATCAAGAGGCTTCCGCGCGGCCGGGTCGGTGACCGTTTTCGGGAGCAAAAAGTCAAAGTGCTCTTCCAGAAGGCCGGTTTCTTTTTCCGCGTTGTCAATCAACACACTGTACGTGTTGTCCGCGTTGACAACTAAAGTGTAAATATGCGTAAGCGTGTCTGTTTTGCACGGAATGGTTTTCTTGGTGAGCAGGTTGTTGCCTTTCTTGTCCGTCAAAATCAAATGCGTTCGCTTCGTGGCGCTTCCGCAAATGTCGGGCCCGAACATCACGGCGTACGGGGTGTCGCCTCCGAACGTCTTTTGGTCCGTCTTACTGGCAAGAAGCTTTATGTAACCGCCCCCGCAATCAAGCTTCTGTTCGTGCTTCACCGAGAACTGCACGACCAGGGTCTTACCAGCGTTCGAAATGGTTTTCCCGAAATCGGCGCTGGCCGCGTAAAAGCGCGCGTCGCCGGACGTCTGGATCCCCAAATCCTCAACCGCATCCCCGAACCACTTCCCCGCGCTCAACACGAACTCGCCGCGCAAGCCTTCGTCGGCTTTCCAATCAGAAACCACCCAGCGGTCGGCCCATGTGTCTGTCACGACAAAGCGGGAAGGGGTACGAAGGGTCAGTGGGGTCATTTTAGAGAAGTGTCAGCGCACACGTGCGACCGAGAAAGACGATGCGCGTGTCAGATCGCGACGACACATCGATCGCGGTTTCGGGGAAACCGAGGCGACGTGTGTGCCACCGATCTGCGAACGCCTTGGGTGCCCTCAAACGCACCATCGAACTTTTCCTCGAAGTACACCTCCGCGTAAACGGTCTTCGCGAGCACCGCGGCGAGCGCGAGAAGCAGGACGTGCGTTTTAGCCATCGTGCGTAGCGCGCGCGTGTCGAACTGCGCAAGTCGCTTTCGACAGGCTTCGGAAAACATACACGCGTTCCTCGCCGTCGTTTCATTCGTGGAAAAGGAAAAGAAGGCCGCGGCCCGCGGGACCTTTTTCGCGTCCCCCTTCCTGCGGTCGCGCCGTGTGCCTGCGCGTCACTCGCCAGCACGCGTAACGCCCGTCGTTCGTGTTCCTCGCCGCTCCAGGGTCGAGCCACCTTTGGGACCTCAAAGCGTACCACCCACCACCATGGAGGTCGCCGACATCGCCATCAAGCCCGTGAAGGAATTCGCGAAAGATTCGTACCGGCTCGTGCGGAAGTGCACCAAGCCCGATCGCAAGGAGTTCAGCAAGATCGCCACGCGTACCGGCCTGGGGTTCATCGTCATGGGGTTCGTGGGGTTCTTCGTGAAGCTCATCTTGTACGTGGCCCTGTTTTTCGGTATCAACCACCGAAATTCGCCCCCGTCGCGGACCACTCCGGAGTCCATTCGCACATCCGGAAATGCCCGCGTCGAGGTTTTTCTCTTCCCCGGCCCCCACGATTGGAACGCGCGCCGACGCGAGTGCTCCTAACGGTCTTGCTACGCGACCGCGGTCACGGCTGTGTCACGACACCCACGTCGATTATGCAGCGCCGTTGGTATCGCTCGGGTAGGCGTACTACTCGATCGGGTGTCTCTCGATCGGAACGCAATCCGGGTCGATCCAGTCGATCTTTCGACACCCCGACGGGACGGGTGCTTTTTTCTTTTTTTCTCTCCTCTTGATTTTTCGGGGATTACATCTTCACTCGCTTCGCCGTCGCTGACCTCGCGTCCCATTTCTCCCCGCAGCATCCCCATCAACAACATCATCCTCGCCGCGTAACGGAGACATACGAAACAACGCAGAGCGCAGTGAGAGGGTGTAATATCAACTTTGTTCCAATCGTAAAAGATGACGACGCGAATGGAAAATAATAAAAAGGCCCTTCTTTTTTGACAGCGTTCGAAACCAACTCGCCAACTCGCTCTCACGCCGTGACTTCGAGTTTCTCCAGCAGCTCGGTTCCGTACGTGGGCGAGTAGTACCTCACGATTTCCTCTGGGTAGCAGGATTTTATGACGTCCACGTATTCCTTCAGGGCGGAGCCGCTCCTGGCGTCCAGGGCCTGGCACGCGGCGAGGCCGCCCGTCGCCACGAAGTCGTGCCTTCCCTGCGGGTCGTTGGGCAGCACCTTTGAGATTTGGTGCACCACGAACTTGCACACCTCCGGGGGCAACTGCGGTTCCTGCAGCGTCCGGTCCAGCGCGCGGAGGTCGGTGAGCTTTTCGATGATGAACCGGAGCGCGCGCGCGCACTTGGACCGAAGGTCGTCCGAGGACCGCTGCGACGCGCCGATTGCGACGAGGCGCGACAGCGCGCCTGAATCTGCCACGGCCTTGGCGTGGTCGGGGGTGTGCCTGCCAATCTGCCCTAAACTCCACGCGCTCGCGCTCTTGACATGGTCCTCGGGTTCGTCGGAAAGGGCGGCGAACAAGGGGCCGATGCCGTCGGACGCGATCACCGCGGTGGCCAGGGTTTCCGAAAAAGCGCCGATGTACCCCAGCGCCATGATACCCGGAAGCCGGTTGTTGCTTTCGCTTTCGTCCACGTAATCGACAAGCGCGGCGACGCCGCCGTTGGACACGATGAGCTGCGCCAGCTCTGGGGTGTGCTTCGCCACTTCGCGAATCGCCGTGCACGCGTGTTTCCGCACCAAACCGTCCACGTCTTTCAGCAACATCAGAATCGCGGGGAACACCTCCGCCTCCACCACCGTTTCCGCTAAATCCACGCTGTGCTTGGCGACTTGCCCGAGCGCGGCGCATACTTGGCGTTTCAGCTTCGCGTCCGGCGAGACGATCAGTGGAGCCAGGTACGCCACCGCGCCTGCGTCCACCACCGCCTGTGCGAGCTCGGGGGAGTGCTTCGCGATGTCACTCAGTGACGACGCGGCGATGCGTTTCAGGGAAAGCTCGGGTTCCTGGACGCAAAGCACCAACAGAGGCACCGCGCCCGCTTCCACAACCGTGGACGCTAACTCCGCGTTGTGCCCCGCGATGTACCCGAGCGCCCACGCCGCGCTTTCCTTAACTCCAGGGTCGAACTCCTCCAAGCACATAACAAGGGCGTCGAGTGCCCCGGAATCGACCACCGCCTGTGCCAACGCCGGCGAGTGCTTCGCCACCGCGCGCAACACAAACGCCGCGGCTTGTTTGTAAAACCGGTTTTGCTCGGAAAGCGAAAACACCAGTTGGGGTAGGATCTCGTTGGAAACCACGGCTTCCGCGAGGTGGTCGCTGTGGTTCGCCAGGCGCCCTAAGGCGATCGCGGCGGATTGCTGGATGCTGTTTTTGGTTTTTTGTGTACGGCGGGGGGTAGACGTGAAGCGGACGGTGGTAAGGAGGGTGGAGGTCAGCACGTGGGGAGTTGCAATCGGGGAGGGGAAGAATGCACAATCGGGCGTGATTGTGCCATTTTTAGGCCGCGAATGATGGATGGCCGATGGCCGATGAACAGCCGCGGCCGGGACGATCGCGCCCCGCCATCGGTGCGCCGTGGTTTCCGTGGTCCCCAATTTTTCGCCCATTCGTGTGCGCCCGTGATGACCAACACGTCCCACAACACGTACCTCGGCACGTTATCCAACAACAGCGGTCGCAGCAAAGCCATGACTCCCGCGCTTTGCATGGGTTCGATGTTTTGCGGACGCGTCGCGAGCTCCGCGACCGTCTGCACAAACGCCACGCGGTCCTTCTGGTACTTCTCGAACACCTGGAGCACGGCGCGCGTGGACGCCATCGCGCTAAGCACGAATCAAATCCAAACGCGAAGCACCGGCGCCGCGCGCACGCAATGCCACGGGTCAGGGACACGACCGAATCCTCCAGTTCCCCTTGGCCGCTTTTGGAAGTCAAGACGGCCCCGCGGCCAATTGATCGCAGGTTTCGTCGGTTTTTGCGATGGAGTGGGCTTGTGTGCGGTGAGAAAGGCTCATCAATGTCGATCGAAACCAGATTTACCCTTCAAATCCCGAACGCGTGCCTCAATAGCGCGTTATCAAAATTTCGTTCAACAACGACACATCATCCATCGCGCGCTGTTCTGCTTCACACCCAACCGCGCGGAGTTTCGCCATGGCTCCTCCCTACACGTCTCGTGTCGCTTTCGCCGCGGTCATCGCGACCGCGTTCGTGGTCCCCACCGCGGAAGCCGCGACGTCTCTGTCGTTCAGTGTCGCGACGGGAAAACTGTCGGGAACTATTTCCACCGCCACCATCCCGAGCGTCTTCACCGTCCCCGCCGCGGCTGCCCTGCTCGGCGCGGTGGGGTACACCACCGAGGAGAAGCTTATTTACGGCCCGTTCGAAGCCGGGTTCGGCAGCGGCCCCACCGCGACCACCACCTCGGACACGCGACCGCCGTACCCGTGCGTTTCAGGAGGCACGTACAGCGGGTACTGCCCTGGGGGCATGGACGTCGGGACGTGCGAAGCCGCGCTGTACAACAGCTGCCCGTCCGGCAGCGTGCGGGACGAGCTGTTCATGGACGATTGCGGCGGGCACGCGACGCCGTACCACCACCACACCGATCCTGTTTGTTTGTACGACCCGGCCGGTACGGGGCACAGCGCGTTGGTGGGCGTGATGAACGACGGTCGTGTGATTTTCGGAAGGAACGAAGACACCGCCACGCAACCCACCAACCTGGACGCGTGCGGCGGACACACCGGGTCTGTACCGGCGTATTCGGACTGGGGTATCGTCTCTGGCACGATCGTGTACCACTACCACGTCCAGACGAAACCGCCGTATTTGCTCGGGTGCTACGGTCCCGTGTCATCCGTGGCGGAGTGCAAAACGCTGTACGCGTCGGGAACGCAAAAGTGCGACGCGGCAAGCGCGAGCGTTCAAATTGGCGCAACGTACTCCCTGGACTACGACCTGTACTGCCCGTGCTACGAAGGGTACACGGTACCGGAACACAATGTCACGACGACCACTACGACCACCACGGCGGCCACGTCAGGCGCGCCGGATACGCGTTTCAGCGCGTCGGTGCAAATTGTCGTAGCCGCCGCCGCCGTGTTCGCCGCGCAGGTCGCGTAAGAAGTGAGTGTTGAGTATCAGTGTTGTTGTGTTGAGTTGGTTGAGTTTGTTTGTTGTGTTTGTTCAGTGTTGGAGTGTTGATGAGTCTTTGTGTGCGTGTTTGTTTGTTTAAATTATGCAAGTTTTTGTTAACAAACCCCCCCGCGCTGGTCAATAGCTCTTGGCGAAGATGCACACCTCTTTCGCGGCGACGCCCGTCATCAAGCACGTTTTGTCCCCAAGCGGCTGGTCAAAAGGAAAGCACCGAATCGTCGCGCCCGTTGCTTCTTTTATTTCAAGCTCCTGCGCGTCCGTGCCTTCCCACCCGCCGCGCGCCCACTTCCCGTCCGCGATAGCGGTTTTAAGCTCGTCGTACGAATTCACGTCGACGATGTTATCGTCCCGGAAAACAGTGGCTTCATGGAGCAAAGAGGCTTGCACTTCATCCAGGGTTTGTTTGATCTTCGCGACCAATACGACGGCGTCCACCGAAACCCCAAACTCCTTCCCGTCCTTCCCGGGTTTGTCCCGCCGCGCCACCACGCACGCGCCTGTTGCGACGTCTTTCGGGCCGACCTCGATACGAATCGGGACGCCTTTCATTTCCCAGTGGTTGAATTTCCAGCCAGGCGAGTTGCGGGTGTCGTCGTCCAGCTTCACCCGGACGCCCGCCTGTTTCAGCGTCTCCACGATGTGCGCCGCCGCTAAAGACACGGTTTCCTTGTCCTTGTTTTTTTGCGCGATAGGCACCACCACGACTTGCACCGGCGCCAAGGCGGGGGGGAGGCGCAGGCCGGTGTCGTCGCCGTGCGTCATGATGATTCCCCCGATCAGCCGGGTGCTTACCCCCCAGCTCGATTGGTGCACGTACTGTTTCTTGCCGTTTTCATCCAGGAAAGTAGTGTCGAACGCCTTGGCGAAGTTATCCCCGAGGTTGTGCGACGTCCCCGCTTGCAGGGCTTTTTTATCCCCCATCATCGCCTCGATGGTGTACGTTGTTTTCGCGCCCGCGAAGGTCTCGACCCTGGATTTCCGCCCCACCACCACGGGCATCGCCGCCATCGTCGCGGCGAACTCGGCGTACACGTGGACCATCTCGATCGCTTTCGCTTCCGCTTCATCAGGCGTGGCGTGCGCGGTGTGGCCTTGAGTGATAAAAGCCGAAAGTGTCAATCGGTCGTGATGTGTATGCGTAAACAGTCAGAGGTAAGACGTCTCTTCTGGTACGAGTATGGGCAATCAGTCAGTCGTCGAAACGTGGTGTTTGGGAAAGCCCCTTCCGCACCTTCCTGCCACAGAAACTCCAGGGTCCGGATAAACGGCCGCGTGCGCATTTCCCACCGGTGTACGTTCGCCCACTGGTTCATCAGTAGGGGTAAATCGCGGTACGACTGGATCCACTGGCTGAACATGTGGTTCACGATGGTTTCGCTGGTGGGGCGCACCACGAGGGGTTCCTCCAAAACCTTTCCGCCCCCCTGCGTCACGATCGCGAGCTCCGGCGCGAACCCCTCCACGTGACTTTGTTCTTTCGCGATGAACGAATACGGAATGAGCTGGGGAAAATACGCGTTCTCCACGCCGCTTTCTTTGAACCTCAGGTCCATCCACCGCTGAATCGCCTCCCACAGCGCGTACCCGTACGGCCGAATCACCATCGTGCCGCGCGCCGGCCCTGAGATTGTAAAAAGAAATGTCAGTATCGTATGGGCAATCAGTCGGAGGAATGTGTTCAATGGGAAATACTTGCCGTAATCGGCCAACTCGCACTCGCGAATCACGTCCAGGTACCACCGCCCGAAATCTTCCGACTTTGGAGTCACCCCGACATCAGCGCCTTTCTTGTCGCCCTTCGCGTCGTCCGGTTTCGCACCTTGCGCCGCACCTTGCGCCGCGCCTCCGTTCTCAAGCGCCGCCACCGCGGCTTTCAGCGCCACAAGAAGCGCCACAGCCGCGTCCACGTCGTCTTTCGTCGCCTCGCCGTTCTTCTTTTTCTCCTTGATGTCTCGAACAACAAGGCCCTGCGCTGTGGCGGCGTCCGTTGCGGCGGCCAACACGGCGGGGTCCGCGGTCTCCACGTCCGCGGCGCCCGCGGCGAAGGACGAAGTGGGGCGGGTCACGACGCGGGGGAACAAAGAAACGCCGCGCGTGTGTCGGGTGCTAACAACGGCGCGCGACGCGAAGGTGGCGGATCGCGAAGCCGAGGCACGCACGGCGGTGGTGGCGCGACGCGCCGTGCCACTACGCGTGCCCACGCGGAGCACGCCCACGACGGTCTGGCGCAAACCCATGGCGTCGCCGCCGACAACGGCGAGAGACATCAGACGGCGGAGGACGGTTTGGGGTGTCGTTCGAGCGCGCACGGAGACGCGACACGAATGACCAATGAACGCCGCAGAGCGTCTCTTTCGACGGACGCGGACGCGTCAGCGAAACGCCTGACGCGCGCCAGCGCCATTGTTCCACAAAGAACTGAAGCACCTGCAGTTTTTGAACTCGAAATCGCACACGTCACCTCGCGCACACCCGTGCGGCGCTGCTCCTCGCAGCACGCTTGCGAGCGCGACTCGCGTGTGACACCCTTTGGTCGTCTCACCACGTTCGGTTTGCGTAACACGAACCAGCGTTTTCTTTTGGCGAGCGCACGTGCTTGAGGCGTGCTTGAGCTCAAGCACGCGTGGATGGGTGCCTCATCCGTCGCCTGCAGTGCGCTTACGCGTGCCGCGGACGGAATGTCCGCGGCGAGTTCGAGTTCTGGGTGGCATGCCGGTGGCGCGCGTGCGTTGTATCGCGGAACCGTGGTGCGTCGCACTGCGGCTGTGCCGTGGCGCGCCACTTGTCCATCCGCGGGTCCACCCCTGACTGCGGTGGCCGTGCGCGCGGCTGGGGAGAAACCTAACGGCGGCGGCGCTTTTTCAGGCGCGCAGCAGACGCACGGAGCCGCGGACGTTCGCGGTCACGCGTTGCGTTCATGCCGAAGAGGCGAGTCCCTGGTGCGCCGCGCGTCCGCTGCCGGCAACCCCCGGAACAACGCCCCGGAACGTAGCCTCAACCCGGTCCAAACGTTCCTCAAGCCCATGAAAGGGTTGTGGGGCCAGCTGATTCCCATGGCGAGCATGTTTTTCTGGATGGCGCTGGCGAACGGTTTGTTGGACGCGCTGAAGGACACCCTGGTGGTGACCGCGTTCGGGGGCGCGGAACAAATACCGTACCTCACCGTGTACGCGGTGTTACCGATGTCCTTCGTGTTCGTGGGGGTGTTCGCCAAGTTCTCGCAACGCTGGGGCCGGGAGAAAATCTTTTACGTGTTTTTAGGAACCTTCATGGCGTTTTTCGCCGTGTTCACGTGGTTTCTGTACCCGAACGCCGCCGTTCTGCACCCCACGGCTTTCGCGGAACAGCTCGTGCTGACGCTCCCGAAAGGTTTAGCAGGAGGCGTCGCCGTCCTGACGAACTGGGTGTACTCCCTGTTCTACGTCTCGTCCGAGCTCTGGGGTGACGTTATTCTGTCGCTGCTTTTTTGGGGCATGGCGAACGAAACCACGCGGTTGCGGGACGCGAGCGTCATTTACCCCCTACTCGGCGTCGGCGCGAACGTAGCGCAAGCCACGAGCGGCGCCATAACGAAGTGGGTCAGTGGAACGTGGCAACCAGACGTACCACACGACCAGGTGTGGGGGGTTAAACTCCGGTTTCTCATGACAATCGTGATGTGCTGCGGCGTCGCCATCGCCGCGACGCACGCGTACATCATGCGGCGGAAACACCTGGCGGACGGCGGCGCGGGGAAGGAAGCGGCGAGGGTGGCGTCGCAGAAGGCGGAGGATGACGAGGCGAGTTTGAGAGCCATCAACGCGGAAAGGGCGCTCGCGGGGAAGAAACCGAAACAGTCGAAAACCGGGCTGTTCGACGCCCTGCGGTTTGTCATGAAGAAACCGGAAGTCACGTGCCTCGCGATCATGAGCGTCGCGCAAGGCCTGAGCTCGATTCTTTTCCAAGTCGCCTGGAAAGGCCAGCTCCGGATTCTGCACCCTTCACCGCAGGCGTACTCCGCTTTCATGGGGGACGTGCAGCTCATGTCAGGCGCCTTAACCTGCACCCTCATGCTCGCGGCGCCGTGGCTGTTCAAGAAACTGGGGTGGGCCGGTACCTTGAGCGTCACGCCGAAAGCCGCGATGGGGCTGGGGTGGGCGTTTTTCGGCTTTTCCATATGGATGGCCAAAGGCGGTTTCTTGATACAAACCTCGAGTTGGCTCCCGGTTTTGGTGTGGGGAGGGAGCATTCTGTACGTCATCGAACGCGCGGCGAAGTTCTCGTTGTTCAAACCCGCGGAGGAGATGGTGTACATCACCCTTGATGAGGAGTCGAGGACAAAAGGCAAGGCGGCGGTTGACGTGCTCGGCGCGCAGGTTGGCAAAACGGGCGGGTCGTTCATGCAACAGGGGCTGTTGATTTGCTGCGGCACCATAGTCGCCGCTCTGCCCGCGCTGATGGCCGCGCACTCGTTCATCGTCGTGCTGTGGCTGTGGGCAGTGAAACGGCTGGATAACATGCACGGCGCGGAGCTGGAGCGGATGCACGAAATCCCGGAGGACGAGCCGGACGCGCTTTCCGTGGCGGCGGCGTAATTTTTTAGGTAACCACGCAATCGGAAAGAAAGTCCCTAGCTGCTGTAATTTATCAAACGAGTTGCATGCACTCCGTACATCGCCCGAACTCGGCGTAACACTCGACACACTAGAAAAAAACGGGAGACGTGTGTCTGTCTGCTGAGGGAGTATACCGAGTTTTCGTGA
>Ga0209711_10001762_pt1 | contig 20514 bp, 19 predicted proteins | sample ArcticOcean_MG_C_7_FD_187441 | JGI IMG/M metagenome (GOLD analysis project Ga0209711, IMG submission 187441) | Marine microbial communities from western Arctic Ocean - ArcticOcean_MG_CB11_88 (SPAdes) (version 2) | ecosystem: Environmental > Aquatic > Marine > Oceanic | place: Arctic Ocean...
AGGGCGAAGCAACCGAGAATCAACTCACACGCGAAGGGGTTCATCAAGCGCTCCAGTCAGAGGATGAGCTTTTTCATCTTCTTTTCTCAGGACCAACCGCTGTCCTGCGGAGGCGAGTGGGGAAGGAAGTCTATCGATCTAAGATTGAGATTTGGGCGGCAATGGCGATTGCTAGGAACCCAGGGCTTGATAATGGAGAATTGGAAATGCACTCATCAGCATACTACGAAAGGATTACGATCGTGGGATATGCTTTTGCAATTCTGGGAATTCTGGGGCTCTTCGGCTACGTGAAGCTCTGTTATGTCTTTTTTCGGGAAGGGGAGCGCAGGAAGGCTGTTTTTTGGGGAGCGATGATTATTTAGGCACTCGATGGTTTTTTGGCCTTTCCTCTGGGCTTGTTTTTCGGAGGTGGGATGATCGTAGGCCTCCTTCAAAAGTGGAAAGAATTTTTTCCAACTCTAGGAAAATGAGGTGCTTGCAAACTGACTGCCTACCGCGACACAGTATGACAGGATGTTCACTCAGAGATTGCCTCTTTGGATTCCGACGCTAGGTTGCCGCTGTGAGTGGATGCGGATCTTCTGGAAGAAATTTTGGGCCTCGGATGAAAATGGATGCGTCCCTTCATCTCGATAAGAAACCCGATTGGATTAAGGTACGTCTGCCGAACAATCCGGTATTCTGGGATACGAAATCGATGATCCAAGATCTTAGTCTGGTGACGGTTTGCGAAGAGGCTCAATGCCCGAACCGTTGGGAATGCTGGGGACAGGGGACGGCGACCTTTATGATTGCTGGCGAAAAGTGCACCCGCGCTTGTGGTTTTTGTGCCGTGAAGACTGCGAAGCCTGATGCTCTCGAAGCCGATGAACCGCAACGCGTCGCTGAAGCGACGAAGCGGATGAGTCTCAAGCATGTTGTGATCACAGCGGTGGCGCGTGATGACCTCGATGATGGAGGCGCGGAGCACTTTCAGGAGACGATCAAGGCGGTCCGGGAAACGAACCCCGGAATTATTATCGAAGTTCTCGTGCCTGACTTTAATGATAAGGATTGGGCTCTTGGTTTGGTGATGCAGGCTCGTCCCCACATTTTTAATCACAACTTGGAGACGGTCGAGCGGCTGACTCCACTTGTGAGAAGCCGGGCGAAATACGATCGTTCGCTTTCGGTTCTTAAGAAGGCCAAGGAATTGGCTAGAGGAAAAGTGGCCACGAAATCTGGTATCATGCTGGGGCTTGGAGAACGGCCAGAGGAGATTGAAAAGGCAATGGACGATCTCCGTGCCTCGGATGTGACCGTTTTGACCCTTGGTCAATATCTTCGTCCTACGGTGGCCCACCTTCCGGTGGTGGAATATGTCACGCCGGAGAAGTTTGCGGAATGGAAAGAGATCGCCTTGGCGAAGGGATTTCGCCACGTGGCGAGTGGTCCCTTGGTGAGGAGTTCATACCACGCAGCGGATTTCAAGCCGGAGGAAGATGTCCTTGAGGCGATCGAGGAAGATTTAGCGTCAATGGCTTGAGGGCACCTCCAGTAACCTCAGCATCATTTAAGATTCCCTGATCGTTTCAGGCTTGCGAGTCTTTTGCGTGAAGAAGTATCGCAAGCTCGATGGCGGTGGGAATCTCTTTGCGGCCCTCGCTCATCAGAAGAAGGTCTCTCAGCGAGAAGTCGGCATCCTGAAGTTGCACGATCTCATTGACTGGGGGGGGGCTTCCGGCCCGTGCTCGAAGAAGTCGCCGGATACGCCACCAAGGATTGGCACCCGCCATTCGATCCCATCTTCATGTTTAAGGTCCTCGTCTTCCAAAAATTTCGACATTCAGCTCCCTGCTCAAAAACAAAGTTTTCGGAGGCGTCCTTAAATTAAAAAATGCAAAAATTCCCCCAAATAACTCTTTTGCGATTTGTTAGACTGACGTAGAAATTGCCACAGGAAATACTGGGTTCCTCCAATGAAAAATGAGTGAATTGATAGCAGCACACCTCTGGGATTTCGAATTTGAAACTCGGGCAAAGTCTCACCCCAATGGCAAGCGTGCTACGATCGCTCTCGCACGAGAGGACGGTACTTGCTTTCATTATTTTTTTCATCTGTTCCCTCACGAGGGGGCGATGCGGACTGAGAATGAAAAGTATGTCTCACGGACGTTGAAGACTCTCTTTTGGATAAAGGGAGGATCACGGGTTCATCTCCATGCGGATGTGGATTTGATCAGTCATCTGTCATCGGTTTACTCGTCGACTGGCGCGCGCAATTTCGATGCTGACTTCATGGGGTTGAAACTTTGTGGCGAGCCCTTGAGCTTTATTCATCACGAAAGTGCTGACTCTTTGCCAGAGCCAAAATCGGAAGCGAATCCTCTTGGGAGGCACTTGGATGGATGCCGTATCGGTTTTGATCTAGGGGGGTCGGATCGCAAAACGGCTGCGGTGATCGATGGCGAAGTGGTCTTTTCGGAAGAGGTTCCTTGGGATCCTTATTTTCAATCCGATCCCAGCTACCACTTGGAAGGAATTCGCCATTCGTTGAAGCGGGCGGCGGAGCATCTTCCGCGGGTGGATGCCATCGGAGGATCGGCAGCGGGAAACTATTTTAACAATACGGTCCGGGTTGCTTCCCTTTTCCGGGGGGTGACCGATGAAGCGATTTATGAGAATGAGGTGCGCCCGATGTTTCTCAAGCTCAAGGAAGAATGGGGCGGAGTTCCCTTTGATGTGATCAATGATGGTGATGTCACGGCGCTTGCAGCGGCGATGAACTTTGATATTCACTCGGTGCTTGGTATTGCGATGGGGACTTCGATGGCGGTCGGTTATTGCGATCCTCAGGGGGAGTTAACTCCGGGGATCAATGAGTTGGCCTTTGCGCCGATCGATGATCATCCCGAGGCCGCGATCGATGAGTGGTCAGGCCACCGGGGTTGTGGAGTGCAGTATTTTTCCCAGCAAGCGGTGGCGCGTCATGCCAAGAATCTAGGACTGGATTATGGAGCGATGCCTTTTCCGGAGCAACTGATTGAAGTGCAAAAGTTGATAAAGCTGGGTGACTCAAAAGGGGCCAAAATATTTTCGGATATTGGCAGCGATCTAGGGCATGCGATCAAGCATTACGCGCGCTTTTACGAGATCGATAATCTGCTCATTCTGGGCCGCGTGACTTCGGGTGAAGGTGGGCAAGTTATTTTGGACAATGCGACCGCTACAATGGCGTCTCATTATCCTGAGCTGCACGAGCGAATTACCTTTGTCACGCCGGATGAGACGATGAAGCGACATGGGCAGGCGATCGCAGCGGCCTCGCTTCCAAGATCGGTTTAAGCTAGGATTTCTCTAATGTGCGGCGTGTAGAGTTCGGGCTCTAACAGAAAAGAGTCGTGGCCTTTTACGGAGTGCACCGTGATGTGGATGGTCGAGACTCCGGCTTTTTCTAAATGAGTGACCGTTTCTGCCTGTTCTTCGGGATAGAAGCAAAAGTCGGAATCGATCGAGAAGACGAGAAACTTGTGTCCGGCTTTCCGGCAGCGAGAGAATAATTCAAGGGGAGATTCGGCCTCACCTTCGGTGACTGCATTGTAGCGAGACCACAAGTCGATGATTCGCAGATAAGTGTTCGCATCGAAACGCTCGGTGAACTTTTTGCCCTGATGGAGCATGTAGCTTTGAAAGGTATCGCGGACCTGGAACCACGAGAGCATCTCTTCTTCGTGCACCACCTTTTGGCGGGCGCGCTTCTCGAAGGTGTCGAGATGAACAAAAGTCTTGTGCGAGATCATCCGGGCGAGGGCCAGACCGATCCTGGGATTTCCGTTTTCGTAGTAATCGCCGCCATTGAAATACTGATCGTTTTCGATAGCGAGGATCTGCTCGAAAAGGATTAGGCGATTCAGGACGGTGGTCTTGAAACCGGAGGCGATGGGGATGACGTTTTTGGTGCGCCCGGGATGACGCGTAGCAAAGGTGAGGGTGAGCAAGCCCCCCACGGAAGGGCCCATCACGGTGTGAAGTTTTTCAATGCCGAAGTGATCGAGAAGCGGGAGGTTGGCATCGACGAGATCCGAAGCATTGAGATGCGGAAAGGTGGAGCCGAAGGGTTTTCCTGTTTCCGGATTGATCGACGCAGGCCCGGTCGAGCCATAACATCCGCCGAGGTAATTGCTGCAGATGACGAAGAAGCGATCGGTGTCGACGGCTTTTCCCGGTCCTACCATTTCGTTCCACCAACCGCCGTGCAGTTCATCGGTCCAAAGTTCGCAGCCCTCGGGTGGCACCGGATGGGTGCCGCTGGCATGGTGAGTGCCGGAGAGGGCGTGGAAGAGGAGAATGGCGTTCGACTTTTCCTCATTTAGGGTGCCCCAGGTGGCATAGGCAAGCTGGGCGCCGGGGAGAGAGCTTCCCGCTTTAAGGGGGAAGTCGCCCAGGGGTAGGAAGGAAGTCGTCGTCACGATTAGATAGTGAAACTCTAAATCCGAAAATTTGAAACTCTAAACAAATCCAAAGCGCGAATGGGGGCGATGCGGGGAAGGTTTAACCACAGATGGACACAGATTAGGAGGGATCGACTGGGGAAGGGGGATTTGGGGCGAAGAGTTTTGATAAATTAGGAAACCCATTCTCTGCGATGAGTGATTTAAGTTTGTTTAGAGTTTCAAAATCTAGAATTTAGGATTTGGTCGCCAAGTGATTGCTTTCAAAGAATGGGATGTTGTCTGTAAGGTTCTGGAGTCTGGTCGTCAGAAGATCATCCTAAGAAAGGGTGGGATTCATGAGGGGCGCGCGGGATTTTCCTTTGCCCATGAGGAGTTCGTTCTGTTTCCCACGCGCTTTCATGCTCAGGGAGATTTTGTCACCGTGCCTGACGTGGTGGCCCAACCCGAGTGGGAGATTGATGAAGAGGTTGTGATCGCCACCAAGGTAACGGTGAGCAAGGCGGTGACGCTGACGCATTGGGAGGAAGTCGCTAAGTTGAGCGATCAGCACATTTGGACCGAGCAAACGATTCGAGATCGTTTCTTCTGGGAAGGAAAGGGAATGGCTTCGGGAAGTATCCACCTAGCCTACGTGGAAGTGGAGAAGCTTCCGGAGCCAATCACCTTTAAATACGCCAAGAAATACGGCGGTTGCCGCAGTTGGGTCGAGTTGGACCTTTAAGTCGAATTAGTCGTCGACGTTGTATCCTGCTTCTTCGAGAGCGAGGGTCGCAGCACCGATGATGCCCGCTTCATTTCCAAAGCGGGCCGGGAGGATGCGCAGGCTTTCTTTGAAGGGCGTACTGAGTTGGCGCTGAAGGGCCTGCTCCAAAGGGACGAAAAGGACGGTTCCGGCCCGTGCGACGCCGCCGCCGATGATAATGGCCTCAGGATTAAGGAGCCAGCAGCAGTTCATCAAGGCACAGGCGAGTTTTTCAGCGACTCCGTTCCAAACTTGCTGGGCGATGAGGTCGTGGCGGATTGCGCGCTTGGCAAGATGTGCGGGAGAGCATTCCTCCAAAGTTTTCGTTTCTCCCGCAGCAGCGTAGGCCTCTACAGCAGTTTCGGCGATCTGCACATTTCCGATATATTTCTCAAGGGCGCCTCGGTTACCGTAGGTTCCGGTTCTGCCTTGGTAATCGATTGAAGCTTGTCCGAGTTCGCCAGCGAGTGATTTTGCGCCGCGGACCATTTGGCCGTTTACCACGAATCCACCACCGACTCCGGTTCCGAGGGTCAGGGCAACAAGGTTTTTCACACCGCGTCCCGAACCGCGCTTCCACTCGGCATAAGCCATGCAGTTGGCGTCGTTTTCGGCAGTGACCGGAAGTTTAGTGAGTGCTTCAAGACGCCGCTTTAAGGGGTAGCGGACCCAGCCTTCAACATTGGTGACATTGTGGACGAGGCCTGTTTTAAAATCTACAAACCCTGGGACTCCGACGCCGATAGCTGCGACATTTGGATGAAGTTTCTGGAGCTCTCCAATGACCCGTGCGATCTCCTGGACGAGTGCGTCTGCTCCTTGGAAATTTTGGGTTTCAATCGGTTTGGCATTACTGATGACATTACTGCGATACAAAACTCCAGCTTTCACTGTGGTTCCGCCAAAGTCTATTCCAATCGCGAGAGGGGTGTCACTCATTCGGGATCGAGGCTAGACTAGGCTAAGACTTCGTGCCACGTCAGAAATTCAATTTTTGTGATTTGTTACACCAATCTGACGAATTCCTTCTAGGGTGAGGTCGGAAGCGATGATCCTGATTTCATTGAGGCCACTAGCAATGAGGGCGGCATCGCCTCCCGTGGCAATGATTGCCGGGTTGCCGCCTAGTTCCTTACGAATTTCTTTTAAAATTTCGCGAATGAGGCCGCGATAGCCGATCACTGCGCCTATTTGCATCGCGTCTTCAGTGCTTTTTCCAATCGCGTTGGTGGGTTCGGTGAGTTGAATAGAAGGGAGGAGAGCTGTTTGGCGGTGGAGGTAATCTCGCAGAGAAGCGGTGCCTGGTGCAATCGCACCGCCAAGGTAAGCGCCTTCTGCGCTGGCGACATCGAAGGTCACTGCGGTGCCGAAATCGATCACGATGGCGGGGGCACCATATTTGGAAACGGCGGCCACAGTATTGGCGAGGCGGTCTGCCCCGATTTGTTCCGGGCGAGGGTAGTTGATCTTGATCGGGAGGATCGACTGGTGGGAAATTTGGTGCAGGGGGACCTCGAAATAGGTCTCCATCATTTCAGCGGCTTTTGGGACGACGGAGCAGACGGAGACTTTATCGAATGTTACTCCCGCAAGAGCACTAGTAAGGGTTTCAGGCGATAATTCGGGTGTTGGAATGACGGCGCGCCACTCCGAGATGGATGCACCCTTAGCGAGAGCGATCTTGGTGCGCGTATTCGAGTTATCGATGAGAAGGTGCATTTGGGGGGATCTTAGATTCTAGCTGGAGAAACTCTAAACAAATCCAAATGAGGTGAATTTTATTAAACGGGGCTACTTTTCGAGGATTTCGACCTCGTAGCCGTCGGGATCAGTCACGAAAGCCATTTTGCGCTCGCCGGTGGAGAATTTTTCGCGCCAGCCGCCGGGCCAGATTTCAATACCGCTATTTTCAAGCGTATCACAGTAGGCAATGATGTCTTCGACGCCTACGGCGGTGTGCATCAGATCTTCGGGAACCTCGACTTTGTAGTCGGGAGAGTGGGTGAGTTCGAGAAAATGTTCATTTCCGGGGAGGTGGAGAAAGGCGAGCTGATTTCCTTGGGGGGAGGTTTTCTGATCGCCGAGTTCGAATCCGAGCTTCTGGTAGAACTCGATAGAAGCTGCAGGATCGGCGACACGGACACGGGTGTGGAGAAATTTGATCACAGCGGAGGCTATTCTCGTGATACGGCAAATTCCATCGGAATTTTAGCTCTCTTGACGCTCCGAGGAGATTGGGTTTGTCATTTCACCCAAGCGGGGGAATCTTCCGGTGTTGAAATCTTTCAGTTGGACCCTCGCTCTGCGGTATCTTAATCCGCTTCGGACATTTGTTTCGATCATTACCTTGATCTCGCTTCTCGGCGTGGCTGCAGGGGTAATGGTTCTAATCGTGGTGCTTTCAGTCCATGCGGGTTTTGAGCGGAACCTTAAGGAGATTCTGCTGGGCTATGCTCCGCACGTTCGGTTGGAGTCGGCCTATGGTGCGGGGATTTTGGATTGGGAGCCGACGGAAAAAAGTCTCGCTGAGGAAGAGGGCATAATTGGGGCGTACGCGCTCATCGAGGGATATGTGCTACTGGATGCGAAAGGCTGGCAGAAGCCGGTGGTTTTTCGGGCGATCAATTCTGAGAACGAAGCACAGATCGAGGCGCTTGAAGAACAACTTGATCTGGAAGCGCACCCGACGAGTAGTGCTGATATGGGGCTGGATGACCGAGCTGTGATCTCACGTCAGCTTGCCGAGGCTCTGAGTTTACAGGTCGGCGATAAGCTTAATTTTCTGGCGTCCAAGAATCTTGATGCGGTGATGGAAGTATACCGCATCAAGCAGCAAGAGCGCGCCTGGATTCTTTACGAAGATCGCTTGGGGCCGTTTGCAGAAGCGGTTGAAACGATGTTTAGCAAATCTGGTGAGGAAGAAGTGGTGGAGGGAGGAAAGCTGACGGAGGCCTTCCGCATGATCCAAGACCTTATTCTGCTGGAAGAAGGAACAAGAGGTAAGCCGATGCGCGCTGGTGAGTCTGAGATTATCGATGGGATTCTCTTTGCTGTGCTCAATAAGCCCTTGCGGAAAGATGATTCGGGTAGGGAGTATTTTGCCGCCGGAACCCAGCAGGTTGTTAGAAATATGCTCGGGGATCTGAGGGATATTGATCTGAAGGAAGCGGACTTACAGGCCTTCGCGAATATTGAGGAATTTGTCACTCCTGTGGAAGTGACGGTCATTGGTGTCTATCGGGATACCAAGCGCTCGCAGGGACCAGGAGCCTTTGTGCCACTGGCGATCGGTCAGCAGCTTAAAGGTTTGCAAGAAGCAGTCGAAGCGATCGGAATCCGGGTGGAAGCCCCCTTCCATGCGGAAGTGGTCGCGGAAGTGCTGCAGAAGAAGCTGGGCGAGGATTGGCTCGTGCGCAGTTGGATGAAGACTCACGAGCAGCAATTTCAGTTGGTCAAAACGGAAAAGGTGATGATGAGCTTTGCGCTCTCCTTTATCACGCTCCTCTCGGCCTTCAGCATCACAGCGGTGATGTACACCGTGACAGTGCAGAAGCGTCAGGAGATCGGCGTGATGAAAGCGCTCGGTGCGCGGCCTTCGCAGATTGTACGCGTTTTCCTCTACCAAGGTGTGATCGTGGGCATCGCGGGATCGCTGCTGGGTTTGGGACTTGGTTTGTTGGCGCTCGAATACCGTCAGGGAATTTTAACTCTACTCAGAGGGATAGGGATCGATGCCTTCCCGGCTGGGTTCCATGGGATGGACGAGCTTCCGGCCCGCATTATTCCGGAGCACCTTGGAGTGATCTGCGTTGTTGCGGTGATTCTCTGTCTCATTGCCGCGCTTGTTCCCGCTCTCATGGCGGCCTTCCGCGATCCTGCAAAATCACTCCGTAATCTTTAAATTGAATGGAAATCTGGCTGATTGAGGATGGAGAAAAACGGGGTCCATACGAGGACTACGAGATTCGTGAACGGATTCGCAGGGATGAACTCTCCGAAGATGTTCAGATGTGGTATGAAGGAGCGGAGAGGTGGATGCCTGCTAAGGAGGTTCACTTTTTCGAAGCGGAGTTTGAGGAGAAGGTGGAAGAAATTCCGGTGCCGCCACCCTTGCCGGTGAAGACCGATTGGGAAATTCTGTGGCGTCGACTGGGGGCACGCTGGCTCGATCTGGCGCTTTATTCCTGCTTGATCTTGTTCGTCTTTCGTCTGGGCGGGATGAAAATGATGCCCGATCCGAGTGAGCAGATCACGGCTTGGGTCTTCGCCGCCCATTTTTTGCCAGCCATTATTTTTGAGGGGATTTTGCTGCATCTTTTTGGGCTGACCCCCGGAAAATGGGTCCTGCGGCTTCGAGTCGAAGATCAAGAGGGGAATCTTCTTTCGTTGGGGGCGGCAATAATGCGCTCGATGCGGGTCTGGGTGCTTGGCGTAGGCATGAGGATGCCCATTCTCCTTTTGATTGGGCATCTGGTGGCCCTGTGGATGGTGAAAAAGAGGGGCGCGCCCTTATGGGATCTCGTGATGGGATTTCGGGTTCCCGCAGCTCCGCTATCGGCAGCGAGACTGGTGTTTTATTTTGCGGTGATGGCAGGCATCTTCGTCTTGAATGCGTGGATTCTCTGGCCCGAGCTAGGGCCGCAAGTTTGGCCTGAGATTCAGAAAACGCTCGAAGAATACAAGCAAGCTTCATGACTTGCCGGAGGGGAAGGCTTCCTCTAGGAATAGAGCTGTGGCAGGAACGGTTTACTTTGATCTCGAGACGCAGCGCAGCTTTGGCGATGTCGGTGGGGCAGCGCATAAGGATAAAATGGGGATGTCGGTGGGGGTGACCTACTCGACGGAAACGGGTCGGTATCACATTTATGGTGAAGACCAGGTGGAAGATCTCATCGAACAACTGGTGAAGGCGGATCTCGTTGTCGGCTGGAACCATATCCAATTCGATTATCCCGTCCTTCAGGGCTACACCATTTACGATCTTCCGGTGCAGACGTTGAACTGCGACATGATGCTCAAGCTGGAGGAGACGCTGGGCTTCCGTCTCAAGCTCGACTCGGCGGCCAAGGCCACTCTTGGGGAATCGAAAACGGCGGATGGGCTTGATGCCCTGAAGTGGTGGCAGGAATATAAGAAGACAAAGAAGATTGAGCCGATGATGAAGATTGCGGAGTATTGCTGCTACGACGTGAAGGTGACCAAGGAAGTTTTCGAATACGGTCAGAAGCACGGGCTCGTGAAATACGATGACCGGGGCGGCCATCTCCAAGAGGTGAAGGTGTCGTGGTAAGCGCTTGGGTCAGGGGATTCGTGGTTTCGCGGCTTCTGACATGGGGCGCGTGGGCAGGAGATTCTCCGATGAAGCTCAAGAGCGGGATGAGCGTTGTTGAGGAATGGACCTCAGTCAGCATCTCTATTTAGAAGGAAACATTGGAGTTTCGCAGGGACAGCTGGTGGGGCTGGAGAAAGGGATTTCGGCGAATGCGCCAAACTGGACGGTCTTGCTGGTCGAGAGTTCCAATGGAGAGACCTACCACGGCATGGATGCGGTGGAGCAGGCAATGGGAAAGGGGCTTCCGGCACGAACGGCGTTTGGCAACCTCAAATATGAGAAAACCGGAGAGGCGAATGGGGCCTTCTTTATTCTCTTCCTGAAGGATTGTAAGTTCTCTTTTTACGGGTCGGCAGCTTATGAACGGCGGGGACTGAGTTCCAAGAACTGGGCCGGGAATTTGGATCGCGAAGCGAAACGGTCGATGCTGCATTTGAAGGGGATTTCGCGGCTTATGTCAGAGAAAGATCTCTTTCTCTTGCCGCCTTCCCAGACGGCTGTCATGTTGACAGCATGAATTCTTCAACCACTTCAAAGTTGCTCCTGCTCAGGCCGGGAGAAGCTCTGCTTACTAATAGTTCACGATCGCCACTCCTCTGCTTCTAAAGCGGCTTGTTCGGTCTTAGGCCGTTCTCATTTAGCAAACTTTGTGAACCTGTGAGTCAGGAAAATACAGCCGTGGAGTGGATTCTCCGCGAGGTCCCTGATGGTTGGGAGGATCTTCTAACGGAAGGAATGCCTCGTATTCTTGCGAAGCTGATGGCTCAACGCGGAATTTTGCGAGAAAAGGTGAGCAAGTTTCTCAAGCCGAAGCTGGCGGAACTTTCAGATCCTTTCGAGATCGCGGAGATGGATCTCGCGGTGGTGCGGATTCTTGAAGCGGTTGATCGAGGAGAGAAGGTCTGCATCTATGGCGACTACGACGTCGATGGAGTGAGTTCCATTTCGGTAATGAGTCTGGTGCTTTCGGCCTATGGCCTCAATCCCGATGCCTTTATTCCTCATCGCAGTAGTGAGGGCTATGGTCTCAGCGAAGCGGGCATCACGCGCTGTTTGGAAGAGAACGGGAAGCCAGATCTCTTGGTGACGGTGGATTGTGGCACTGTTTCAAATGAAGCCATCGCGGGACTGAAAGAGCGGGGGATTGAAACCGTGGTGGTGGATCATCACGAGATCGGACAGGCGGGCCGCCCTGATTGTGTCGCCTTGGTGAATCCGAAAGCTTCGGGTGACAAGCGGAGTTATCTTTGTGCTGCGGGTGTTGTTTTCAAATTGGCTCACGCGCTCTTAAAAACACGTCCCGTTCCTGACTTCGATCTCAAGGAGGTTCTCGATCTGGTAGCGATAGCAACCATTTCTGATATCGTCCCTCTTGTTGATGAGAACCGCTTGCTGGTTCGTCATGGGCTGCGTGGGTTGGCTGACTCATCACGTCCTGGATTGAGAGCTCTGCTGTCGCTTGCAGGGGTGGAAGGAAAGCTGAGCAGCGCGGATGTGGGCTTCCGTCTGGGGCCACGGATTAACGCAGCAGGCCGGATGGATCAACCGGAGAAAGCACTGGAAACGCTCATGACGGATTGTTCTAAAGAAGCGGAAATCTTGGCCCAGGAGCTTGATGATTTCAATAAGGCACGTCAGGCGGTCGAGCAGCAGATTTTTGCGGAAGCGATGGATATGCTGAATGGCGATGAAATCGAGGCCGACGGTCCGGCGATCGTGGTGGGTTCGCGAAAGTGGCATGCGGGGGTGGTTGGAATCGTGGCGTCACGCTTGATGCGCATGTATCATAAGCCGACCTTTGTCATTTCTATCGACGAGGACGGCGTTGGAAAAGGGAGTGGTCGCAGTATCGCCGGGGTTTCACTGGTGAACGCGATTCAGAAATGTGGCGAGCATCTCATTGTCGGAGGGGGGCATCACATGGCGGCTGGCTTGAGCATTGAGGAGGACTCGATTGGGCCGTTTCGTGAGGCTTTTTGTCGTTATGTGACGGAAGATTGCGGAGGGGTGGATTTGAGTCCCAAGTTGCACATGGATACCGAGGTGGATTTGGGTGAGTTGAGTCTCGGATTTCTTGATCAATATGATCTCCTGCAGCCCTTCGGGAGTGCGAATCCCCAGCCTGTTTTTATGGCGCAGAATGTCTGGCTCACTGAGCCGCCGTGTCGTTTGAAGAATAACCATCTTCGGCTTTTCTTGCGTCAGGGTATCGATGAGCGCGATGCCATTTTCTTTGGGGGCGGAGCAAAACCGCTGCCGGATCCTCCATGGGATATCGCCTTCACCGTGGATCGGAATGTCTTCCGTGGTCGGGTGAGTTTACAGATCAGTATTCAGCATGTGCGGGCTTCAGAGGAGAAGGAATGAACACGTTCGAAGAGCTTTCGTTTTTGAAAGGCCGTGAGCAGGAAGCCCTCCTCGCGGCGGGATTTTCTAGTGCCCTCGATTTGCTGGAATGGCTTCCCAAGCGCTATGAGGATCGACGTCGCTTTGACGCCTTCCCTGCGCAGGCGGGTGGCCCTCCGGTCTGTCTTCGAGGAACCGTGATCGATACTCAACGGAAAAGATTTGGAGGGAAGGGGTTTTACGAAGCGATCATCGAAGATGTCGGGGGCGGGGGCTTTTCCCGGATGACTTGTCGTTGGTTCAATATGCCTTTTATGCACAAGATGATCGCGGCCGGTCACGAAGTAGTCCTTTACGGGAAGCCCAAGGAAAGTGCCGGACGGGTCGTGATTGATCATCCCGAGTTTGAAGTGGTGCGTGAGGATGCGCTTGATTCGATTCACCTCGAATGCATCGTTCCGATTTACAAGAATGTCAGTGGGATTCCCCAGCGTCGATTGCGCGAAATCATGTACGCGACCTTGCAGGGTATTTCGGTGGATGCGCTGGAGCCACTTTACAATGTCGATGTCAGCTATCCCCGTGCGGAGGCTTTTCGGGAGGTCCACTTTCCAGGAGAGCTCTCTCAGACGGATGCGGCACGACGTTACTTTGCCAAGGAAGAATTCTTTCTTCAGCAGCTCCGTGTGGTTTGGCGGCGAGCGCGTAGTCAGGAAATGACGGGGCGTGTGCTTGGGAAGAAGACGACGCTCCTCAAGGAGTTTTACGAATCACTGCCCTTCGATCTTACTGGTGCGCAAAAGCGCAGTGTGAAGGAAATTGTTGGTGATCTTCGGGTGGCGCGTCCGATGAATCGCCTTTTGCAGGGGGATGTCGGAAGCGGTAAAACATTTGTGGCGATGTGCGCCATGCTCCTGGCGGTCGACTCGGGAGCGCAGGCTGCGTTGATGGCCCCGACTCAAATTCTTGCGGAGCAACATTACCTGACCTTCGCGAAATGGCTGGAACCGCTCGGCCTGCGCATCGGTCTGGCAACGGCGGATCGGCGGGAAGAGATTCACGATGCGCAGATCGTCATCGGAACCCATGCACTCCTCTATGATAAAGTGGAGTTCGATGATCTCGCTCTCGTGGTGATCGACGAACAACATAAATTTGGGGTTCATCAACGAGGCAAGCTGATCCAGCGGGGGATCATGCCGGATGTCCTCGTGATGACGGCGACTCCCATTCCCCGGACCTTAACCCTGACGATTTATGGTGATCTTGATGTCTCGGTGCTCGATGAGCTTCCGGCGGGCAGGGGGAAGATTATCACGGGGGTGCGAGTGAGGCCGAAGGTTTCCGAGATGACGAAATTTCTCAAAGAGCAGCTCGAAAAGGGGCGTCAGCTTTATTTGGTATATCCTCTCGTGGAGGATAGCGAATCGATTAAGGCAGCCTCGGCCGTGGCAGAGCATCCAAAGTGGGAGAAGCGCTTTAAGCACTTCGAGGTTGGGCTCCTTCACGGGAAGATGCCCTCGGAGGAAAAAGAATCCGTGATGACCCGCTTTCGGGATGCCAAGACGGAGGTCCTTGTTGCCACCACAGTGATCGAAGTGGGAGTGGATGTCCCGAATGCCAACGTGATGGTCATTTTTAACGCGGAACGTTTCGGTCTCGCCCAGCTTCACCAGCTCAGAGGGCGTATCGGCAGGGGAGAGCACAAGAGTTATTGCGTGCTCGTGACAGATGGAAAAAGTAGTGACGCATTGGATAAGCTGAACATCCTCGCAAGGACACTCGATGGTTTCGAAATCGCGGAAGAAGATTTGCGGCTTAGAGGCCCAGGCGAGATCCTGGGGACTCAGCAAAGTGGTGTGGGGGGACTTCGATTTGTCGAGTTTCTAGCCGATACGAGCCTCATTCGGGAAGCGAGAGAAGTCGCGGAAGAAGTACTTCGGGATGATCCAAGGTTGGAAAAGAATCCTCAGCTCAAAAAATGGGCGATTGAGCAGACTGACGTTGAGATGAGTTAGCGGGGAACGAAAAAGACCGCAGGCGAACCTGCGGTCTTGGAAGTTTAAGAGATGGATTCGAACTAGTCGGTGTATGCAGGAGCTCCGTGCTCTGCGATATCAAGTCCTTCGTGCTCTTCCTCGGCGCTGACGCGGACTCCGCAGATTGCTTTTCCGATCAGGAAGAGAACCAGTGAGAAGACGAATGCAAATCCATAGACTGCAGCGACTCCGATGAACTGAGAGACGATACTGAAGGTTCCAGCTGGCTCAGTGGTGAAGAAGACAAGAGAGATCGTGCCCCAGATTCCGCAGACTCCGTGAACCGAGATTGCTCCGACGGGGTCGTCCATCTTGACCTTGTCGAAGAAGAGGATTGAGAAGACCACGATGACACCTCCGACAGCTCCCATGGCGACAGCGCCCCAAGGTCCGACGACATCGGCTCCTGCGGTGATGGAAACGAGTCCGGCAAGGAGGCCATTAAGTGCCATCGAAAGGTCAGGCTTCTTGAGGACGATCATTGCTGTGAAGATTGAAGCAACTCCACCAGCAGCAGCCGCAAGTGCGGTTGTGGTGAAGACGAGACCAAGTGGTCCGGGTGCGGCAGAGAGGACGGATCCTCCGTTGAATCCAAACCATCCGAAGAAGAGAAGGAAGACTCCGACTGCGGCCAGAGGCATGCTGTGTCCAAGGATTGGCTTCACACCATTTGTGGAATATTTTCCAGCACGTGGCCCGAGAATCATCACGGCGGCAAGAGCGGCAGCTCCACCAAAGCCGTGCACGACAGTTGATCCGGCGAAATCTTTGAAGGGCACCTCAAGGCTTGCAAGGAAGCCACCACCCCAGTGCCATGAACCAGCAACCGTGTATCCAACGGCAACGAGAATGGTGGAGTAGATCATGAAGTAACCGAGCTTGATCCGCTCAGCAACGGCACCAGAGACGATCGTGGCAGCCGTTGCAGCAAACATGGCCTGGAAGATGAAGTCGCCGAATCCGGTCATCGCGAGGCCCACGCCTCCGTAGCTGAAGGTGTCTCCACCCTCTGCGTTAAGGTCACCGATGGGGCCTCCGATGGAGAAGTAACCATTGAAGTCGCCGGGATAGTGAGTGTTGAAGCCCATCGCGGCGTAGGTCAGGAGACCGATGCAGATGATCCACACGTTTTTGAAAAGAATGTTAACGGTATTCTTTTTCTGAGTTAGGCCGGCCTCAAGAGTGGCAAAGCCTAGGTGCATGATGAAGACCATTGCCGCGGCAATAACCGTCCATAGCATCGATGTGGTGAAGAAATCGAAGGCATAAGCGGTGTCGCCTTGTCCTGCGATCAGAGCATCATAGCCGGCCTTGGTTTCGTCCACAACTGCTTCTTCCTGAGCAAAACCATTCGCGATCAATGCGAACGGCGCAGTCAGCCAAATCAGGGGAGTTTTCGTTTTTGGGATCATTATTTTATTCTGTTGGGTTGAGTCCAAGGCGAAGTCAGCAAGGGCTATGCCAGCCTTTATGAACGAGATTCATGATTGGCATGAATGATGCTCTATGCCGATCCACTGCACAAAGACGGGTGCCTTTATCTAAAAATACTATGACAACGAATCGAAAATCCCTTTGGGTCATCTTGCTGACCTTCCTGCTCAGCGCTGGTTCCCTAATGGCAGAGGAAGCTAAGACAACCTTCGACAGCGGAAACACCGCCTGGATGTTAACTGCTACGGTGCTTGTGCTCCTGATGACCTTGCCCGGCCTGGCCCTTTTCTACGGGGGGCTGGTGAGAGCCAAGAATGTCCTTTCGGTCTTGATGCACTGTTATGCTATCGCGGCGCTTGCCTCGGTCATGTGGGCCGTGGGCCTCTACACGATGGCCTTTGATCATCAAGAGGGTGGAAAATGGTTGGGTGGTTTTGGAAAGTTGTTCCTAAAAGGTGTTGGGGTTGATTCTGATGCTGGCGGATTTCCTGAGACTGTCATGGTGATGTTCCAAATGACCTTCGCGATTATTACTCCCGGTCTCATTGTGGGAGCCTTCGTTGAGCGCATGAAGTTTGTCGCAATCATGGTCTTCACTGCTCTCTGGCTCGTGCTCGTTTATGCACCGGCCGTTTATTGGGTTTGGGGGGGAGGCATCATGTTTCAGTGGGGAGCGATCGACCTTGCGGGAGGAATCGTGGTTCACGCCACGGCAGGTGTTTCTGCTCTTGTGCTGGCTAAGATGATTGGGCCTCGCAAAGGGTTTCCGAAAAGTCTTCATCCTCCTCACAGCCCAGGTCTCGTGATGATCGGTGCTTCTCTTCTCTGGGTCGGCTGGTTTGGTTTCAATGCGGGAAGTCAGCTCGCAGCAAATGGTGCTGCGGGAATGACGATGCTCGTGACTCATCTTTCTGCTGCCACCGCTGCTCTTGTTTGGTGTATCGTGGAAAGGCTTAAAACTGGAAAAACTGGCGTCGTCGGTATCGCGACTGGAATGGTTGCCGGACTTGCTACGATCACGCCAGCATCTGGAAACGTCGGTCCCATGGGGGCGATTGCAATTGGCGCCTGCGCCGGCGTCGTTTGCTACTTCATGTGCGGTTTTGTTAAAAACAAGATGAAGATCGACGACTCGCTCGACGTTTTCGCCGTTCACGGCGTCGGAGGTATCATGGGAACAATCCTCGTGGCCTTCTTTGGTGCGGAGAGTCTCGGAGGTCTTGGCTTGAACTCAGGCCCTGATGGTCAGGTATATTCCAGTATGGAGCAGTTAGTCGTTCAGCTAAAATCTCTGGGCATCACGGTCGCGTGGTCTGCAATTGCCACTTTTATTATTGTGAAAGTGACACAGGCAACCGTGGGGCTTCGTGTGAGTGAAGATGACGAGTATGAAGGTCTTGATTCCGCTGAACACGGTGAGACCGCTTACAATTTCGACTAATTCATGAGATCATTTTTTAAGTCGGAGCCCTTTAAAGGGCTCGGCTTTTCTTTTTCAGATTTCAGATTTTTTTATTTAAAGAAGGATCTCTAAAATGTTCCAAATGGCGCGTAACGCTCTATTGCAAAGGCATGGTCATTAATTTGTGAATCTTAAAAATAAACAAAAGTAATCGTTGCGTTCTGGAACAATCGTTGATTTACTGATTCCGTCATGAAAAAGACATCCACTATTCTTGCAATCGGTTCGGCTCTGGCCTTGGGTTCTGCTCAAGCTGAGATCGAAAGTTCCTTCCATGTTGGCTACAGCACAGACTACGTTTTCCGTGGTGCAAATCAGGGAGGAGCTAGTGAAGGCCTCTATGAGTATGGCATTGACTTCTCAGGGGACGCTAGCGGCGGTGCCACCTGGAATGCTGGCGTCTGGAGAGCTGACTTCGCAGACGGGGCCTCCGAAGAGACTGACATTTATGGATCGGTCTCCAAAGAGTTCGGTGCTGTTGATTTGTCTCTCGGCCTTATCCGCTACGATTACGGTAACGGAGCAGCTGGTGATACTTCTGAAATTTTCCTCGGTGCTGGCACCGAACTTTGCGGTCTTAGCCTTGCTGCTGTTGTTTACTATGACGTCGATGCCGCTGACGGTAATATGTATGGAGAACTTTCCGCAGGAAAGTCCTATGAAGTCGGTGCAGGTGCTACCCTCGATCTCGTTGCTAGTATTGGATCCACCATCGATGGTGGAGCCGCTGACGACTACGTCACCTATGGTCTTAAGGCTGCTCTTTCGAAAGAGCTTGGAGACAACCTCACTGGTTCGATTTACATCGCAGGTGAGATCACCGAAGGTGTTCGCGCTACTTCTACTGAAGGAGATGACCTCTATGGTGGTATTTCTCTTTCATACGGTTTCTAAGCCACTCGGTTAGACTTAAATTCAACTTTGAGAGCAGAGTCTTCGGACTCTGCTCCTTTTTGTGCGCTGATCCTTCCTTTACGCTGGATGAGTTTCCACAGGGGGATAGCGTTTTTCTATGACGATCAATGTTCAATTATTAGAGCGGATTTGTAAGGCACCGGGAGCTCCCGGATTTGAAAAAGAGATTCGTAATCTGGTTCTCGCAGAACTTAAAAAGGGAAAGTTGGCTGACGAGGTGCGAATCGATGCGATGGGAAACGTCGTTGCTCTTAAAAAGGGAAAGTCGGACAAGAAGAAGATCATGGCCGCGGCTCACATGGATGAGATTGGGTTTATCGTGACGCATATCGATGACCAGGGTTTCATTCGCTTTAATCCATTGGGAGGATTTGATCCCAAAACTCTCAGTGCGCAACGGGTGATTGTGCATGGGAAGAAAGATCTTGTGGGTGTCATGGGAGCGAAGCCCATCCACATCATGTCTCCGGAAGAGCGGACCAAGGCCCCCAAGTTAGAGGATTTCTTTATCGATCTTGGCCTACCGGCAAAGGAGGTGAAAAAGCTGGTCGAGATTGGTAACCCAGTGACGCGCGAGCGGGAACTGATCGAAATGGGGGAGTGCGTGAACGTAAAGTCACTTGATAACAGAGCGTCTGTCTTTGTTCTGCTAGAAGCCCTTAAAAAGCTTAAAAAGAGCCGAAGGAAGCCGAGCTTTGACTTTTATGGCGTATTCACCGTTCAAGAAGAAGTTGGGCTAAGAGGGGCCCATGCTTCGGCTCTCGAGATCCAGCCAGACTTTGGTTTAGGATTGGATACGACAATTGCTTTCGACACGCCTGGAGCACAACCACAGGAACGGGTCACGAGCTTGAACGGGGGGGCGGCGATCAAGATCATGGATAGTTCTACCATTTGCGACTACCGCATGGTGGAGTTCTTAAAGAGCACGGCGAAGAAAGAGAAGATCAAGTGGCAACCCGAGATTCTCAAGGCCGGTGGGACGGACACGGCTGGGCTCCAGCGGATGTCGCCGGGAGGTTCCATCGCGGGAGCCATTTCCATCCCGACTCGCAATATTCATCAGGTAATCGAAATGTGCCACCAGAAGGACATCGCGGCCTGTATTGATCTCCTGACGGCTTCGGTTTGCGAGATTGGGGATTGGGACTGGAGCCATTAATCCCTTTTAGACGCCTATAAAAAAGCCCGTGGTTGCAAAACCACGGGCTTTTGTCATTCAAAAGATTTTTGCTTACTCAGGAACCCGAATACGATAGAAGAATTTCACTCCTGAACCCGGTGCGCCAAAGTCCTGATAGATTCGAGTGGTTTCGGCAGAGATCTCAGAATCGCTGAGTTCTTCCAGCCTGAAGGATCACCTACCGTGGTGAGGCCTGCGCTAAGATTGATGGCATAAGTCGTATCGGTAATTCCTTCGTAGGTGAGCGTGACGATGTCGTTTACGAGATCATGGACAATGTCCGTGATGACCGGTGGCCCTGACGGCTCGATGATGGGAGCGTCGATTTTCAAACTCACATCGTCGAGATACATGAGCTCGCCGCCAACTGCGTCCGCATTAACATCTTGATGACTCCAGAGAATGGTTAAAAAGGTGACCGGGTCTCCGTTGGGAACGACCGAAGGGATCACGTCACCACCGGCAATACGGGTCCAGATTTCCTTCGGCATGGAACCAACTGTGAGGAGGCCGCCTGGGATATGGTTCCGTACTTCCATTGATTTCGTTCCAGCGCGAAGATCGCGCGGCAGATATCGTTATCGGCCATTCCGCCAGTTTTCGGACTAAGATACCAAGCACCACA
>Ga0209711_10001765_pt1 | contig 20492 bp, 16 predicted proteins | sample ArcticOcean_MG_C_7_FD_187441 | JGI IMG/M metagenome (GOLD analysis project Ga0209711, IMG submission 187441) | Marine microbial communities from western Arctic Ocean - ArcticOcean_MG_CB11_88 (SPAdes) (version 2) | ecosystem: Environmental > Aquatic > Marine > Oceanic | place: Arctic Ocean...
TTATAGTGATTTATTTTTAAAAAAGACTACGGACTGTAGTCAGGACAATTAATTGTTGTAAAACATTAATTAAACTTTTTTAATTACATACTCTACAATTCCCCAAATGATCAACTCATTTCCTTCTTTTAATTCAATGGGCTTATATTTTTTATTTTCGGGCATTAAATAAAGTCTATTCTTTTCCTTTTTTATCCTTTTTACCGTAAAATCTCCATCCACCAAGCAAATTGCTATTTTCCCATTTTCGGGGTCTAATGATCTGTCTATTACTAGTAAATCTCCATCATCTAATCCTGCTCCAATCATTGAATCTCCACTAACTCTTGCGTAAAAGGTTGCCTCTTTGTTTTTTACTAACTCTCTGTCTAGACTAATTCTAGTTTCTTTAAAGTCATCTGCAGGTGATGGAAATCCCGCTGATATTCCTTCTTCAGCAAGCCATTGCCCTATCCCATTTTCTTTTTTGGGAATAAAAAAATTAAGAATCTTTTTTTGTTTCAACTTTTTATTTTAATGATATTATTTCATTTAACTCCGTAGTGTACCTTGAAGATAATTTAGTTTGCTTCATTTTCCAAACTCTTTTAAGATCCTGGCTAGCTAACTTTATTTTGTTAGGACCTTCTTTTTTTGTTATAAAATCTAATGTTTTCATAAGAATTTGATGTTTGGGATTTTCTTTTTCGAAAATATTTAGTTGCACTCTGCTGTTAGGGACTAATCCTAAAACTATGACTCCAGCTTTTTTATATTCAATTCCTCTTTTATAAATTTTCTTTAGTCCTTCAACAGCGTATTTACTTATTGTTATACTAGAGTTAGATCCGTAAGGTAGAGTCATTACTATTCCATTTCGGTATTGTGATTTGTTTTTTTGATGTCTATTGCTTTTTATAAAGACATAAATAGAATTACAATTGCTTTTTTGAAAGCGTAATTTTTCTGAGCAACAAATAGAAAAAGTAGAAATACGTTCTTTTAAATCTTCAAAGCATGTCAAGTTTTTTTCAAAACTTCTTGTTGTCGCTATTGCTTTTTTAGGGGACCTCTTTTCCTCAAGAGATAGAACTGATTCTCCTTCCAATTCTTTTTTTAGTCTTAAACCTACCACGCTCATTTGTTTTCTTACCCAATTGTCAGGTAGTTTTATGAAATCATAAGCCTTATTGATATTATGATTTTTCAACCGCTCACTGTGTTTATATCCTATCCCCCAAACATCTTCTATTTTGAGCCATTTAAGTGCCTTTTTTCTTTTTTCTTCTGAACTTATTACATACACGCCTTTAGTTTTCTTATCAAATTTTTTAGAGATTCTATTGGCTACTTTGGCTAGTGCTTTTGTGGTTGCAAACCCAATACTAACTGGAATTCCGGTCCACTTTAGTATTTTTTTTCTAATTTCTTTTCCATACTCTTCAAGATTATAATTTTCAAATCCTTTTAGCTCTAAAAAAGCTTCATCAATACTGTAGATTTCTATGTTTGGTGTGTAGCTACTTAGTATATTCATTACTCTACTACTCATGTCTCCGTACAAAGGAAAGTTCGATGAAAAGACATGAACTTTATTTCTTTTAAAAAGAGGATCGTATTTAAATGCAGGTGCTCCCATAGGTATTCCAAGAGCTTTAGCTTCATTACTTCTAGAGATTACACACCCATCATTATTTGATAGAATAACAATGGGTTTTTTATCCAATTTAGGATTAAAAACTCTCTCACAAGAAGCATAGAAATTGTTACAGTCAACCAGTGCAAACATTCTATAAAACTACATTTTAGAAATTTTTAAATCAATCTATTGTGTAATTAAAGTTTTTAACAATTCTTGTCGTAAATTTGAATTTTAACAAAATGAACTATTTCACTCAAACAGAAGAATTAATAAAATCAAAAGGTTTTAAAATTACTTCAAAAGATTTTGAAAGACCGTGGGGAGGGTTTTTAGTTATAGAGGAGAATCAAGCACAAGATTTCTCTAATCAATTTTTTAAAGGGATTGATGTAGATAGCTTAAAAATAAGCGAAAAATTATCTCCTAAAATATTAATAGTAAAGCCTAATGCTAGATTATCATGGCAATATCACCACAGAAGAGCTGAGATTTGGAGAGTTTATAAGGGAGAGTGTGGTATAATAAGAAGTAAGACAGATAAGGAAAATGAAATGAAAACTTACGTTGAAGGTGATCAAATTAAATTAAAACAAGGAGAAAGACATAGACTTATTGGACTTGATGATTATTGTTTAGTGGCTGAAATATGGCAGCATACAGATATAAATAATCCGAGTAATGAGGAGGATATAGTCAGAGTTCAAGATGATTTTGGAAGATAAAAATATTTAAAAAAAAGACTTTATAGTTTTTATAATATTGTAATTTTATATAACGTTTAATAACAGCTAATTGATTGATCCTTATTCTTTTTTAAACACAGCGCATACTGCTTATTTCGCAGAGTTATACGACCAATATCTTATTAGTCCCGAAGATGTAGAGCCTAGTTGGCGTGCTTTTTTTCAAGGTTTTGAATTTGGAATAGAAGAGTCTAAAAAAGAAAATTCATCTTTTAAAGGAGTTGAAATCCCTGAAAATATTCTTAAAGAGTTTAAAGTTGTTAAACTAATTAATGCTTATAGAACAAGAGGACACTTGTTTACTAAAACAAATCCCGTAAGAGATAGAAGAACTTACGAGCCTAATTTAGAAATTGAAAATTTTGATTTAGAAAAAGATGATTTAGAAGTGGTGTTTAATGCAGGAGAAATAGTTGGATTAGGTCCAACAACACTCGCTAATATTTTAATTCAATTGGAGACAATTTACTGTGATTCTATAGGAATAGAATACATGTTTATTAGAACACCAGAAAGAATAAACTGGATTCAAGAAAAATTAAATATCAACTCTAATCATCCTAATTTTTCGAAAGATCAAAAAAAGCAAATTTTAAGAAAAACGATAGAGGCTGTTACTTTTGAAAAGTTTTTGCATACTAAGTATGTGGGGCAAAAAAGATTTTCTTTAGAAGGAGGAGAATCTTTGATACCTGCTTTAGATGCCTTAATAGAAAAAGCAGCTTTAGATGGGGTTAAAGAATATGTTGTAGGAATGGCTCATAGAGGAAGATTGAATGTCCTTACTAATATTTTTGGCAAACCAGTTGAAGGAATTTTTAACGAGTTTGATGGAAAAGATTATAAAGAGGAAGTGTTTGACGGAGATGTAAAATATCATTTGGGATGGACTTCGGAAAGAAAAACAGACTCAGGTTTAAAAGTATATATGAATATTGCTCCAAACCCTTCTCATTTAGAGGCGGTAGGACCAGTTGTTCAAGGTATAGCAAGAGCGAAACAAGAAAAATATCATCCGAACAATATTGAAAATGTTTTGCCAATTATTATCCATGGAGATGCTGCTATTGCGGGGCAAGGAGTAGTTTATGAAGTGATTCAAATGGAAAGATTAAAAGGTTTCAAAACAGGAGGAACCATCCATATTGTAATTAATAATCAGGTTGGATTCACTACAAATTATTTAGATGGCAGATCTTCTACTTATTGTACTGATGTAGCTAAAACAACTTTATCTCCAGTATTACACGTAAATTCTGATGATATTGAAGCTGTTGTGCATGCTGTTACTTTTGCTTTGGATTATAGAATGAAGTTTCAAAGGGATGTGTTTATAGACTTATTAGGATATAGAAAGTACGGACATAATGAAGGTGATGAACCGCGATTTACCCAACCAAACTTATACAAGGCTATTTCTACCCACCTTAATCCACTGGAAATTTATTCTCAAAAATTAATTAATGAAGGAGTTGTTTCTAACGATGAGGTTCAATTAATTGAAAATAATTATAAAAAAATATTAGAAGATAAACTAGAAAGTTCTAAAGACGACAAGAGTATTGTAATTACCCCTTTCATGGATTACGAGTGGAAAGGATTCAAAAGGGTAAAAGAAAAAACAATGTTAAATGATTTTGAAACAAAAGTATCAAAGTCCAATTTAACAGATATAGTCAATACGATAACTTCTTTACCTAAAGATTTTAATTTTTTAAGAAAAATAGAAAAACTCATAGGAGACAGGAAAAAAATGTTTTTTGAATCTAACAAATTAGATTGGGCTATGGGTGAGTTACTTGCTTATGGTTCTTTATTAAAAGAAGGATATAATGTCAGAATTTCTGGTCAAGATGTCGAAAGAGGGACATTTTCTCACAGACATGCTGTTTTGAAGACTGAAGATTCAGAAGAGGAAATTATTCTTTTAAAAAACATAAGTAAAGATCAAGGAAACTTTAATATTTATAATTCTTCTTTGTCTGAGTACGGAGTGATGGGTTATGAATATGGCTATGCACTTACTAGTCCGAAAACTCTTTGTATTTGGGAAGCTCAGTTTGGAGATTTTAGTAATGGAGCGCAAATTATGATTGATCAATATTTATCGGCAGCTGAAGATAAATGGAAAATACAAAATGGACTTGTTTTACTTCTTCCCCATGGATATGAGGGGCAGGGTGCTGAGCATTCTTCAGCTAGAATGGAAAGATATTTGCATTTGTGTGCAAACGATAATATGTATGTTGCAAATTGTACAACACCTGCCAACATGTTCCATATACTAAGAAGGCAGCTGGTTACTACTTTTAGAAAACCACTTATAATTTTTACTCCAAAAAGTTTATTAAGACATCCAAAAGCAGTTTCCCAGGTAGATGATTTCAGTCAAGGAAAGTTTATGCCCTTGATAGATCAGGATACGTTTAATTCTGATCAAATAAAAAAAGTAGTTTTTTGTACTGGAAAATTTTATTACGATTTATTAGACCATTTAGAGAAAAACAAAATAAGTCAAGTAGCTTTAGTTAGGTTGGAGCAGCTTTTCCCTTTACCAGTTGAAGAAATTAACCAAATTTTAAAAAAATACTCTAAAGCTGATGATGTAGTTTGGGCACAGGAAGAGCCTAGAAACATGGGTTCTTGGAGTCATTTGTTACTGCACCTGCCAAAAGCTATGAGTTTTAGAGTTGCCTCTCGAAGATTTTATGGTTCACCGTCCTCTGGAAGTAGTGCGAGGTCAGGCAAAAGACATAAAGAAGTTATTGAATATGTATTTGATGAAACTAAAAATAATATGAGATAATTGTATTTAGAATATGATATGTTTAAAATCATTTATTTCTAACTAATATTTAAGTTTATAGTTTAATAAAAATTTATATATTTGCATTAATTATAAGAGGAAAATTTTGACTGATTGCCACCTCATTAAAAAAAGCTAAAACAGATATGAATTCATTTCCTACTATTTTTTACCCAACTCAACTACTTTTTTTAATTTATTAAATATGACTAAAATAAATTTATCATTTATTGGAATTATCTTATTGATATTATTTGCCTCTTTTACAAGAATTATTCCTCATATGCCTAACTTCACACCAATTGGAGCCATGGCTTTGTTTGGAGGTGCTTATTTAAGTAATAGATATCATGCTTTTATTATTCCAATTTTATCGCTGTGGTTTAGCGATCTTATCATAAATAATTTCATTTTAAACTATTATGATCAATTTACTTGGTTTTACCCTGGTTTTATTTGGCAATATGCCTCTTTTGGAATAATTATTTTGTTTGGTTATTTTTTGTTAAAAAAAATAACCTTTAAAAAAGTATTAATGACTTCAATAGGATCAAGTCTGGTCTTTTTTGTTATTACAAATTTTGGTGTATGGGCGACAGGCTCTATGTATCCCTTAACTATTAACGGCTTGATTAGTTGCTTTGTCCTAGCAATTCCATTTTATAAAGGAACATTATTAGGCTTTTTATTTTATTCATCATTTTTATTTGGAGTCTTTGAAATGTCAAAACTTAATAAAAAACCAATCAATATTTAAATTTATTTTTAATGCAAAACCTTTTTGAAATTTTAAAAAGCAGGATACTAGTACTCGATGGAGCTATGGGAACCATGATACAACAGTACAAGTTTAGCGAATCTGATTATAGGGGAGAGCGCTTTAAAAATTACCCAAGTAGCGTTAAAGGGAATAATGATTTATTGTCTTTAACCCAACCTGAGGCTATTAAAACAATTCATGAAAAATATTTAGAGGTTGGTGCTGATATTATTGAAACTAATACTTTTTCATCCACAAGTATTGGAATGTCAGACTATGACATGGAATCAATAGTTTATGATTTAAATTATGAATCAGCAAAAATTGCTAAAGAAGCAGCTAATAAGTATACTTTAATTGATTCAAGTAAGCCTAGGTTTGTTGCGGGCTCAATTGGACCAACTAATAGAACAGCCAGCATGTCTCCTGATGTTAATGATCCAGGATATAGAGCGGTTACTTTTGATGACTTGGTTATAGCTTATTCAGAACAGGTTAATGCACTTATCGATGGTCAGGTAGATATATTGTTAGTGGAAACTGTTTTTGACACGCTTAATGCTAAGGCGGCCTTATTTGCAATTGATCTTATTTTAAATGAGCGAAATATTTCGTTACCTGTTATGGTTAGTGGAACTATTACCGATGCTAGCGGAAGAACTCTTTCAGGACAAACTGTTGAAGCTTTTGTAGCTTCTTTATCTCATATCCCACTTTTGAGTATAGGATTTAATTGTGCTTTAGGGGCTGACCTTCTTTTGCCTTATATGAAGAGACTGAGTAAGGTTACAGAATTCTACACATCAGCCCACCCAAATGCAGGTCTTCCGAATGCTTTTGGAGAATATGACCAAAGTGCTGAGGAAATGAGAGTCTTGATTAGAGAGTATTTAGAATCTAAATGCGTGAACATAATTGGTGGTTGTTGTGGAACTACGCCAGAACATATTAAACTTATTGCTGAAGAAACAAAGAATTTTTCACCTAGAATAATAGAGCAATTATGACAGATAAAAATCTTATACTTTCTGGATTAGAACCACTGGTGGTTTCAGAAAAATCAAACTTTATTAATGTTGGAGAAAGAACCAATGTAACTGGGTCTAAGAAGTTTTTAAGATTAATTGAAGAAGATAAATTTTCAGAAGCTTTAGAAGTTGCAAGAGATCAGGTCGAGGGGGGTGCTCAAATTATTGACATCAACATGGATGAAGGAATGATTGACGGAGTTGAGGCAATGACTAAATTTTTAAACCTAATTGCTTCTGAACCTGATATTTCAAGAGTTCCTATTATGATTGATAGTTCAAAATGGGAAATAATTGAAGCAGGTCTTAAAACAGTTCAAGGAAAAAGTGTTGTTAATTCAATAAGTTTAAAAGAAGGAGAAGAGGAGTTTATAACCCGCGCTAGCCTTGTTAAAAGATACGGTGCAGCTGTTATTGTTATGGCTTTTGACGAAAAAGGTCAAGCAGATAATTTAGAAAGAAGAATAGAGATTTGTAAAAGATCCTATGATATATTAGTTAATAAGGTGAATTTTAAGCCTCAAGACATAATTTTTGATCCGAACATTTTTCCTGTAGCTACTGGAATGGAGGAGCATCGTAAAAATGCATTAGATTTCTTTTTAGCCACAAAATGGATTAGAACTAACTTACCCTATGCTAGTGTTAGCGGAGGAGTTAGCAATGTTTCCTTTTCATTTAGAGGAAATAATTCGGTTAGGGAAGCCATGCATTCCGCGTTTTTATATCATGCTATTAAACATGGTATGAATATGGGAATAGTTAATCCTAATATGCTTGAAATTTATGATGAAATCCCTAAAGATTTACTTGATCGTGTTGAAGATGTTTTATTAGATAGAAGAGAGGATGCAACTGAAAGATTACTGGATTTCGCAGAAAGTGTTGTAGGTGACAAAAAAGAAAAAAAATCAGTAAATAAAGAGTGGCGTAACCTTGAGCTTAGAGAAAGAATTTCTTATTCATTAATTAATGGGAAAGATGAATTTATTGAAGATGATGTAGAATTAGCTAGATTAATTGTAGAAAGACCAATAATGGTTATTGAAGGTCATTTAATGGACGGTATGAATGTAGTAGGAGATTTGTTTGGAGAGGGAAAAATGTTTTTACCTCAGGTTGTAAAGTCAGCTAGAGTAATGAAAAAAGCGGTTGCTTATTTACTGCCATATATTGAAGCTTCTAAAACAGATGGTTCAAGTAATTCTGCTGGAAAAATTTTAATGGCCACAGTAAAAGGGGATGTTCATGATATAGGTAAAAACATAGTGGGTGTTGTTTTGGCTTGTAACAATTTTGAAATCATTGATTTAGGAGTCATGGTGCCTCCAGAAAAAATTATCAAAACAGCTATTGAAGAAAATGTAGATATTATAGGTCTGTCAGGATTAATTACTCCGTCATTAGACGAGATGGTTTTTCTGGCACAAGAACTTAAAAGATTAAATATTAGAACACCTCTTCTAATTGGTGGTGCAACAACCTCCAAAGCTCATACAGCAGTTAAAATTTTTCCTGAAATTGATTCGCCAGTAGTACATGTCAATGATGCTTCTAGGGCTGTTGGGGTTGCTAGTAGTTTAATTAATAAAGATTTAAAGGAAGATTACTGGAATGGAATTAAAAAAGAATACACTGATTTTAGAGTAAAGTTTTTAAATAAAAAAAGTGAAAAAAGATATATAGATTACAAAACTTCTAAAAACAATAATTTTCAAATTGATTTTAATCAATATAGCCCAGTTAAGCCTAGACAATTAGGAATCGAGATAATTGAAGAGATTTCACTAGAAACCCTTGTTCCTTATATTGATTGGTCGCCATTTTTTAATACATGGGGGCTTCACGGCAAATACCCAGATATTTTTGATTACGAATTGACAGGAAAACAAGCAAAAGAATTGTTTGAAGATGGGCAGATCATGCTAAAGAAAATTTTAAAAGAAAAATCTCTTACTGCAAAAGCTATATTTGGATTATTTCCGGCTAATTCTGTTGGTGATGATATTGAAGTCTATAATTCAGAAAAAACAGAAACTATCGCTAAATTTTTAACTCTAAGACAGCAATTAAAAAAGAAAGAAGGAGAACCAAATATGGCTCTATCAGATTTTATTGCACCAAAAGATTCTGGAATAGACGATTATATAGGTTGTTTTTGTGTTAGTACTGGTTTTGGATCAGATGAACTTTCAAAGGAATATGAAGACAAAATTGACGATTATAGTTCTATAATGGTCAAGGCTTTAGCTGATAGATTCGCTGAAGCATATGCTGAATACTTACATAAGCATGTAAGACTGGAAAAGTGGGGGTATTCTTTTGATGAAAAACTTAGTAATAAGGAATTAATTCAAGAGTCTTATAAGGGAATAAGACCAGCTCCGGGATATCCAGCTTGTCCAGATCATTTAGAAAAGAGTACAATTTGGGATTTGTTAAAAGTAGAAGAATCAATAGGGGTCAAATTAACGGAAAGTTTAGCTATGTGGCCCGCTTCTTCAGTATCAGGGTATTATTTTGGATCTGAAAAAGCAAAATATTTTGGATTGGGAAATATTAATCAAGACCAATTAGAAGATTACGCTAAAAGAAGAGATATTTCAATTGAAAAAGCTAAAAAATGGCTTGGTCCTAATTTGAATTAATAATAATGAAAGTAACAGAACATATTAAAAAAGTTCAAGGAAAAACTCAATTTACTTTTGAAATTTTACCACCAGTAAAAGGTCATAATGTACAGTCTATTTTTGATAATATTGATCCTTTGATGGAGTTTAATCCTCCTTTTATTGATGTCACTTACCATAGAGAAGAGCATGTCTATAATGATTTAGGGAATGGACTATTACAAAAAAAAGTAGTAAGAAAACGTCCAGGTACAGTTGGTATTTGCGCTGCTCTTCAAAACAAATATAACGTAGATGCGGTTCCTCATATTCTGTGTGGAGGTTTTAGTAAAGAGGTAACGGAAAACCTTTTAATTGACTTAGATTTTCTAGGAATAAATAATATTGTAGCCTTAAGAGGAGATGCTATTAAGTCAGAAACTTATTTCACACCAAATAAAGAAGGGCATTCCTATGCAAGCGAGCTAGTTAATCAAATATCTGATTTAAATAAAGGAAAATACTTGGAAGAAGTTGAAGTGTCCTCTAAAACTGATTTCTGTATAGGAGTGGCCGGTTATCCTGAAAAACACATGGAAGCTCCAAGTCTAGAAAGTGATATTCACTTTTTAAAAGAAAAAATTAAATTAGGTGCTGAGTATATAGTAACTCAAATGTTTTTTGACAATAAGAAGTTCTTTGAATTTCAAAATATTTGTAAAAAAGAAGGTATCAAAGTGCCAATTATTCCAGGGTTAAAGCCTATTTCAACAAAAAAACAACTTAATATTCTTCCGCATAGATTTCATTGTGACCTTCCTGAAACTCTAATCAAAGAGGTTATAAAATGCAAAGATAACTCGCAAGTTAAACAGGTTGGAATAGAGTGGTGTATACAGCAAAGCAAGGAACTTAAAGAACATGGCGTTCCTTTTTTACACTACTATTCAATGGGGAAAGCGCTTAATATTAAAAAGATTGCACAATCAGTTTTTTAGTTAAATAAAATTTTAATTAACAACTAAAATTAATTTATATAATATGGCTTAATTAATAATAATAATAATAATTTTGAACAATAATTTGAATAAACTGTTTTAAGTATTTAATTTAAAAATTTTCAATAAAATATGAGTTACCTTTTTACATCCGAATCAGTTAGTGAAGGGCATCCAGATAAAGTTGCCGATCAAATTAGTGATGCACTAATTGATAATTTTTTAGCTTTTGATCCTAATTCAAAAGTAGCCTGTGAGACTTTAGTAACAACAGGGCAAGTCGTCTTAGCCGGAGAGGTTAAATCTAATACTTATCTTGATGTTCAAGCAATTTCTAGAAGAGTAATAAACAAAATTGGCTACAATAAAAGCGAATATATGTTTGATGGTAATTCTTGTGGTGTTTTTTCTGCTATACATGAACAATCATCTGATATAAATCAAGGTGTAGAGAGAAAAAATCCAGAAGATCAAGGTGCTGGAGATCAAGGAATGATGTTTGGATACGCTTGTAATGAGACAGAAGACTATATGCCGTTAGCTTTAGATTTATCCCATAAAATATTAATAGAATTAGCAGAATTAAGAAGAGAAAATAATGAAATAACTTATTTAAGACCTGATTCTAAATCCCAAGTAACACTACAATATTCTGAAGATAATAAGCCAGAAAAAATTGTGGCTATAGTAGTTTCTACTCAACATGATGATTTTGATATTGAAGATAAAATGTTAGCTAAAATTAAACTGGACATTACTTCAATTCTAATACCAAGATTATTAAATAAGTATCCAGATTATAAAACTTTTTTCAATAATGAAATAGAGTATCACATAAATCCAACAGGAAAATTTGTTATAGGTGGCCCACACGGAGATACCGGTTTAACAGGAAGAAAAATTATTGTAGATACTTATGGAGGAAAAGGTGCACATGGAGGAGGTGCTTTTTCAGGAAAAGATCCTAGTAAAGTAGATAGAAGTGCTGCATATGCGACAAGACATATCGCTAAAAATTTAGTTGCTGCAGGTGTGGCTGATGAATGTTTGGTTCAAGTTAGTTACGCTATTGGAGTGGCTAAGCCAATGGGCATCTTTGTTAATACTTATGGAACATCAAAAATTTCTATGAACGATAGTGAATTAGCTAAAATTGTTGAAGAAATTTTTGATATGCGTCCTTATTTTATTGAAAAAAGATTAAAATTAAGGAATCCAATTTATACGGAAACTGCTGCCTATGGACATATGGGGAGAAAATCAAAATTTGTTACTAAGACTTTTACCTCTCCAAACGGTGAATCAAAAACTTTAGAAGTTGAGTTATTCACTTGGGAAAAATTAGATATGCTAGATAAAATTAAACTAAAATTAAAACTATAATAAATGAGTAATACAAAATACATTCCATTCAAAGTAAAAGATATTTCTTTAGCTGATTGGGGAAGAAAAGAAATCAACCTTGCTGAAGCCGAAATGCCAGGTCTTATGTCACTTAGAGAAGAGTATGGTGAAACTAAACCATTAAAAGGAGCTAGAATAGCAGGCTGTCTTCATATGACTATTCAAACAGCAGTTCTAATAGAGACTTTAGTTGAATTAGGCGCGGATGTTACTTGGAGTTCATGTAATATTTTTTCTACTCAAGATCATGCAGCAGCAGCAATAGCAGCAGCAGGTATACCTGTTTATGCCTGGAAAGGTATGAATGAAGAAGAGTTTGAATGGTGTATAGAACAAACAGTGTTTTTTGGAGAAGATAAAAAACCGTTAAATATGATTTTAGATGATGGTGGAGATTTAACAAATTTGGTGTTAGATCATTATCCAGAATTAGTTAAAGGAATAAAAGGTTTATCTGAAGAAACAACCACTGGAGTACACAGGTTGTATGAAAGAGTGAAAAATGGAACTTTACCCATACCTGCAATAAATGTAAATGATTCTGTTACCAAATCAAAATTTGATAATAAATATGGATGTCAAGAAAGTGCAGTAGACGCCGTAAGAAGAGCGACTGATATAATGATTGCTGGAAAAAGAGTGGTTGTGGCTGGTTATGGAGATGTTGGAAAAGGTACCGTTGCCTCATTTAGTGGAGCGGGAGCTATAGTAACTGTTGTTGAAGTAGATCCAATTTGCGCCCTACAAGCTTCGATGGATGGACATGAAGTAAAGAAAATGAAAACAGTAATTGGAAATGCTGATATAATTGTAACGGCAACTGGAAATAAAGATATTTTAAAAGAAGAACATTTTAGGTTAATGAAAGACAAGGTAATAGTTTGTAATATAGGACACTTTGATAATGAAATTGATATGGAATGGTTAAATAAAAATTACGGAAATACAAAAGATGAAATTAAGCCTCAAGTCGATTTGTATAATATTAATGGTATAGATATTATTGTTTTAGCAGAGGGCAGGCTTGTTAACTTAGGTTGTGCTACCGGACACCCTAGCTTTGTAATGAGTAATTCTTTTACCAACCAAACTTTGGCCCAATTAGAATTGTGGTTAAATACAGATAAATATGATAATAAAGTACATATGCTGCCAAAACATCTAGATGAAAAGGTTGCCAAGTTACACTTGAGTAGACTTGGTGTTGAGCTAGAGGAATTGACTCATGATCAAGCAAAATATATAGGCGTTAAAGTCGATGGACCATATAAGCCTGAATATTATAGGTATTAATTTTTTTCTTAATTTAAGAAAAAAGTTATTTAAAAATAAAATAGTATGATTTTAGAAATGAAAGTTCCGTCACCAGGTGAATCAATTTCAGAAGTTGAAATTGCACAGTGGCTTGTAAAAGATGGAGACTACGTTAAAAAAGATCAAACGATTGCTGAAGTAGATTCTGATAAGGCCACTTTAGATCTTCCAGCGGAAGAAAGTGGCGTTATCACGTTAAAAGCGAATGAAGGAGATGCGGTAGACGTAGGAGCGGTCATATGTTTAATTGACACTTCTGCTAAAGCCCCAATTTCGGATAATAAAATACCAACAGAAAAAATTGTTGAACAAACAATTCAAAAACAATCAGAACCAATTGAAACTAAAGTAGAAGAAAGTAGTTTTGCTAGTGGAACACCTTCTCCAGCTGCAGCAAAAATATTAGATGAAAAAAAGATTTCTGCATCTACTGTTTCTGGATCAGGTAGGGGAGGAAGAATTACAAAAGACGATGCGCTTAAAGCACTTCCAAAAGTTGATTTAAACGCCATAGTAAAAAATCGAAAAATAGAGTCTAAAAAGCTCTCAATGCTTAGAAGAAAAGTAGCACAAAGGTTGGTGGCTGTTAAGAATCAAACGGCGATGCTAACTACTTTTAATGAAGTGAACATGACTCCAATTTTTGAACTTAGAAAACAATATAAAGAGGAGTTTAAAGAAAAGCATGGTGTTGGGCTTGGTTTTATGAGTTTTTTCACAAAAGCGACTGTTCAAGCTTTAAAGGAATTTCCGGATGTTAATAGTATGATTGATGGAGATCAACAGATTAAATATGATTTCTTTGACATAAGTATTGCTGTTTCAGGACCAAAAGGACTCATGGTACCTGTAGTTAGAGATGCTCAAAAATTAACTTTCTCAGGTATTGAAAAAGAAATAAAAAGACTGGCTATTAGAGCTAGAGATGGAGAAATTACGGTTGATGAAATGACAGGTGGTACTTTTACTATAACCAATGGTGGAGTGTTTGGATCGATGCTTTCCACTCCAATAATTAATCCTCCTCAATCTGCAATTTTAGGAATGCATAATATAATTGAGCGTCCTATTGCAGTAAGCGGAAAGGTTGAAGTTCATCCAATCATGTATTTAGCACTCTCTTATGATCATAGAATAATAGATGGCAAGGAATCTGTAGGATTTTTAGTCTCTATCAAAGAAGCCCTTGAAAATCCAATTGAAAAAATAATGGGTGGAAATATTAAAACGGCATTAGAGCTTTAAATACAATCTTTTCTTTTCGTAGTCTATCAATGCTTTGGATCTATTTAATGTGTCAGCTCCAATTATACCATCTACTTTACTAATTAATCTCTCACCTAAAGCCTTATTAATGTGATCCATGTTAAAAAGAATGATTGAACAGGAAGTGTTTATCCACTTGTTTATTTTTAATTCATTTTTTTTAGATATTTGAGTATCCTTCATGTTGTCTGTGGCACTAGCTGCTTTTATTTCACTTTTTTTAGCAATTAAATTAAACTTTTCTAATTGAGTTGAGTCAACACAAGAATTTGAAGCTCCTGTATCTAAAATAAAAAGACCTTTCACGCTGTTTATTGAGGCATCTAGTAATAAATGTTTGGTAACAGTTGTTTTTAAGTTTACACTAGTATAACCTTGAGATTTTAAAAATTTGTATCTAGATTGAGTCATATAATTCAAAATTAACCTAAAACACTAACTTTACACAATGCAAATAATAGATACTCACACTCATTTATATCTTAAGCAGTTTAATGATGATGTCGACAAGGTAATAGCTAGATCAATTAATAGTGGGATTGATAAATTCATCTTTCCAGCCATTGACTCTTCTCATATGAAGCAGATGCATTTTTTACAAAAAAAATACCCCTCAAATATTCATTTAATGTCTGGTCTTCACCCAGTATATGTCAAAGAAAATTATAAGCAAGAGCTGGACTTAGTAGTTCAAAATCTAGATAATCATAACTATGTGGCCATTGGAGAAATTGGAATTGACTTATATTGGGACAAAACTTTTTTAAAACAGCAACAAGAGGCTTTTGAGTTTCAAATTAGACTTGCTATTTCTAATGATTTGCCGATTGTTATACATTGTAGAGAAGGGTTTGATGAGATATTTGAAATTTTAGACGCTGAAAAATGCACAAAACTTCGTGGTGTATTTCATTGCTTTACAGGTACATTAGATCAAGCAAATAGAGCTATAAGATTAGGATTTAAACTTGGTATTGGAGGTGTAGTCACCTTTAAAAATGGAGGCTTAGATAAATTTATCAATCAAATTGACTTACAACATCTTGTCTTAGAGACGGATGCCCCCTATTTATCACCCGTTCCTTTTCGTGGAAAAAGAAATGAAAGTTCTTACATAACTTATGTGTTAAGTAAATTATCTGAACTTTATGAGATAAGTGAAATAGAGATAGCTAAGGCAACTACAAAAAATGCTATTAAAATATTCAATCTATAATTTTTAAATACCTATTTTTGAAATCTTTAAAAAAGAGAGGTGGCCGAGCGGTTTAAGGCGCACGCTTGGAAAGCGTGTATACGCCAAAAGTGTATCGTGGGTTCGAATCCCATCCTCTCTGCAATAAAAAAACCCCTTTGTAAAAAATTACAAGGGTTTTTTTTTATATAAAATATTAACTGTTTTGTTAATTAGCTGTAAAGGTTGAGATCAGAGAGAAGCTACTATTTTTGTTTTGATCAGTTGTTTTAACTCTCCAAAAGTAAGTTAAGCCAGCCTCTAGTGTAGCACTTGCAGTTTTAGAGGATAAATTAGTTAAAGCTGAGATAGGAGTTTGTTTTCCATCTACCTTGTCTATATAGACTGTATAGCTTAAAGTATCTCCAGCATCTGGATCACTACCTTCCCAAGCTAAGCTTGCCACACCAGTACTAGAACTAGGTGTTTTAAGTACGGCTGCTAAAGGAACGTTGGTAACTATAGGTTCAGCAGAAACATAAAATTTTCTACTTCCACTTGTAGCGGTTTTGCTTGGCATTATATTGTGAGCAGTTACTCTCCAAGAATACACAGTTCCTCTACTTAAGATAGCTGTTGTTGAAGTTGTTAATAAGGTTTTGTTGCTTGTAACATTAGTCGTTGAGTTAGTATAGCTAAGTGTGTAACTTTTAGTGTTGGCTGTTGCAGCCCAAGAAAAGGTTACTTCACTTTGATTAGCGTTAACTTTTTTTCCAACTTCACAGGAGTTACTACTAGAAGGTGATATTAAAGTTGGTGCATTTGGATTAGTGGCAATTGGAATACCTGCTTGCGCATCAACAGGGGCATCCTCACAATCACAATCACAACTTATTAAGAAGGTTAAAGAGAAAAAAAGAAAACTAGTATATTTTAAAATGCTTTTCATATTTATTGTATTAATATTTAATGTCTTTTTATAATCCTTTAGGCTGGTCTACAACTGCTTCAAAGCATTGTTCGTAACCAGCTTGACCATCTACTTTAAAGCAAACAGTATAGGTTCCTTTAGCCAGTCCTGTAACAGAAGCTGTTTTGTTTACACCTTTAATTACAAAAGGACTACTTTGTCCGCTTACTGTAATAGTGTAATCGTATTTGTTGTCTTCAACTGATAAATCAATAGTACCATCATTTTTACCATTACAAGTACAACTACCTACCTGAATCTTGTTGTTATCATCTTGAAGATTAAATCCACCGCCAGTAACATTGATCGTTACGGTAGCTATATTGCTATCAACCATTGTGTCATTAAGTTTGAACTTAAAACTATCAGTTCCTGTAAAGCCATTATTAGCAGTGTAAGTAACTATAGGATCTTTTACTGTGAATGTATAAGGCAGATCAGAAGAACTTAATGTGTTAGTACCTTGTTTTAATATTCCGTTAGATGGATAAGATGTTATGATATATTTTAAGTTTAGTACATCATAAATTTTTATAATTCCATTATGTCCACCAACCGCAAGAATTTTTCCATCTGCTGATATATCTAAAGATTCTCCCCAAGGAGGAGACGTTATTGCATTCCCTAATTGTTTCCAGTTTGTCCCATCCCAATCAAATAAACCTGTTTTTTGATTAAATATTGGGATTGCTGCTCTTTTCCCATCATCTGAAATAGATATAGCTCTCCAAGCAGCGTTCGAACCATAATAAATGTCAGATCCAATCTGTGTAGCATTTGACCCACTTACATTATAAACTCTGGCACTTCCAATTCCATTAGCACCAACAATCAGTTTTTGACCGTCAGGTGTTAGTCTAAGAGTTTGTCCAAATTTTTCTCCTGAGCCTCCATCGATAGTTATATTCTTAGTCCATAATCCTCCACTTAAATCATATATATTGACTTGATTATTTGTTTTTGTACCTATTGCAAATCTTGTTCCGTCGTTAGAAAGAGAGACCATTCCAGGTGCTTCTTTTCCTCCAGCTTGTATAGTTACAACAGCGTAGGGTGATGTCCATTCAGAACCATCCCATTTTCTTAAATTTATTTTACCTCCAGCAAAATCTACAGCTGCTAGTGTATTTCCATCTCCTGAAAGATTAAGTCCTCTGTTTGCGGTAAGCGACATTACTGGTGAATTTTGAGTCCAGCTACTTCCACTCCAACTATAGGTGTATACCTTTTTTTTATTTGTATCATAGGCAGCAATTCTATTTCCATCGTTAGAAATAGAGACAAATTCTCCTAATTGCCCTCCAGATTCTCCATTAATAGTTTGTCCTAGCTGTCCCCATTCAGAACCATTCCAAGAAAAAACACGAACATTATTATGAAGCCATCCTCCTACAACAATTCTTGTTCCATCACTTGATAATTCTATATATTCACCAAAACCGGATCCTGATAAAGAATTTTCTAAGGCAGAACCTTTTTGAGTATGAACTGTAAAGACAGTTGCCAGATCAGCATCTGAGCCTGTTAAAGTAATATTGACTGGAGAATATTGATCTGTAGAAACACTTTGATCATCAGCTACTGGAGCTGTGTTTTGTCCAGCAATAAAAGCAAAGGACATTAACAATAATATAGAATATAATTTTTTCATAATCTTTAACTTTAATTAAAAGAGTTTAGTAATTCTACACTTAATATAACAAATTTTGTTAACTTAAAATTATTATCAAATAATAATTTGATAATTAAGGTGAAAATAGGAAATAAAAAACCCCTTTGTAAAAAATTACAAGGGTTTTTTTTTATATAAAATATTAACTGTTTTGTTAATTAGCTGTAAAGGTTGAGATCAGAGAGAAGCTACTATTTTTGTTTTGATCAGTTGTTTTAACTCTCCAAAAGTAAGTTAAGCCAGCCTCTAGTGTAGCACTTGCAGTTTTAGAGGATAAATTAGTTAAAGCTGAGATAGGAGTTTGTTTTCCATCTACCTTGTCTATATAGACTGTATAGCTTAAAGTATCTCCAGCATCTGGATCACTACCTTCCCAAGCTAAGCTTGCCACACCAGTACTAGAACTAGGTGTTTTAAGTACGGCTGCTAAAGGAACGTTGGTAACTATAGGTTCAGCAGAAACATAAAATTTTCTACTTCCACTTGTAGCGGTTTTGCTTGGCATTATATTGTGAGCAGTTACTCTCCAAGAATACACAGTTCCTCTACTTAAGATAGCTGTTGTTGAAGTTGTTAATAAGGTTTTGTTGCTTGTAACATTAGTCGTTGAGTTAGTATAGCTAAGTGTGTAACTTTTAGTGTTGGCTGTTGCAGCCCAAGAAAAGGTTACTTCACTTTGATTAGCGTTAACTTTTTTTCCAACTTCACAGGAGTTACTACTAGAAGGTGATATTAAAGTTGGTGCATTTGGATTAGTGGCAATTGGAATACCTGCTTGCGCATCAACAGGGGCATCCTCACAATCACAATCACAACTTATTAAGAAGGTTAAAGAGAAAAAAAGAAAACTAGTATATTTTAAAATGCTTTTCATATTTATTGTATTAATATTTAATGTCTTTTTATAATCCTTTAGGTTGGTCTACAACTGCTTCAAAGCATTGTTCGTAACCAGCTTGACCATCTACTTTAAAGCAAACAGTATAGGTTCCTTTAGCCAGTCCTGTAACAGAAGCTGTTTTGTTAGTCCCTGTAATAAGTACAGGAGCTGATTGACCACTTACAGAAATGGTATAGTCATATCTAGCATCCTCAATTGATAAATCAATAGTACCATCATTTTTACCATTACAAGTACAACTACCTACCTGAATCTTGTTGTTATCATCTTGAAGATTAAATCCACCGCCAGTAACATTGATCGTTACGGTAGCTATATTGCTCTCACTACCATCGTCTTTTATGCTAAATTCAAATAATGCGTAAGATTGACCATTTCCAACACTCATATCGTTCCATTTAACTCCAAAATTTCCAAAATTAAATTGACCATAATCTTCATTTCCTGCATTATTTGGCTCATTTGAATACCAATTTGTATATCGGTCCTCTAATTTAACTCCATCAACCCAAATCCATCCTCCCCCGGGTTCGGAATAATCACTAGCATTTCTATCTTGATACAGACCCATCCAAAAGGGTCCATCTAACCTGTTCATAGAGATAAGAGCATCATAAACTGTTTGTCCCATTGTTTCATTTAATGGAACAAACATTTTAGCTCCATCAAAAGAATCAGTTAAAATTTTGGCATCAGGCCAATCCATTTTTGTAGCAGTATTTTGAATTAAATAATAAGTTTTCCCCTCAGGTTTATCAAAAGTAACAGGTTTACCGTTATTGCTAATTAATTTTAAACCACTAGCTGCTGCAAAAGAAGCAATAGATAGATCCCTGGCAACAAAAGTAAATGAATCTGTTCCGAAAAAATTGACAGAAGGTGTGTAAGTGATGTTATTTCCTGATAAGGCTAAAGGAAGATCGGAAGAAGTAACAACACTCCCTCCGTTTTTTAAGATTCCGTTAGTAGGTAAAGATTTGATAAGGTATGTTAAAATATCATCATCCGCATCAGTCGCAACTAACGATACAACAGCAGGTGTGTATTGGTCAGTCGTTATAGTTTGATTATTAGCTATTGGAGGATTGTTTTGTCCAAAAACAAAAGAAATTGACAATAATAATATTAAAGAGTATAGTTTTTTCATGGGTATAAATTTAATAAAAATAATATAAAACAATTTTCATGGTATGTTTATTTTTAATTGTATGGGATTTTATTAATTG